>Ga0315910_10005068_pt1 | contig 10855 bp, 8 predicted proteins | sample EdamamesoilMG_FD_204470 | JGI IMG/M metagenome (GOLD analysis project Ga0315910, IMG submission 204470) | Garden soil microbial communities collected in Santa Monica, California, United States - Edamame soil | ecosystem: Environmental > Terrestrial > Soil > Garden | place: USA: California...
AGAAAGGGTGATGCGCACCGATATCCATATAGCTGGGCCGTGAAATACCCCGGAGCATAAAAATGTACCAAACAATCAGGTCCTCGCCACATTGAGAGTAGGAGATCTTCGCACCTTCCCTCAATCGGCTATAGCCCGATTTACTTATTAACCTACTGATTAGCTGTCTTATCATATTTGGTAAATAATGCATCCGCCCAGGATAGCCGATTGTTTATATCATAATGAAGGTTATACAGAGAGTACAACTGGTAACCGTGTTCTTCCAGAAAGAGTGCTATCCGATGAAACAGTTGTTCATTCCGGTAGATCTCTATAAACTCCACCTCACATTGAATAATGCCAACACCGTTGCTTTCAAGTAAGCGTTTGGCGCCATTTAAAACACCGTAGGTGTTTCCCTGTGTATCAATTTTTAATAGGTCGATTCGCTTTATTCCATTCCGGTCACAGAAATTATCCAACGTTTCCACGTTAACGCTGGTTATCGCTTTATTGGCAATAAGGTTATCTATCGAGCTGTTCGTTTTAACCGTGGGCAACAATGAGTTGGTTTGATCATACTGATTCGAATAGAATTTCGACTGACCCTCAAAATCCGATAAGGCTATTTGAAACTTTCGGAAGTTTTTACCGATAAGCTGGCTTTTCAATACATTAAATGAATCCTCAAAAGGTTCAAAACAATAGCATTCATTCAGGGTGATCACGCTGTTGATTTTTTTTGCATAGTCACCATGATGAGCACCGATATCGAAAACAACAGGCGCTTTTCCGTTACAAAGAATTTTCAGATCATCGAAAATATCCGGAACGTCAACTTTCCGGTCACTTTTAGTTAAGAAAAATCCAGAAATGTAATCCCGGATACGTCCCATAATTATCTCCTGTTAAGTCTTAAATCTATTAATTGGCAAACAGTCTATTTATGATAAACCTTAATCAGGTCTGTGGTTAGTCGTGAATTATCTATTGGTGCAGTTGATCCAATGAAAATTGCACGGATAAGTCTCGTTCGATCTTCCATCCGCTCGGACCAGTCTCCCGGGAATTGCTCATGATTCGGTTGAGTCACCGGAATATAAACATAAGGAAACACCTGTTTCAGAATGGAAAAAATCCACGCTCGTGTTGGTCTGCAGCCTGTACCCGAACTGGCCTGGGTTGGATTTTTCACATCCTCGCTGACCAGATAAGGGCCCGATTCCCTGAAGTCATGCGACACGCATGTCTCCAACAGAAACATTCCACATTTTCCGGATAAAGAAAGAAGGAATTCTTTCGGATTAGATATGTGATAAAGTACACCGTAACAATAAAAGATATCATGATAGGGCAAACTCCTGATCTTCGGTAGATCTTTCTCAAGATCAAGTAGTGTGGTTGGCAATCCGAAACGATTCTCAATCAGTTTCAAAAGTTCAGGACGGGAATCAGAAACCGTAACCTGGCAACCTCGGGTAAGAAAATAATAACTATGATCACCAACACCGGCCCCGAATTCAAAAACACGTTTTCCGCGTATCGGAAGCTCAAGGCTATCCAGGTGTGCCAGTCTGGCAACATTATGTTGTTGGTATTCCGGAGATAAAAATGTTTTATTGACTGCGTCACTCTCTTTATCCAGTTTACCGATAAGCTTTTTTAAAATATTCTTCACTTCAGATAAACATTAAATTCCTCTAAAAACACGCCATGCACATCGGCTGGTTGTTGAAGAACATCGTGCGCCAACCCAACCACAACGTTTTTGAAATTATCAATCCGCTCCAGCACTACTCCGTTAGCATCGGCATAGACAATTATTTCATATACACCGGGAATTAATTTTATCTTCGGCACATCGATCATCATTACATGATTGCCCGGAGTCAGTGTTATTACCTCATTTTTAAAACGTGACCATAAGCTGGTAACTCTCGCTCCGTTTGCGTTGTTGAAACAAACTGCTAACGAAAAATTTTCGATGGTTTCACGGCAGGTAAAATGAACAGCAAAAGTTAATGAATCGAAGGTGTTGAAAGATTCAACTTCTCTTCCGGATGAGCTGACTATTTTAAAGTCAGTAACAAAAAACGACTTGCTTTCTGATACGGTTGAATAATCATAATGCGTAAGTTCCTTATGATACCGGGCCAATACCGATTCCGTAGGCCCATTGTCTATAACCGAACCATTCTTTAAAAGGATACAACGCTTGCAAAGATTATAAACCACACTAAGGTTGTGGCTAACAAATAAGATGGCACGGCCACTTCTATTTACATCTTCCATCTTACCCAGGCACTTCTTTTGAAATTCAGCATCGCCCACGGCCAACACTTCATCAATGATCAGGATTTCCGGATCAAGGTGCGCTGCCACAGCAAATGCCAACCGCAGTTGCATGCCACTGGAATAATGTTTCAATGGCGTATCCAGGAATTTCTCGGTACCGCTGAAATCCACAATCTCATCAAAACGTGATTTGATCTCTGTGTTTTTCATTCCAAGAATAGAACCATTCATGAAAATATTTTCACGGCCGGTCAGTTCCTGGTGAAAGCCCGTACCTACTTCGAGTAAGCTGGCAATACGTCCGCGTACGGTAATACTACCCCCGGAAGGCGGTGTTATACGCGACAATATTTTTAATAGTGTTGATTTACCCGCGCCATTTCTTCCAATTATTCCAACCGACTCACCGGGCATCACCTGGAATGACACATCACGCAAAGCCCAGAATTCCTCCTTTGTGGTTTCAGGTTTGAAAAGACCGGTGATCTTATCCCGAAAACTCAAATAGGGCAAATGCTGATGACCAATCAGGAATTTTTTTGAGATATGATCAACTTCCAATATAGGCTTCATGCCACGTCAGCAAAAAAAAGTTCTGTTTTTCGAAAATAAAAAAGACCGGTCACCAGAAATGCGAACGCGGAGATTATACTAATCGCAATTAAACTGAAATCTATTTCAGGGCTTTGCATCAGGGGCAGACGAAACAGGGTGATCGCTCCATACATCGGATTAACTGCCAGAATATATTTTAAATACGGGAAAGAAATCCGTGACATCGGATAAACAACCGGAGTTATGAAAAAAGTAATCTGCAAGGCAAAAGGAACAATGAAGCGGAAATCCCGATACTTAACCATGAGTGCAGCAAGCAGACACCCCAATCCCGTTCCTCCTACAATACCTAACAGCAGGGCAGCAGGCCAATAAAGCATGGCCGACCATTGAAGCGCATCTCCATCAATTAGCAGAAAAACAATAAAAAGAATGAATGTAATGAATAGATCAACGAGGGCTACCAGAATAGAGGAGAGCGGAATAACCAGCCGGGGAAAATAAATTTTTTTGATTATACCGGCATTAGCCACCATACTATTACCCGCGTTTGTTACTGCCGCGGAGAAAAAATTCCACAGCAATACACCGGAGAAGGCAAATACTGAATAGGACATTCCCTCCGGTTTTACCCCAAGCACCTGGCCAAAGAAATAGGTAAAAATAGCCATCAACAAGAGCGGCTGCAGTACTACCCATATTACGCCCAGGGCCGTCTGCTTGTATTTCACTTTGATATCGCGCCAGGTAAAGAAATAAAATAACTCACGGTAGCTCCACAGCTCTTTCCATCGAAAGGAGAACTGGGTTCGCGAGTCAATACGGTATTCAAAAAAATCGGGCATAATCCATGTGCAAGGTACAAGATGAAATAACAATCTCCTTACCAATCTTCTTTTTTACATTTGTGATTCTGGCAACGCTAACGCTCCACTCAATTGAAAAGAATACTATTCATTGCCTCACACCGAAAAGACCGGGCCCCAAACCAGCGCTTCCGATTTGAACAGTACTTTTCCTATTTAGAGAAACACGGGTACCAGTGTGAACTCGCCCCGTTGATTACTGCCTCAGAAGACAAATTATTTTACAGTCCGGGTGGCTATTTTGGAAAAGCCCTCATAGCCCTGCGGGCATTCCTCAGGCGATTGAAAAATGTACTTAACCGAAACCAGTACGATATCATTTTTATTGCCCGTGAAGCCTTCATGACAGGCTCGATTTTTTTTGAGCAAGCATTCAGAAAATCACGTGCTAAAATTATCTTCGATTTTGACGACTCGATTTGGATTGATGTGGTCTCCGAAAACAATAAATCCCTGGGCTGGCTGAAGGATGCCAGCAAAACATCACGCATCATTACACTGGCCGATATGGTATTTGCAGGCAATGCCTTCCTGGCCGATTACGCACGTCAGTTCAATTCGCATGTCGCGATCATACCTACCACGATTGACACCGATTTATACCGACCACAATACAACGCTGACAAACGCCAGGTGATAATCGGATGGAGCGGGAGTACTTCAACCATCGAACACTTCGTTCTGGCCGTTCCTGCACTGAAAAAAATTAAAGAACGGTATGGCGACAAGGTACAATTCAAAGTAATCGGAAATGGAAACTACCGAAATGAGGAACTCCAGATTCAGGGATTACCCTGGCAACACGCTACCGAGCTGGATGATCTGCGAAGCATTGACATCGGGATTATGCCCTTGCCCGACAGTGAATGGGCCAACGGAAAGTGTGGACTGAAGGGATTACAATACATGGCACTTGAAATTCCAACGATCATGTCACCTGTAGGCGTCAACCGGGAAATAATACAGGATGGAATTAACGGTTTTCTTGCGGAGACTTCCGGGGAGTGGGTTGAGAAATTAAGCCGTCTAATTGACGATCCGGCAAAGCGTGTGTTGATGGGTAAAGCCGGACGAAAAACGGTTGAAGAACAATACTCGGTAAAAAGTGAACAACAGCATTATCTGAAACTTTTCAATGCACTCACAGCGTCTTAACTGTTTGTGTGCCGTTGCTTCAGGTAATGTTGGTACATAATAATTGCCAAAGCTGAAAAATAGAATGGGTAAATGGGAATTTTATAACGGGCGAGTGAGCCAAAGTTGTAGGTAGAGACACCAACAGCAAAAGCGAACATCAATGAAAAAATAAGGCAAAAAACCACTTCAGGTGTCTGGATGTATACAAAAATGCGCGTCCGTACCTTGTATAAAATATACAGCGTAATGACAAGGGTTAATAAACTTTCAACCGCAGATAACAACATGAGCGGATTTTTAACCTCCCATAAGTACGGCCGAAATAATGAAACATTAATAGCCGCAGGTGCCAGACGCAACAGACTTCCAGCACTACCATCCAGGTTGCCTAATGTGTAACCCGAGCCAGCATCTTTACCGGTATAAAACCGTATGTCGTAGGCAGTCACTTGCGCTGTAGTGGCTATTTTGTCCAGGGCGTAGCGCGGATCATCTTCCGCTATTTTCTGGATACCATAGTACGAAAGCGCGACACAAATCATGGCCACAAAGGGAACAGCCAACACACGAAGTGCATTGGAATTTATCTTAAAAAAATAATAGAAAAATACCCACACCACATAGCCAGCCATCAGACTCATCAGGATATAAATCTTCACCGAATAAATAACAAAGAACGAAAGCAACAGTAAGGCGGCATAGCCGAAAGAAAACCTTCTTTGAATGAATAGATAATCGACACAATACGTTGCCATTCCAGCAAAAGCAAGTGTGATAGTATCCTTTAAAATTCCAGAACCCCAGAAAATAATAGACGGTACAAAAAGACAGGACAGTGCCAACCATCGGTGAACGTCAGGATACCGCCTGTAGAAAACCAAAAAAAGCATCCACCCACCCACGAAACTGATCACAGAAAAAAGAAAAGCAGTGCCGCCATAGCTGGAGAAAGTAAACAGATCAAGCACGGCTGCTATTCGGATAATGAAATACGAATGTTGATCCTGGAAGTACCATATTTTACTTGAATACGACCAAAGGCCAGGCCCGCTTTTTCCATTGGAAAATAGAAGTTTAAAACCTATATCGGGCGAATCCATGAACGCCTCCCATATGTGACGGCTTCCATGATTTTGAAACGCATATGTATCACCACCACTATAATAAAATTGATACACGAGGCCCAGGGCAATGGCACCAAACATTTTAAGAAGTAAGGCCGGAAAATAATATCGTCTGGTAATGCCATCCGTAACCAGCGGACGTATCACGTAGGCCAGTGAAATCACCAGGAAAAAAATTACTGGCATTACTATGATATCGCGCAATTCCACTGTGCAGGATTTATCAATATTACAAAGTTGCTATTTATAAAGCTTAGTCGCCTTTCTTCTCCATACCCTTCAACCTTCGCTTGGCATCTTTATAGGCTTCGTCCTTCCGGCTTGCTTTCTTCTGAACCTCCTTGAACCATTTTTTTGCCTCCGCCTTATTTCCCTGTTTCTCCGCAATTTCACCCAGTGCAATCATGGAGTAGAGGTAGTAACCCGAATCGGTAGCGCCAATGGCCTCCGCGAATTTCAAACACATTTCGTAATATTTTTTTGCTTCATCAGGCTTTTTCCGCGCTTCGTAAATCTGCCCGAGAAAGAATGCAGCATAACGACCGCTGGTAGCTTCATACCCTACCTGCGCGCTGTCAATGCGGTTCAGTACATTCCGACAAACCGGTTCGGCTTCGGTGAACCTCCCCATGGAATATAACATCCGCGCATAGTAGCGGTGAAAATAGGGATTGTCGGGATACGACTGATGGAGGTACTCGCTGATTTGAAATGCGTGTGGCTGATCATTTTCATAACTGTTCAGTATCCGCATAAGCCACACCATCGCTTCGGTACGCGTATAGAATGCATTGTAGGAAACTTCCTTGAGCTGTTTCAATCCCAATGCCTTATCGCCCTTTGGAAAAAACCAGAGGATGGGTTTTAATGCCGGATAATTTTCAGGAACCCACACCGAGAAATAATTGTACAGCGCATCGCCAAACAAGAGTTCAGGGCTAAGGTCTTGCTTTGTTTTACTTTCTTCCAGGTAATCCAGCGCATTTTTTCCGGCCGATGCTGCTTTACGCCAGTTCTTGCGTTCTTCATCTGAATAAAGTCGCCCTTTAAATCCATAGGCTGCCGCCAGAAAGAAGGAGGCTTCTACCTTGTGTGCCGGATAGTCATCATAAAGTTCCTCCGCCACCGAAATGGTAGAGTCCATATAAGCCAGGAATTTTTCATCGTGCGATTTATCTTTCGTGTTCGGCATGATCTTCCACCATTCGATCAGACCCATTAAAAAATACGGCAACGGATGCCAGCCATACCGGGCTTTCAGATAGGTGAACTGGTATTCAGCCTGTGGAAACTTAAAGTTATAAAGGTCATTGAGAGCCTGCGTACACTCCAGTTGTACCGCCAGACTTGAAATGAGAATTACCGTAGTATCTTTTTGTGTTATCGGCTGTGCTGAACCGGAAATACCTGCGACTAACGGGATAAAAAGGAAAAAGCCATACACCCTCATCCTGTAGAAAAACCTTGCTGAACTCTTAATTTGCATCATATATCTCTATCCCCGACCAAGAAATCTCTAAACAATCATGAGCGAAACTAAGTCATTCTTCGGTGCCGACAAAAAACTTCTGTTTGTGCTGCTGTGTTTGATCAGCGTACTACTACTCTACATCAAAATAGCGTTTATCGAAAATGAAACTGCGGCTTTTGAATTCCTCCAGGACCGTCCGGAAGGTACTATCCTGAAAATCATAAGTGGCCTTAAAATGTTCTCCGTACCGTTTGTGTACCTGTGGAAGTTCACCGTGATCGCCTTTGTAATCTGGGTGGGTTGTTTCATGTTCGGATACCGCGTCTCTTACATACAATGCTGGGGCGTGGTGATTGCAGCCGAGTTTGTTTTCCTGATTCCCGAACTGATGAAAATACTCTGGTTTATGACGATCCAGTCGGATCCCTCCTACCATGATATCCGTGCGTTTTACCCCCTTTCGCTGATGCACTTCGCTGACTATTATTCCCTGGATAAACGCTGGGCTTACCCGCTGCGTGCATTAAACCTGTTTGAGATTGTCTATTGGTTTCTGCTGGTAGAAGGCGTAAACCATTATGCCCGCAAAGACAAGAAATATGTGTGGATCATCGTTGGATGCTCGTACATACTTCTTTTCTTTTTATGGCTGGGGTTTTATGCGATCGTGTACAAATAGTTGCAGGCTTCCGGCTACGGGCCGTGTGGGCATGAGCATGGGGGTGTGTTACGCACTCACAATCACACCGCCAGTAGCCAGTGGCCCTTAGCCACAAGTCGGTTTCCGGTACGGTCTTTTTACTATCTTCGCCCCTTAAGTTAAAATCCGATTCATGAATTCAACCTTTCAAAAGTTTAATAATGTTTTTGGCTGGGCTGTGTTTGGCGTGGCATTGGTCGCCTATTGGCTAACTATGGAAGAAACAGCCAGCTACTGGGACTGCGGAGAATTTATTGCCGTATCCTATAAACTGGAAGTGCCACACCCTCCGGGAGCACCCTTGTTTCTGCTAATCGGCCGGATTTTTTCATTTCTTGCCATGGGCGATGTTTCAAAGGTTGCCTATTGGATCAATTTCAGCAGCATACTCGCCAGCGCTTTCACCACCCTGTTTTTATTCTGGTCCATCACGCTGTTCGGCCGCAAACTGATGAAGATAACCAAGCCCGAAGAACTGACTACAGATAAAGTCTGGGTACTTATCGGAGCGGGATTGGTTGGTTCACTTGCCTATACCTTCTGTGATTCCGCATGGTTCTCTGCGGTAGAGGCAGAAGTATACGCCATGTCGTCCTTCTTTACGGCTTTTGTGATTTGGGCTATGCTGAAGTGGGATGTGATTGAAGATGAATCCCGCGCAAACCGCTGGCTGCTTTTGATCTTTTATATGATGGGACTCTCCATCGGTATTCACTTGCTGAACCTGGTTACTATTCCCGCGTTGGCGTTGCTGTATTACTTTAAAAAATATCAACCAACCCGCTGGGGCATTATTATTACCATGCTCACCAGTCTCCTGATTATTTTCTTCGTTAACGAGCTGATTATTCCCGGGCTGCCAACCATGGCGGGCCACTTTGAAGTATTCTTTGTAAACAGCCTCGGCCTGCCTTTTGGAATGGGTGCAATCATTTTTGCACTCCTGCTTTTGGGCGGCCTGGTGTGGGGAATTATGTTTTCTCAACGTAACCAACGCGTTGTACTGAACACATTTCTGAATGCCGTGGCCTTCATCCTCATTGGGTATTCATCCTATGCACTCGTGGTGATTCGCTCCAACGACAATACCCCGATCGATGAAAACGACCCCTCTGATGTGATGAGTTTTGTGAGCTACCTGAAGCGTGAACAATACGGAAGCCGCCCTTTGCTCTATGGGCCTTACTATACAGCACAACCCATCGATGTTAAATACGGTGCTCCCATCTATAAAAAAGGCAAAGACAAATACGAGATCAAAGACCGGAAATTTGAATATGTATATCAGCCGGGGCACGAAACAATTCTTCCCCGGATTTATAGCACCGATCCGGATCATATCCGCATATACGAAGAAACGCTGGGACTCGAACCTGGCAAACGTCCTTCCTTCACAGACAACATGAAGTTTATGTTCGACCACCAGATCGGCTGGATGTATGTGCGTTATTTCTTCTTCAATTTTGCTGGCCGTGAAAGCGACATTCAAAATGCCAATTGGCTCGGGCCCAACGGCTGGTTTAAAGAGCTTCCTCCCATGCTGAAAGAAAATAAAGGACGGAATAACTTTTTCCTCATCCCCTTTATACTGGGATTGGTCGGCATGTTTTATCAGTCAGTAAACAACACGAAAAATTTTGCTGTGGTAGCACTGCTATTCATTCTTACCGGTGTAGCATTGGTGATCTACCTGAATTCACCGCCTACCGAACCGCGAGAACGCGACTACATTTATTCAGGCTCGTACTATGCATACTGCATGTGGATTGGCTTTGCAGTAATTGCCCTCGCTGACTGGATTGGTAAGCTTACCCGAAGTTTAAAAACAGGAGCCATCGTAGCCACTCTCATCGGGCTTTCAGCTCCGGCATTGATGGCGCAGCAGGGATGGGATGATCACGATCGCTCCAACCGGTACTTCTCCGTTGACTCAGCCGTGAATTACCTGCAGTCGTGCGCACCAAACGCTGTTTTGTTTACCGGGGGTGATAACGATACGTTCCCGGTGTGGTATGCACAGGAAGTAGAAGGTGTTCGAACCGACATGCGCGTAATCGTACTAAGCTATTACAACACCGACTGGTACATAGACCAGACCACGCGACAGGTGTATGAATCCACACCATTTGCCTATACCCTTACCATGGATAATTACCGGGACGACAAAACGCAATACGTTCCCTACTACAAAACCAATATCAAGTCCATGGACCTGAACAAATACCTTGAATTGTTACGCGATAACAACAAGAGCCTTCTTCATCCCGAATACCGCAGTGACCGTTTCATGCTGCCTACGAAAGATATAGTACTTCGGGTAGACGTTGACAAAGTAAGAAAACTTGGAATCGTTCCTAAAGAACTAGACAGCTTGATTGTTCCTGAACTGCACCTGCGTGTTAAGGGCAATGGGCTGGAAAGAAAAGACCTGGCGTTGCTTGACTTGCTCGCGTCATCTAACTGGGAACGTCCGCTGTATGTAAATAACACTTCGCTCTCGCAGTTTAATATTGACCTGAGCCGCTTCATTGTGCAGGAAGGCAATGCGTATCGGATTTTACCGATCATCAGCCCACGGCCGGCTAATCAGGGTGAATTGGTAAGCACGAAAGTGAGCTATGACAACATGATGAAGAAATTCCAGTTCAGAGGCTTGCAGGATTCAACGGTTTACTACAGCGACCAGTATAGAAACTTCGTACTCAATCATCGCAGCAGTTTTAAC
>Ga0315910_10005069_pt1 | contig 10852 bp, 6 predicted proteins | sample EdamamesoilMG_FD_204470 | JGI IMG/M metagenome (GOLD analysis project Ga0315910, IMG submission 204470) | Garden soil microbial communities collected in Santa Monica, California, United States - Edamame soil | ecosystem: Environmental > Terrestrial > Soil > Garden | place: USA: California...
CTCTGGTGGGCGGCGTCGCGGCACTGTTCACCGCGAGCTCACTCTTGGGACCCACGCTGCCCCTCAAGACGGGCGACCCGGCCCTCCCGCTCGATCTCGCCCACCCGATCGTGGCATACTCGGGGTTGCTCGGCGCGGTGCTCGTGCTGGCCTACGCCGGTGGCGTATTGCATGCCGCCAGCCGCTCGCTGAAGAGCGTAGTCAGCGAAGTCGAGCGTCAGCTGCGCGCTTTCCCCAAAGAGCGCGGCAAGTTCCAAGTCCCCCCGGATTACATCCCAAGCTATCGGGCCTGCATCGAAATCGTGGCGCGCGGTGCGCTGACTCGACCGATCGGGCCTGTGTTGACGGCGGTACTGGTCCCGCTCGTGCTCGGGCCGCTCTTGGTAGCCTCGACCGCCAGCACCCCGGTCACCGTACGCGCCGCGCTCGCCAGCTTCGTCTTGGTGGGCGCCGTCACGGGGCTGTGCGTGGCGTTCGCCGCGGAGACCCTGCGCGGGTGCCTCGCCTACCTGCGGCGACAAGTACGCTCCAAACCAGGTACCGACACGGCGTTGCACGCCCGCGGCCTGGCTGAACTCTGTGGTGCCACCGCTGGACCCGCGGCTCAATTGGCCTTCAAAACGGCCGCCGTCGCTGCGCTGGCCGTGGCTCCATTTCTCTCCTGAACCCCTACCCGAGTAAAGCAAAGTTGTCTTCAATCGCAGATGCACTCTCTACCCTCTCCGACCGCGGTTTGCGCCGTTTGCTGGGCGCCCGTACCTTCCTGCGTGGCCTCGACTACGAGAAGCGCAAGGTCGTAGAAGGCGTTTCGGTCAGTGACACCAGTGCAACAGGCAAAGTCAAAGGATCGGATCCTGCTCCCTACGAGGTGGCGATCCACCTGGGCGGCGAGGGCATCACGTCGAATTGCACGTGCCCCGCGTTCCAGAAGTCCAACCAGCACTGCAAACACGTCGCCGCCTTGTTGATCACCGTGCGCAATCGAGCGCGAGCGCAGCTGCCGAGGCGCGAGCCTCAAGCGCAGGCGCCATCCGCTCCGCATCCGCAGAGCAATAGCAACCAGAGCGCCAACCAGAGCCAGAACAACAACAACGCCAACAACAACGGTCAAAGCAAGTCGAGCCGTCGCCGTGAACGCCGCCGCCGTGCTCAGAATCAGCAAGTAGCAGTTCCGCCAGGTCTCAGGCCGCCGCCAACACCGGATGCCAGCGCGCGCCCGACCGGCATCGGCGCTTGGCTCTCCCCCGAAAGCGCGGCGCGCCGTCTCGATCTCGAGTTCCGGGTTCACGTGCGACAGGGCGGCCTCACGGTCACGGTGCTCGACGTCGACGCGCGGGTCCCGCTGTTGCCGTCGGTCGCTCTGAGCTGGCAGGCGCTCGCCCCCACCGACGACCGGTCCGCGCTGCGCGTGCTCACCCGCTTCGAAAGCGGCAACCCTCGGCATCCGGCCGTAGACATTCGGGGCGAAGACGCCTCCGAGCTCATGCCCCTGCTGAAAGATCGCAGGGTGCTGCTGGAGCCGGCGCTGATGCAGCTGCGCTTCGTCGAAGAGCCGATTCGACCTCGGTTCGACCTCGAGATGGTCGGGTCCGACACTATCGTTGCCAAGGTGACCTTCGAACGCCCCGGCGACGGCCGCCGCTTCCAGCTGACGTCCGGTGGCTGGTTCGAAGGAGCCCCCGGCTACCACATCGACACGAACGAGGGCATTGCACGCCCCATCGATCGCAGGGTGTCACCCGCGGCCCTGCGGCGCTTGCTGCGCAGCTCGACCATCGCGGAGCCCGCCTCCGAACTCATCAGCGTGATCACCTACGGATTGCCCCGCGTCGCCCTCGAAGTCGGCGCTGACCTGCCCGAGCTATCGCAAGTAGCCGACGTCGTCGATCTCGAGCCCGTGTTTCGCGTGCGAGCGACCGGCAGCCTGACCGAAGCGGAGGTTTCGTTGAAAGCCTCCTACGGGGACGTCGAGGTCGAGGTGCGCGCCGACGGCATCTCGCCGCCGGTGATCATCCTGCCGCCCGAAGAAGGACAAAAGCGCGCGAAATGCATCCGCTGCGACATCGCTGCCCAGCAAAAAGCCGTCGAGCTCTTGCTCGCGCGGGGGCTCGACGCGGACGAAGGGGGCGAGCGTTTCATCGCCAAGGGTGAAGACGCCATTCATTTCTGGTCGGAGGGTGTCGGTTCGCTGCCCGAGGACTGGGACTTGTACGTGCCCGAAGATCTCGTGGGCACTCAGGTACGCGGCAAACCCATCGTGATGAGCGCGCGCGTTTCGAGCGGCGTCGACTGGCTCAGCGTAAAGATCGGCTACGAATCAGAAGGCGTCGGCGTGGACCGCGATGAGCTCGAGCGCTGCCTGCGTGAGGGGCGCAAGTTCGTCAAGCTCAACGACAATTCCTACGCCATGATCGACACCGAAAAGGTGCAAGCCATGATCGATCGCGAGATCGAGCTGCTGACCGCTGCGGGCAAGACCGGCAAGCTGCCACTCTCACAGGCTGGACGCGTTCAAGAGCTCTTGCAACAAGTCGACGAAAGCAACGTGAGCGCCAACGCGAAGCTACTGTTCAAGAAGCTCGCGAGCATCGATGAAATCAAGAAGATGCGTAAGCCGCGCGGACTGAAAGCGACGCTACGTCCCTACCAAGAGCAGGGTCTGTCCTGGCTGCGCTTCATTCATGACCTCGCATCTGGCGGCGTGCTCGCCGACGACATGGGTCTCGGCAAGACGATTCAGACCATCGCGCTCTTGTTGTCGATCAAAGCCGAGAAAAAGACGCAGCCGCTGCGTGCGTTGATCGTCGCGCCCACCAGCGTGGTGACCAACTGGGTACGTGAGCTCGAACGTTTCGGCCCGACGCTTACCGTTGCCCTCTGGCACGGTGCAGGCCGCAAGGAACAGAAAGACGAGCTGAATCAGGTCAACGTCGTCATCACCAGCTATGCGCTGCTGCGACGGGACATCGATCTGCTCAAGAAACTGCGCCTCGACTACGCGATCTTGGACGAAGCCCAGAATATCAAGAACCCCATCAGCGCCACCGCGCAAGCGGCCAAAGAACTGAAGGCTGCTCGGCGCCTGGCACTCACGGGTACTCCTATCGAAAACCGTCTCAGCGAAATCTGGTCGATCTTCGAATTCGTGAGCCCCGGTCTACTCGGACCGCTCGCGAAGTTCGAAGAGCGCTTCGCCAGACCGATCGATCAGGGTGACTCGAAGCAGGCCGCGCGGCTGCGCGCCACCATTCATCCCTTCATCCTGCGCCGCACGAAAATGGAAGTGGCCAAAGACCTGCCGCCGAAGATCGAAGTCGACAAGATCGTCGACCTGATGCCCGATCAGCGCGCCATCTACCTACAGGTGCTGCGCGAGGTGCGCGCCACGGTGATGGGCGAGGTCGAGCGCGTGGGCGTGGCAAAGAGCCAGCTCCACATTTTGGCCGGGCTCACGAAGCTGCGTCAGGCTGCCTGCGATCCGCGCCTCTTGGGCTTGCCGCGCGACTTCAGTCACGACGACAGCGGCAAGCTGAGCGCGCTCCGCGAACTGGTCGACGAGGTCGAATCTGGCGGCCATAAAGTGCTGGTGTTCAGCCAGTTCGTCTCGATGCTGAAACTGATGGCGGCCGCCCTCGACGAGGACAAGATCCGCTACGAGTACCTGGACGGCAGCACCATCGATCGTCAGGGGCGCATCGAACGCTTCCAGGAAGACCCCACCGTCCCGGTGTTCCTCATCAGCCTGAAAGCAGGCGGCTCCGGTCTCAACCTCACCTCGGCCGACACCGTGATTCACTTCGATCCGTGGTGGAACCCAGCGGTCGAAGACCAAGCTTCGGACCGCGCGCACCGCATCGGGCAGAAGAAGGTGGTCACCGTCTACCGCCTGATTGCGGGCGGGACCATCGAAGAGAAGATCCTCGAACTAAAACAGAAGAAGAAGGACCTCGTCGAAAGCGTGCTCAGCGAGGACGCCGGTGGCGCCAAGCGGCTCACCAAAGACGTGCTCGACGACCTGTTCCGGGTGGAGTGAGGGCGGCGGCGGCTCGACCCGCCCTTTGCTTCGTGGTCACTCGCGGCTGACGAAGTGGGGCTCGCGCGCGAGCTCCGCCAAGTAGTCGACGAGTGACACGTCGCCGGCCATCACGCGTGCGCGCGCTGCTTTGGCGCGGCAGTTGCCGTCGCCCCCGTAGACGTAGCGCTCGAGGGTGGCCGAGATGCACGAGAGCACTTCGGGGTCTTGGCTCAACGCTGCCATCAGCTCTTCCTGCCCGTCGACGAGCTGTCCGTCGAGTTTGGCGACTTCGACGCTGGCGTCGATCGGGAAGGAACCGTTCGCGGTTTGTTCCTCGGTGCGATAACGGCCGATGTGATCGAAATGTTCGAAGGCGAACCCGAGGGGATCGAACTTCGCGTGACAGGCTTTGCAGGCGCCGGCCAGGTGTGAGTTTTCGAGCCGCTCGCGCGTGGTGTTTCCCTCGACCTCGCTGCGCGTCAGGTCGAAGCTGATCGCTTCGGGTGCGCCCGGAACGTCACAGTACAGGCGCTTGAGCAGGAGCAGCCCGCGGCGCGTGGGCGACGTGATCTGCACGGACGCCATCGTCGTCAGCACCGACCCCTGCGCGAAAATACCGACACCTTGGCTGCGCGGAACCTGAACGCCGCCGCCCGACAACAGGTCGCCCGAGCCGCCGCTGAAGCCGTAGAACGCCGCCAGGTCAGTGTCAGCAACGGTGTAGTCTGCGGTCAATAGATCCTGCACGGTGCCTTGATTGGTGAACAGCACCTCGTCGACGAAGCGCTCCGTTTCGAGCAGCATCTTCGACTTGATGGTGGCGAAGTTGTCGGGGGCATTCGCACGATTCACGCTGCCTACTTGCGACAACCACAGCCATTCGGAGAAGAACTGGCGCACGACCGCGTGGCCTCTAGGGCTCTCGAGCAGACGCTTCGCTTCCGCTGCGCGCACGCCGGCATCGGCCAGATCACCCGCTTCGGCTAGCGCCAACAGCTCGGCCGAAGGCGGCGAGGCGGAGTAGTTGTAGGAAAGCTCACTGGCGATTTCGTAGGGCGTAAGCGCACCACCCGAGCCGAGTTCGCTTCGGTACACGGCGTGCGGCGACTGGATCAAGCTCACGAGCACCCATTTGAGCCCGGTGGCAAAGTCGGAACGCTCGGAGACACTCTCGAAATGCGCCAGGTAACGCACGCGATCGCTGTCGGACAGCGGCCGCCTGAACAGCGCGCTGCCGAATCGATCGATGAACTCGCCGGCGCATGCGACGTCCGCTTGCGCGGCGCACGGGAGGTTCGCCGCCAGGTTCGCTTCGGAGGTGACGCTATCGGCAATCTGTTCGGCCCGCCCGAGCACGGCTTCCGCGAGCTGCGACCCCATCAAGAGAGTCTCCGAATCGTTGCTGAGCCTCACCGCTCCCTGCAGGTCGGGAGGCAGATCGGTCGTCAGCTGTGCTACCACGTCTGGAAATACGGCGGCTTCGCTGTTCAGCAGCTCTTGCTGGGTGAGCCGACGCAACATCGGCTCACCCGGCGCGGACGCTGCGCAATCGTCGGGCAGCTCGGGGATACCCGGATTTTCAGGGCCGAGATCGACCCCCGTGCCCCCCGTACCCGTGGTGGACGTGCTCGTCGTGTCCGTCGAACTGCTACCGCCACCAGTCGTGGTTTCGGTGCCAGAAGTGCTATTGCTGTCCGCTGGTCTGTCTCCAGCCGGTTCTCCGCCCCCGCACGCGCAGAGCCAGAGAGCCAGCACCGGCGCCAAGGCCCCGGAGAGCCAGCGCGCGCGCGTCCCCGTCCGAAGCGAGCTACCCATCCCTGTAGCGGCGCGCCTCATGCCAGGATCTCCGTGAAGGGGGTGGTGCCGCTGCCGCCGAAAGAGGTAACGCTCGAGCCCATGGCCTTCGCGATGGTGAGCAGCAAATCTGCTATCGGCCGATTGTCGACGGTGATGAGCGACCCCGGTTTGAGCGCTCCGCCGCCACCTCCGAGAATGATCGCTGGGTAGTACTGGAGGACATCCTCGCCGCCGCCGGTGGTCCAGATCCGCTTCAGGCTCTTGCCGTGGTCGTTGCCGTCGGCGATCTCGCTGCACACGTAGATCAGGCTATTTTCGAGCGCGGTGTGATCAGGGTCGAACGGATCGGGCTGGTCGAGAATTTGGCAGATGCGCGCGACGTGCCCCATGAACCATTCCTGTGCGGTGGCAAAGTCGAGGCGCATCGGGTTCGCGAAATCGAGGCGCATCGGATCGGTGCTAGATCCGCTGAGGCCCTGATGCGAAATACCGACGTGGTGCGAGGCGGTGGGTCGCTCGGTCAAGACGCCCGGCAAGGGGATATCGGCGCTCGCCCACATGTTCTGCAGCGTGAGGATCCGGGTGTGGCCGCACAGCACCGCGTACCCGGCGAGCTCCGCTTGCGCCTCGGCGATCTTCTCGAAGTGCTGCGCTTCTTGCCAGTAGCGCGGCTCCCACTCTTGCTTACCGTTGTCGGCGCTCTTGAACACGTCGAGGTGTGGAATGACCGGCGCCGCGTTGCACGCTTCGCCCGTCACCGGTCCGAGCCCAGAGCCAGCGCTCTTCAGGCGCTCGAGCGCGGTCAGGTGCGCAGCGAGCTTGGTGTCCGTTTGCGTGAGGCCACTCACCTCTTGGCGAAGCGCGCTGATCTCTTCGATGGTCAGGTTCAATGAGTCAGCGCGAAATTCAGCCGACAGGTCTGCCATGGGGTTCGGGTTCTCCTGAACGTCGCCGAACAGCTGGTCATTCAGAGCCACGACGTCACCCACGGGTGATACCCAGTCGGAGTTGTCTCTGACCAACACCCCGTTGCTGCCATCGAGCGTGTTACCCATGCGCGGAACAGCTCCGATGAACATCGAGCTTGCGCCGAGCTCTTGCGCCAGCAACTGATCGACGGACGGGCCGCTGCCATTCCCCGTGAGAATGGCGCCGATCGAATTGTGCGTATCGAAGCTGCCCGCCTGATGAAGCCCGCGGACGACGTGCATCATGTTGCGGTAGGGCTCGAGCGGACGGAGCAGATTCCTGCCACTGCGCGTCTCGAAGGTGTACTCCGTGTTGACATGCACTCCGGGTAGCGGCGCGTCCGGGTTCTGCCCGAAATCTTTGAATTCGCCGCCCGCGGTCAGGTATGGCTGCATGTCCATGTGTTCGTTGGGAACACCGTGAGGCATGTAGTAGATGAGCAGTCGCTTGGGTCGCGCACCGGCTTGGGCCGTCGCCATGCGCGCGAACGAGAGGGCGAGCGGTGCGCTCAAACCAAGACTCAGCGCCTTCAGGAAGGTTCGGCGCCGCAGCTTAGCCTCACTATTCATTGGGTCGTTTCTCCAAGGCTCCAGGTAAGGATCCTCTTCAAGGTGTCCGCTGTCGGCAGATCGCGCAACCCGAGTGGCGCGCAAATCAGCTGCCAATCGCGTTGTCACTCGGGGCCTTGGACGCCCGAATCAAGGGTTGCCGGTCAATCTGTCGTAACGCAACGGGTACTTGGCTGGCACCAAGGCAGAGCCACGAACTCGAGGCAACGATCCCAGCGCACGGCAGCGAGTTCGTCCTGGCCCAAACCGAGAGGTCCCCGATCGCAAGTGGTCGGTCGGATCCTGCGCGAGTGGGCTCAGCGACTACCCGCGAGCGGGTCGAGGCACGCTTTTTCTTCGCGCCTGGATCGATCGGAGACGAAACCCGCGCAGAAACAGCGTGAGCCCCGAACGCAGCCAGGCCTCCAGCGAGCCCTGCCCCGCGATGGCCCATTGAATCACGAGCCCATGCCAGTGCGCTTCTAGCCCCGCGGCGATGGCCCGAGCGTCGCGGGCAACGTCGGAAGGCAGCGCGTCGAGGTACTGGCACACGCGCCGCCGCACCAGACGGCTGTGGCGACTCGCCTTCGCGCGCAGCGCGGCGTCGAGCAAGTCGCGTCGTAGGAACACCAGGTGCGATGCGATCAAGGCGCGCGTGCGAAACGGATGCGCGAGGGCTACGAACCACTCGACCAGCGCAGCCTCCGCATCGTCGCTCGCTGTAGGCACCCGGCTCACCGCTCGCGCCAAGCGCTCGTTCACCCGCTCGATCGCGCTTTCGATCAACTGGCGCTTGCTGCCAAACCGCTGAATCAAGGTAGCCGGCGAGAGCCCCACCTGCTGGCCGAGATCGGCCAGGGTGAAGCCGCCCGGCCCACGCTCCCCGATGATCCGGACCGCCACATCCAAAAGGTCTGCGTCCGAAACGAGCTTGGGCCGAGGCACGGCTTGAATATAAACGAGTATTCACTTATATTCAAAGGCATGCATCACGATTCTGTGCACGGCTCGGCGGGCGATACCCCGAATCACGACCTCACCAGCGCCACGGGCAAGGTGCGGGTGTACATCGCCAGTTCATTCGACGGCTTCATCGCAGGCCCCGGCGACGACTTGTCGTGGCTGCCAGGCGCCGATCCCAAAGCTGCGCCGAGCTCTGACGTGAGCGCAGCAGAACTGCCGCCCGCGCCCGGCGCTCGCGAGCACGCAGGCGCGCCGCTCCAGCCAGGCGCCGTAGAATACACAGCATTCATGGACGGCGTTGGCGCGCTCTTGATGGGCCGCCGCACCTTCGACGTCGTACTCGGCTTCGGCGGCGCGTGGCCTTACGGCAAGCGTCCGGTACTGGTCGCAACGCATCGACCCCTCGGCGCCGACATTCCCAACGTCGAGGCCGTCGCTGGCACGATTGAGCAGCTGGTCACGCGCGCCAAGCTACGGGCCGAAGGTAAGGACGTTTACCTCGATGGCGGCCATCTGATCCGCCAGGCTCTTGCTCACGGACTGGTCGACGACCTCATCGTGACGCTGGTTCCGGAGCTGCTGGGCCAGGGTCACCCGCTGTTCGCCGGGCTCGAACGCCGCTGTTCGCTCGAGTTTACTGGCTATCACGCCTACGGCCACGGGATGCTACAAATCCACGCGCGTCCTCGTCCGCAGCGAGCAGCGGGTCGGCAGGGATGAGCAGCGCCCGCTGAAATTCAATGCCAAAAATTCACGTGGAGTTCACCTTGCTTTCGCGCAGGTGCTCACCGTAAGTTTGAACGAAGCACGCGTTGCTTCAGAGGACTGGGAGACCATGAACGAGGCGGCAATGAACCAGACGGCGACGAACAAGGCGATGAACCAAACGGTGATGCTCGACGGGAACGTACAGCTCACACGCGATCAAGCAGTCATCTTGCTCACGGACGGCGAGCGGGGCGTGTCCGAGTGGAACGAGCACTGCCGCGTGGGTCACGGAACCAAGAACCTTCAGAGCGCCGTGCTCAATGGCGCGTACCTGCGTGGGGCCAACCTGGCGCACACGGACTTGACCGACGCGCGTTTGATGGAAGCCAATTTGTTTCAATCCGACCTGACCGGGGCCGAGCTCGGCGAGGTCGACCTGCGAGAAGCAGATCTGCGAGAGGCCTGCCTGGTGGGTGCTTCGCTGATTCAAGCAAACCTCAATCGCGCGCACCTCGTGTGTGCGCACCTCACCAAGGCCAAGCTGAGCTACGCCAGCTTGATCAATGCCAACCTGGCGGGCGCCGATCTGAGCGAAGCCAGCATCAACCGCGCGCATCTGAACGAAGCCAACCTGCTGGGTAGCTCACTCGTGCGCGCCAGGCTGAGCAGCACCGAGCTCACGGGCGCCAACTTGGTTCGGGCCAACCTCACAGGAGCCGATCTGACAGAAGCGGACCTACGCGGCGTCGACCTGTCCGGCGCCACCCTCGAGCAGGCGAATCTCGAGGGTGCCGACCTGCAAGGGGCGACGCTGAACGGAGTGCGCCTCGACGGCGCCCGGCTGACCCGCGCCAAGCTCGATGAAGAGCTCGATCTCTTGCTGTTCGACTGGGAAACGCTCACGCTCGACGGCACCACGTACCGGCGCGACGCCGTAGAGAGCGGCACGCAGCTCTTGCCGGGTGCCCGACCGCCGCTGAAAATCAGCTTCTCCCTCGGAGCCGAGGTCACCAGTACCGATCTCGCGGCGTTGCAAGCGCTCGCCCGCAGCGGCACCATCCCCAAGGGCACCAGCCTGCACCTTGCGTTCACCCCGAGCGGGGTCGAGCTCGTGCTCGAGGGGCGCGGGAAACTCGATCAGGCTGCGTTGCTTGGGGCCGTACTCATCGCGCTGCCCAATCGCCAAGGGGAGCAGCCCGTGCCGGCAGAAGCCCCCAGCAGCTCGCTGCACGCGTCGCTGAAAGCAGCCAGCTCTCCGGAACTGCTCGAATGCGCTCGCAAGCTGAATCGCGTGTGCGTACGCCCGCGTGCGCACGCCGAGCTCGAACGTTTTCTCGCCGTGATCCAGCGCTCGGGCGTTGGGAACGATGCGATCGTGTCGAACCACGTCGTGACCCTGCTCCACCGCACCCGAGCAACGGACGGCGTGATCCTCGACGCGCTCGGGTTTGGCGGCTACTCCAAGGCGCTCGCCGAGCCTGGGCTCGATCCGCTCAGCGAGGTCGCGACGTCCGCCCAACCAGCCGCCCTAGCCTAGCCCTTTGGCCCAGCCGTTCACGTGCACCCCGTTGCTGTGCCTTCGCGGGTCACCCCACTTTCTTGTGGTGAAATGCGACGGTCGGATATCGTGAGGGAAGCGCTGGTGAGCCTGGTGGATTCCCAGGAAGACCGACCCCCTGGGCTGACGCTCGTGCATCAGAGCGAATTATGCGCGCATTATGCATTCCAATGCATTCACCGCGCTGCAGTTCCCCATTTTTAAAGCAGTTCGTGATGTGCGGAGTGGCCTGGGGCGTTCTCTGCCTGGGCCGCACAATGAGCCGACTTCGTCAGCCTCAGCCTAGCACCACCC
>Ga0315910_10005070_pt1 | contig 10852 bp, 8 predicted proteins | sample EdamamesoilMG_FD_204470 | JGI IMG/M metagenome (GOLD analysis project Ga0315910, IMG submission 204470) | Garden soil microbial communities collected in Santa Monica, California, United States - Edamame soil | ecosystem: Environmental > Terrestrial > Soil > Garden | place: USA: California...
TCCTACACCACGCACGTCTCGGGCGTGGGCGCAAATTCCGGCATCGTGCTCTTCGAGCTCTACCGTGGCGCGGTCGCCAACTCCCGCCTCGTCAACATCTCAGCGCGCGGCGACATCGGCACGGGCGAAAACGTCATGATCCCGGGCTTCACGATCTCGGGCACCGGCGCGATGACCGTCCTGGTGCGTGCGGTCGGTCCGTCGCTCGAGCGATTTGGAGTCAGCGGCCGGCTGGCCGACCCGACACTCACGATCTTCCAGGGTACGGCGCCGATCCTCACGAACGACGACTGGGGCCAGGCGCCGGATCTCGCGGCGCTCACGGCCGCGCAGAGCGCGGTGAACGCCTTCACGCTCAACCCCGGCAGCGCCGACGCCGCCGCGCTCGTGCCGCTCATGCCTGGCACCTACACCGTCCAGGCCAGCGGCGCCGACGGTTCGATCGGCAACGTGCTGGTCGAGGTCTACGAGGTGCCGTAGCCGCCCGCGTCCCCCTTTCGTCGTGCGCGACCCTGGTGGGGCGGGCTCTCCGAGCCCGCCGCGCCGGTGGCCTGGCGTACGGCGGCCGGTCGTCCTGGGCCTAGAGTGAAACGACGGGCGCGGAGAGGTGGACGCGCCTGTCCCCAGGCGCGTGGTGAGGGCGTCGCGTCGAGAAACCGACGCCCGAGGACGCCTGCGACCGGACGGCCGTGGGACACGACCGACCACCTCGGACGGCATGAGCCCGGCTGAGTGTCACGTGCGCCGAAAGGGGGCGCGTTCTCCAGGCCGGCACGTCTCCCGCTCAGCGACGCTCCCGCGCCATCGCCTCGGCGCGCTGGTATTGCGCGCGGAAGTGATTGGAGAGTTCGCGGCCGAGCTTGAGCTCCGCGATCGGGTCGCGGGCGGCGAGGACCGACTTGATGCGCCCGCCGGCCTGCGCGTAGTCGACGATGCTCATGTCCTGCAGCACGGCGAGCGCGTCGGCCGGCATGCCGGCGTCGATGATCGCGCGCCAGGCGTCGACGAGTTCGTCGTGCGCGTCGAGACAGACAACCCGGACGATGAACGACATCTCGGTGAAGAGCCGGCCGGTCCAGGCGCCGTGGTAGACGAAGGTGTTATCCGCGCCGTAGGGATTGGTCTCGGGATCGGAGCGGTGTTTTTCCAGCGCCGGCGCGTAGCTGTCGCGCCGCACAGGCAGGCGTCGCAACGAGAAGATCTCGGGACCGCCGGGCTCGCCGGCGCGGAAGTTCCAGAGATTCTGCGCCTCGGCCGTGAGCACGTACTCGATGAAGGCCTGCGCCACGGCGCGATGCGGGGCGCCGCGCATGAGTGCGATCGGGTCGACGGAAAACACCGAGCCGCCCGGCGGCGTGATGAAACCGAGCCGGCTCGTGCCGGCGGCGCGCTCGCGCTGGCTGACCACGCCGGCCTGGGAGCGCCCGTAGAAGTCGATGCACATCCCGGCGGCGGCGTCGCCCTGGCCGACGTCGATGGCCGGCTTCTGCGAGGTGTCGGTGAAGTAGCGCGCGTTCGCGCCGGCGAGCTGGATCACCTGCATGCCGCGTACCCAGCCTTCGGACACAGCCTGCGCCTCGACCTCCGCGGCGGGTCGCCCGGGACGCTCCGCGCCGAGCTCGCGCAGGCGCACCTGCATCTCGCGCTGGATCACCATCTCGAAGGCCTTGCCGATCGAGCTGCTCTTGGTCGGGTCGGCGAGCGCGATCTCGCCGAGGTAGCGCGGGTCCGTGAGGTCGCGCCAATCGCGCGGCTCGTGCGGCAGGCCGAGGCGGCGCAGGGAGTCGCGGTTGTAGAGGATGCCGAAGCTCGAGAGCACCGCGCCGATCCACATCCGATCCTCCGACCAGAACCGCTCGCCGCCGTGCACCGCCGGGATGATCGCGTCGGTGAACCACGCCGGCTGGCGCTCGAACACGCCGGAGTCGACGAGGCGGCCGGCCTCGGCCTGTTTGATGAAGTCGAAGGTCCCGCCGCCGAAGAACACGTCGATGCCGCAGCCGACGTCCGACGTGAGGAAGGCGCGCCGCGCCGCGCGCGCCTCGTCGTCGGTCGCGGGTGTGTCGATCGCGGGATCGAGCGCGACCCGGGGATTGTCGAACGAGCGCTGCACCGTGTCGCTCCAGGGGCGCCCGAGCGTGCGCGTCCAGTGCAGCTGGAACGCGCCCTTGTACTCGCTCTCCAGGAATCGCGTGATCTCGCTCGTGCCGCCGATCACGCGCCAGTCGACCGCGACGGAGCGGCCGGTGCGCTCGCGGTACCAGCGCTCGAATCCGCGGGAAAACTCCGAGCGGATCGCCTCGTTGTGCGGCGTGATCACGACGACCGTATCGTCGGCGCGCAGGGCCGGCGCGCTCTCCTTGCGCAGCGCGAAGGGCAGCGCCACGACGATGGCGAGCGCGGCGAGCACGAACCCGCGGCCGATCCATTCACGCGACGGTGTCATCGAGTGAAACGCGGTTGAACCACAGTGGACACTGAGGGCACGGAGCAATGCCAGGCCGGCCGCACCAAGGCCCAGGAATCAGGAGCGGGATTTCTCATCTTCCCCGCCTCGTATCGCCGTTTCATCTTTCTGCGCCCTGTGTCCTCTGTGGCCCATGATCGCCTCTCAGGACAGCAAGATCGCCACGTCCTCGGGCTCGACGGTCGCGACCACGTCGGTGCGGCCGGTCGAGAGCATGTGGCGCGGGTTGAGCTCGAAGACCTTCAGCGCGGTGCCGTTGGCGTTGACCTCGTATTGCGCGACCTCGCCGAGGTAGGTGGCCTGGCCGACGGAGCAGGTGATGCGGTTGTCCTCACCGATCGTCTGGGCATCGAGGTGGAGCGACTCGGGCCGGATGGAGAGCGTGACCTTCGTGCCCTTCTTCGGCGGCTCGCCGCCGAGGCGGGTGAGCACGCCGACGAAGCGCCCAAGCGCGGTGTCGACGACGCCGCGCACGCCCTGGACCGAGGCGAGTTCGCCTTCGATGAAGTTGGTCTCGCCGATGAAGTTGGCCACGACCCGGTCGATCGGGCGTCGGTAGATCTCGCGAGGCGCGCCGACCTGGAGGATTTTTCCGCCGTCGAGCACGGCCATGCGGTCGGCGATCGAGAGCGCCTCCTTCTGGTCGTGCGTCACATAGACCGTGGTGAGGTTGAACTCCTTGCACACGCGGCGGATCTCGCCGCGCATCTCGAGGCGGAGCCGCGCGTCGAGGTTGGAGAGCGGCTCGTCGAGCAGGAGGCAGCGCGGGCGGATGACGAGGGCGCGGGCGAGCGCGACTCGCTGCTGTTGCCCGCCGGAGAGTTGATTGGGCCGGCGATCGGCGTAGGCGCCCATCCTGACCGACTCGAGGGCGGCGCCGACGCGCTCGCGGATCTCGGCCTTCGGGACCTTGCGCTCCTCGAGGCCGAAGGCGACGTTTTCCGCCACGCTCATGTGCGGCCAGAGCGCGTAGCTCTGGAACATCATGCCGGTGTTGCGCCGATGCGGCGGGAGTTTCGTCACGTCCTCGTTCGCAAAGTGGATCGTGCCCTCCTCCGGGATGTAGAAACCGGCGAGGCTGCGCAGGAGCGTGGTCTTGCCGCAGCCGCTCGGACCGAGGAGGAAGAACAACTCGCCGGGCTCGATCGTGAGGTCGAGCTGGCGCAGGGCCACGACATTGCCGAAGCGTTTGGTGAGGTTGGAGACCTTGACGGAAATCATCCGGCGCGACTGGGGAGGTGCAAGAGAGCCGGTCCCGTTCCACCCAGTCAAAGGAATAGGCTGCCGCGGACCGTCGGCGCGGGATTTTCACCGACACGGGACCGGTGCGCTGTGCGTTTGACCCGGGATCGCGGCGATCCACCCTGCGTCCGTGCGTTTTCGGAATCGCCTCGGCCTGTCGCTCGCCGCACTCCTCGGTCTCATCATCGAGCCGGGATTCCGGTCGGTCGGGGCGGAGAACGATCGCGCGGCGGCCCTCGTCCGCACAGGCGAGGCCGAGCTCCGGGTCGCGGCCGCCGGTGACGCGGGCGCGGCCGATCGGGCTTTCGCGGCCTTCGACGCGGCGCTGGCGGCCGACCCCGCGCACGTCCACGCGCGCGCCGGCCGGGGAGCCGCGCTCGTCGCCCGGGCACTCTACGCGCCGTTGCCGGAAAAGCTCGCGCTGGCCCGCCGGGGTTGCGCCGACCTCGATGATGCCGTGGCCGCCGCGCCCCACGATCCGGCCGTGCGGCTGCGGCGCGCGACCAATGCCGTGCAGATGCCGCTCCGGCTCGTGCCGCGCGACGTGGCGGAGCAGGACTTTGCCCTCCTGCTCGCCGCCGCGCGTGACGCGACCGTCACGATGGCGCCCTCGACGCGGCGGGGCATCTTCTATCAGGCTGCGGCCTTCGCGCTGAAAGAGCGTCGCCCCGGCGCGATCGAGCTGCTTGAAGAGGCGGCGTCCATCGCCGCGGCGGAACCGACCGACGAGCAGGTCCAGTCCATGCTTGCTCTGGCCCGCCGCCAGCTAACCTCCTCCACCTCGACCCATGCCGACCGCCACCCGCCCGAAGAAGCTCCCGCACCCGGATCTTGAGCGCGTCCTCGTCACCGAAGCCGCGATCAAGCAGCGCCTCAAGGTACTCGGCGCCGAGATCAGCCAGGTCTACGGCTCCGAAGAACTCACGGTCATCGCCGTGGTCAACGGCGCGGTCTTCTTCACCGCCGACCTGCTCCGCCAGCTCAAGACCCCAGTGCGCCTCGACTGCATCCGCGTGTCGAGCTACCGCAACAGCACGCGCCCGGTCGGCCCGCCGCGCATCCTCGATTCGCTCCAGCTCGATCTCGAGCAGCGCCACGTGCTGCTCATCGACGACATCCTCGACACCGGTCGCACGCTCTCCGTCGTCGTGGCCGAGATCCAGAAGCGCAAGCCCGCCTCCGTGCGCACCTGCGTGCTGCTCGACAAGAAAGTCCGCCGCGACGTGCCGCTCGAGGCCGACTTCGTGGGTTTTCCCATCCCCGACCAGTTCGTCGTCGGCTACGGCCTCGATTTCGCCGAGCGCTACCGCAACCTTCCCTGCATCGGTGTGCTCAAGCCCGGCCTGCAAAATCCGCCGGAATGGGCGTGAGCGTGCACGCGGACGGCGGCACGCGAAAAGCAGGACTCGGCATGACACGTGAGCGCGGAGCCCGGGCGCGGGACTCGAGGGACGAGACGTCACCGGACTCCGGTGCCACGCCCGCGGGCAGCCCCGCGACGTTTCTCCACACCGGCCTCGCCCTCGCCTCGCGCTGGCGCGACTTCGAGGTGCTCGAGACCGGCGGCGGGATGAAGAAGGAGCGCTGGGGCGACTTCACGCTCGTGCGTCCCGACCCGCAGGTGATCTGGCCGCGCCAGAGCGCCGACTGGGGCGCGGTCGACGCGCTTTATCATCGCGACAGCGCCGGCGGCGGTCGCTGGGAATTCCGCCGCAAGCTGCCGGAGTCGTGGACGATTGGATACGATGCGCTGAAGTTTCGCATCCATCCGACGAGCTTCAAGCACACCGGCCTCTTCCCGGAGCAGGCGGCGAACTGGGACTGGTTTTCCGCGCGCATCCGCGCCGCCGGCCGACCGATCCGCGTGCTCAATCTCTTCGGCTACACCGGCGGCGCGACCGTGGCCGCCGCCGCCGCGGGCGCGCAGGTCTGCCACGTCGACGCCGCCAAGGGCATGGTGCAGTGGTGCCGCGACAACGCGGCGCTCAGCGGTCTCGTCGACGCGCCGATCCGTTACATCGTCGACGACTGCATGAAATTCGTGGAGCGCGAGCAGCGCCGCGAGAGCCGCTACGAGGCGATCATCATGGACCCGCCGTCCTACGGCCGCGGCAAGTCCGGCGAGATCTGGAAACTCGAGGACGACCTCTTCGGCCTCGTCGGCGCCGCGTGCGCGCTACTCTCGGCGCAGCCGCTCTTCGTCCTCGTCAACGCCTACACCACCGGACTCTCCCCCACCGTGCTCGCCAACATCCTCAGCCGCCACGCTCCGCGCGGCGGTCATGTCTCGTGCGGCGAGGTCGGCCTGCCGGTGGCACACGGCTGCGCCGTGCTCCCGTGCGGGACATTCGGACGCTGGGAGAGCTGAGACGCTCCGACGATGCGCGGAAGCGGCCTCGTGGGTCGGGGGTGCCTCGTCGCGACGTCCGCGAAGACCTCGCGCGCCCGGGAAATCGACCGCGCGCGGGAAGCCTCACGCGCGGGCCTCGGCGAGGCCTCCCTGTCCCATGACGGACAGACGTGTGTCGTGTGTGATCATGTGCTGAGCTGACTTCCCGCGCATGCTCTTCGCGTTCGTCACGACGATCCTCTTTTCGTTTTCCGCGGTCTTCGCGACACGCTCGATCGCGATCCTCGGCTCGATCCGCGCGAATTTCGCGCGCCTCGCCGTCGCGTGCGCGTTGCTCGGTGGATACGCCCACACCTTCGGCGACGGTGTGCGCGGGCCGGCCTTCTGGTGGTATTTTCTCAGCGGCGTGATCGGGTTCGGACTCGGGGACCTCGCGCTCTTTCTCGCGCTGCCGCGCATCGGATCGCGACTCACGGTGCTGCTGACGCAATGCCTGGCCGCGCCCTTCGCCGCCGGTGTCGAATGGGCCTGGCTCGGCGTTCGACCGACGCTCGCCGAGTCGCTCTGCGGCGCGCTCATCCTCGCGGGTGTCAGCGTGGCCATCGCCCCCGGACGCACCAGCCCCACGCTGTCCCAGGCGCGCCGTGGCGTGCTCGTCGTCGGCCTCGTCGCCGGGGTGTTTTCCGCCCTCGGCCAGGGCGGCGGCGCGGTCGTGAGTCGCCACGCCGCGGAGATCGGCGCGGCGCTCGGCCAACCGGTCGACGGCATGACCGCGGCCTACCAGCGCATCCTCGGCGGCATCCTCTTCACGGTGTTCACGCTATGGCCGGTGCGGCGCCGCGGTTCGGGTGCGCGCGAAACCTCGATCACCCCGACCGCGAGTCCGGCGGTCGACGCTCCGCCCGGCGCGGCGTTGCGGCGCGGCTGGCCCTGGGTCGTGGTCAATGCCCTCGCCGGTCCGGTGCTCGGCGTGGCGTGTTTTCAGACCGCGCTCCTGAGCACGCCGAGCGCGATCGTGCTGCCGATCGTCGCGCTCACGCCCATCGCGGTCATGCCGCTCACGTGGTGGCTCGAGCACGACCGCCCGCGGCCGCGTGCGCTCGTCGGCGCCGTCCTCGCGGTCGCGGGTGCCGTGGCACTCACGCAGGTGCACTGACGGAGTTTTTCCTTCGCCTTTTCTCCTCGCTGTGCTCGTCTGCTGCGCGGCGTCGGATCCCCTCTCCCATGCGCAAGATCGCTGTCCTTTCCGACACGCACGACGTCCTGCCCGCGACGATCGTGGCCGCTGTGCGCACGGCCGATGAGATCTGGCATCTCGGCGACGTGTGCCTGCCGTCGACCCTCGACGATCTCACCGCGCTCGGCCTGCCGCTCTACGTCGTATGCGGCAACTGCGACAACCCGATGAACTGGCCGCAGCGCCGTCGCCTCGAGCGCCACGGCCGCACGTTTCAACTCGAGCACATCCCGCCGGAGCGCCCGCTCGCCGGCGTGCACGCCGTGCTGCACGGCCACACGCACGTGCCGCGCGACGAACTCGTGCGCGGCGTGCGTTTCCTGAACCCGGGCTGCATCACGCACGCCAACCGCGGCGCGCCCGCGAGCTTTGCCTGGCTCACGATCACGCCCGCGGGCGAGGTCGGCTGGGAGATCGTGCCGGCCCACAGCATGTAGCCGCACGCCGCGGCGAACGCCCAGCGGCGAACATCCAACTTCGAACATCCAACGCCCAGCGTCCAAGCGGGCGAATGCGGCGACGGTCGTCTGAGACCTCCGAAATCGGAAACCGAACGAACCCCCGGGCAAGGCTTTCCCCAGCGCTCCGGCCGCCCACGCCTGGATGTTGGGTATTCGATGTTGGGCGTTGGAGATTCAAAGTCGGGCGTTGGAGGTTCGAAACGGATCCTCGCCGCAACTATCTCGCACGCGCCCGTAACCGCGCGGGATCCATCCGCATCTTCCTCCTGTCCCTCGATCGTCGCACCTCGCGCCGACGCCGACCTCACCACCATGGAGCCCACCCCCGTCCCGCTGTCCCCGACCGAATCGTGGGAGCCGCTGCCCGCCCGTGCCTGGGACGCCGGGGCCGCGCGGCACCTGCTGCGCCGCGCTGGATTCTCCGTCCGGCCGGATCAGGTCGCGCAGGCCGCGGCGTCGCCGCTGCCGGAGGTCGTCGCCCGCCTCTTCGCGCCGGCCCCACCGCTGCCGGCCCCGCTTTCGCTGCGCCGGCTCGAGGAGGAGTTTCGCGCGATCGAGCGCGAGGGCCGGCCCGACGATGAGGCCGAGCGCCGTCGCCTGCGCCGCCTGTTCCAGGATCGTGCGCGTGCCGCCTACGAGGACTTCGGCATCGCCTGGCTCCAGCGCGCGGCCGACCCGCAGCACGCGGCGGCCGAGAAGTTTGTCCTCTTCCTTCAGGACATCTTCGTCGTCGGATTCCAAAAGGTGAAAAATCCCGTGCTGCTGCACGCGCACCAGCAGCTCCTGCGCGAGCACGGCACCGGGCCGTACGATGAGCTCTGCAAGCGCGTCACCCGCTCGCCCGCGATGGTGATGTACCTCGACCTGCAGCAGAGCAAGGTCGGGCACCCGAACGAGAATTTCGCGCGCGAACTCTTCGAGCTCTTCACCCTCGGCGAGGGAAACTACACCGAGGACGACATCCAGCAGGCCGCGCGCGCCTTCACCGGCTACCGGCAGCGCGGCGGCGAGTTTCAGTTCGCCCGCCGCCAGCACGACACCGGACGCAAGACGATCTTCGGCCGCACCGGCGCGTTCGACGGCGACGCCGTCATCGACCTCGTCTTCGACCAGCCGGCGGCCGGCCGGTTTCTCCCGCGCGAGCTCGCGCGTTTCTACCTCACGGATGCGCCGCTGCCCGAGGCGCACCTCGAGACGCTCGCCGCGCACTGGCGACGCGACGGCTACGACACGGGGAAACTCCTGCGGCGTTTCTTCACCAGCCGCTTGTTCTTCGAGCCGGCCTATCGCGGCACGCTCATCAAGAGCCCGGTCCACTACTACCTCGGCCTCGTGCAGGAGCTCGAGCTCGACGTCGCGCCATTTCCGCGCCTCACGCTCGGCGCCCTGCGCCAGATGGGCCAGACCTTCTTCAACCCGCCCAACGTCCGCGGCTGGGTCGGAGGCCGCAGTTGGATCAACTCCACCACGCTCGCGGCGCGACGGCAGCTGGTGGACTGGCTCTTCACCCCGCTCGACGAGGCGAAACTCAACGGCGACGAAACCGTCGAACTCGTCGCCGCGCGCGCCGAGGCGAAGGATCACTTCAACATCGTCGAGGCGGACCTCGCGTCGTGGCGCGCGATGACCCCCGACGCCGCCGCGCAGGCCGTGATCGACCGGGGCTTCGGCGCTCCCCCGCCCCCCGAACTGCGGGCCGCCATCACCGCGCAATTTGCCGAGGCCTTCTCCGCGGGCTCATCCGCGCACGAGCGCACCCGCGCGCTGCTCGCCGCGCTCCTCCTCTCGCCCCACTACCAGCTCTGCTAAGCGTCACCGCGCCGCACACCATGAACAACCCGCACACGCTCCTGCCCTCCACGCGACGCGAGTTCCTCCGCCACGGGGCGCGCGGCATCGGCCTGCTCGCCTTCAGCCGCTTCGCGCCCGACTTTCTCACCAGCACGGCGCTGGCCGGCGCGCCCCCGCCCGAGAGCGACCGCTCCATCCTCGTGCTCATCCAGCTCGCCGGCGGCAACGACGGGCTCAACACCCTCGTCCCGTATGCGGACGACCACTACCACCGCCTGCGCCCCACCATCGGCCTGAAGGAGTCCGGAGTCCTGCGCCTCGACGGCCACCTCGGCCTGCACCCCTCGCTCGCGCCGTTTCGCGCCATGCACGACGCCGGCACGCTCGGCGTCGTGCAGAACGTCGGCTACCCGAACCCGAACCGCAGCCACTTCCGCTCGACCGAGATCTGGGAGACCGCGAGCGAGAGCGACGACTACCTGCCCTCGGGCTGGGTCGGCCGCTTCTTCGACAACCAGTGCGGCGGCGCGCCCGCCGCCGCGGGCACCGAGGCCCAGCGCGACGTCCCGCTCGGCGTGCACGCGAGCAACGAGGTGCCGCAGTCCTTCCTCGGCGAGCACCCGCACAACATCTTCGGCCTCTCGCGCAATCCCGGCCGCGCGCGCCACGGCGGCGCCTCCCAGCTGACGGAGCGCCTGCTCGAGGCCGGCCCAGCCACCGCCGTCGACGACAATCTCTCGTTCCTCCAGCACAGCATGCTCGACGCGCTCGCCACCGAGAAGCGCATCCAGCGCGTGCTCGGCGGCATGAAGGCCGACAGTGCGTATCCAGGCGATCCCTTCGCGTCCGCCTTGCGCGGCGTGGCCGCGCTCATCGCCGCGCGCCTGCCCACGCGCGTCTACTTCGTCTCGCTCGGTGGTTTCGACACGCACAACAACCAGGCGGGCACGCACGCGCAGCTGCTCAAGACGCTGGCCGGGGGCATGGCCGCATTCCAGAAGGACCTCACCCAACGCGGCCTCGCCGACCAGGTGCTGACCATGACCTTCTCCGAGTTCGGCCGCCGTCCGTCCGAGAACGAGAGCAAGGGCACCGACCACGGCACGGCTGCGCCGCTCTTCGTCATGGGCTCACGCGTGAAGGCCGGCCTGCACGGCACCGCGCCGTCGCTCGACGTCGGCCCGAACCGCGACCTCACCTTCTCGACGGATTTCCGCAGGGTCTACGCCACCGTGCTCGACCGCTGGCTCGGCTGCGACGCGAAGGCCGTGCTCGGCGCCAGCTTCAATCCCGTGGAGTTTCTC
>Ga0315910_10005071_pt1 | contig 10851 bp, 3 predicted proteins | sample EdamamesoilMG_FD_204470 | JGI IMG/M metagenome (GOLD analysis project Ga0315910, IMG submission 204470) | Garden soil microbial communities collected in Santa Monica, California, United States - Edamame soil | ecosystem: Environmental > Terrestrial > Soil > Garden | place: USA: California...
GTGAGCTCGCCTGGAGCCGGCGCCGGCACGCTCGTGGCCGGCCAGATGGCCACTGTTCAATTCGATCTGCAGGTGAACGCCGGCGTGCCGCCGGGCACGGTGATCGTGAACCAGGCCGTGGTCGACACGCTGGAATTGCCGGACCTGCTCACGGATGGCGACGGCAACCCGGCGACGGGTCCCGAGCCCACGGTTGTCGTCGTCGGCAACTTGCAAGAGCTGCGGATCACGAAGAACGTCGCTGTCGTCGGCGGCGGGCCGGCGCTCGCGGGCGCGACGCTCGAATACGTCGTGCAGGTCACGAACATCGGCACGCTGCCCGCGTACGAGGTCGAGATTCGCGACGATCTCGCCGCGACGCCGGGGCAACTCACGTACGTCGCGGGCTCCGCGATGCTGCAGGGCTCGGCAAACGGCGTCACGGTTGCCGGTGCATTGCTGACGGCCGACTACTCGACGGGCTCCGGTGCGTTGCAGCCCGGGCGCACGATCACGTTCCGGTTCCGCGCCACGCTGTATCCGGATCTGATCGTGGGCACACGCGTGTTGAACACCGCCACGGTTTACTGGAACGACCCCGACCAAACCGCGGCGGCCACCGTCGCGATCGACGTCGGCGGCATGCCCGGCGTCGGCTTCCTGAACGGGCGCGTGTGGCACGACGCGGACTTCGATCGCGTCTACGACGCGAACGAGCTCGCGCTCGCGGGTTGGGAGGTCGAGCTGTACCTCAACGACTCGCTCGCGCACTCGGCGCGCACTTCGGCCGACGGCATCTACCGGCTCGCCAGCGTCGAGCCGAACTATCTGACGACGGACACGTATGAGCTCCGCTTCCGACGTCCCGGCGCCGGACCGTCGACGGCGATGCTCGGCCGCGCCGACTCCGACTTCACGGATGGGTTGCAGCAAATCACCGAGATCGTCGTGCTGTCCGGCAGCAATCTTCAGAACCTGAACCTGCCGATCGATCCGAACGGCGTCGTCTATGACGCGCTGAGCCGCGCGCCGATCGCGGGCGCGACCGTGCGCATGCTGCGTTCCGGCGCGGCATTGCCGGCGGACTGCTTCTACGACGAGAACCAGCAAGGCCAAGTCACGCTCGCCGATGGTTACTACAAGCTCGATCTGAATTTCGCGGATCCCGCGTGTCCGAGCGGCGGCGACTATGAGGTCAGCGTGACGCCGCCGTCGGCGCGGTACTTGCCGCGCGTGTCCGCGCTGATTCCGCCGCAGTCGTCGGCGAGCACGGCCGCGTTCGTCGTGCCGTCGTGCCCGGCTTCGATCGGCGACGCGGTGCCGGCGACGACGTCGCACTGCGAGGCGGCGCCGTCCGAGCTCGCGCCGACCGCAGCAGTCGCCGCGCAGACCCCCGGCACGAACTACTACTTGAACATACTGCTCGACGACAGCCTCGTGCCGGGCTCGAGCCAGATCTTCAACAACCACATCCCGCTCGATCTCGACCTCGACCAATCGGTCACGATCACGAAGACGACGCCGGCGATCGACGTCACGCGCGGCCAGCTCGTGCCGTACACGATCACGGTTACGAACGGCGTCGCCGTGAACTTGCCCGACGTCACGATCGTGGATCGATTCCCAGCCGGCTTCCGTTACGTCGAAGGCTCGGCGCGGCTCGACGGCGTACCCAACGAGCCGACGCTCATCGGTCGCGAGCTGGTCTGGACCGGTCTCACGGTCACGCCCGACCGGCGGCACACGCTGCAGCTGTTGCTCGCCGTCGGCTCCGGTGTAGGCGAGGGTGAGTTCGTGAACCGCGCGCAGGCGGTCCACACGCTCACGGGCATCCCGTTGTCGAGCGAGGCGTCGGCCATGGTCCGGATCGTCCCGGACCCCACGCTCGACTGCACCGACGTGATCGGCAAGGTTTTCGACGACGCGAACCGCAACGGCTTGCAAGAGACCGACGAGGCCGGCATCCCGGGCGTGCGGCTCGCGACCGCGCGCGGCTTGCTCGCGACGACGGACCGTTACGGGCGCTTCCACATCACGTGTGCGATCACGCCGCACGAAGGTCGCGGCAGCAACTTCGTGCTCAAGCTCGACGATCGCACGCTGCCGAGCGGCTTCCGCGGCTCGACGAGCTCGCTGCAAGTCCAGCGCGCCACGCGCGGTAAGACGCTCGAGTTCAACTTCGGTGCGTCGATTCACCGCGTGATCGGCCTCGACCTCGCCGATGCGGTGTTCGAGCCCGGCACGAGTCAGATTCGCGAGCTGTGGCAGCCGCGCTTCGAGCTGTTGCTCACCGAGCTGCGCGTCGCACCGGCGATCCTGCGCTTGTCGTATCTCGCCGATCTCGAGGATCCGAAGCTCGTCAACGAACGGCTCGATGCGGTCGAGCGGCACATCGAGGCCACGTGGAAGGCCGTTCCGGATTGTTGCGCGTACGAGCTCGACGTCGAGACGGAGATCTTCTGGCGACGCGGGGAGCCGACGGCCGCGCGCGATCGGCGCAGGGGAGAGCAGCCATGATGCCGCTGACCCCGAGCACGGTTCGATCCGCGCGCTGGCCCTTGGTCACCGCGTTAGTTACCGCGTTGGTCAGCGCCGGCGCCAACGCGCAGCTGTTTCGCGACCCTGCGCGCGGCGAGGCCGTCGAACGTCAGCTACCCGGCGACCGTACATTTACGCAATGGGTCCACGACCCGACCGTGCTGAGCACCGAGGCCGGCGATCGGCTCGAAGTGCGCGAGGTCGCAGCCGAGGAGCTCGAGACCGTGAAGCTCACGAATCTCGTGCCGCCGATCCGATTCGAGTCGGGTATCGCCGAGATACCGGAGACCACGGTCGTCGAGCTGCGCGAGATCCTCACGAGCATGCGCGGCCGCCGCAACGTGCGGCTGCATCTCGTGGGGCACGCCGACACGCAGCCGCTGTCGCCCGCGCTCGCGGCCGTGTTCGGCGACAACGAGGGCCTGTCGCGCGAGCGCGCCGGCGAGGCGGCCGAGTTGCTGCAGCACACGCTCGGGTTGCCGGCCGAAGGCATCTCGTACGAATGGGCCGGCGACCAGAAGCCCGTCGCGACGAACGCGACCGAAGCGGGCCGCGCGCAGAATCGCCGCGTCGAGGTCGAGGTCTGGTACGACGAAGTGAAGCAGGGCACGGCGCTCGACGAGGTGCTCGTGGCCGAGGAGTTCCGGCGCGTCAAGGTGTGCCGCATGGAGACCTTGTGCCGCCTCAAGTACGTCGACGGGAACGAGCGCCGCACGCGGGTGCAAAACGTCGTGGCGCCGCTCAAGTTCGACGAGGAGGCAATCGACGTCTCACCCGCGTTCATCGAGCAGATCGGCAAATCGCTCTCGAACATGGGCGATCGCCACAACGTGCTCGTGAAGTTCGTCGGGTACACCGACGATCTGCCGCTGTCCGAGCGCAACGAGCGCATCTACGGCGACCACGTGGGTCTCTCTCGTGCGCGCGCGCGGCGCGTCGCGCTCGCGGTGCAAGAGGCGCTCGGGCTACCGACCTCCGCGATCGACAGCGACGGGCGAGGCTCCGCGCGGCCGCTCGCATCGAATGCAACTGCGCAAGGCCGCGCATTGAATCGCCGCGTCGAAATCGAGTTCTGGTATGACGACCCGCTGCAGGAGCTGCCCGATGAGCCGCAGATGTGTCCGGCTCCGGGCGAGGAGATGGTCACGCGCGTTTACGATCCGCCGTGGGGCGCGTTGCCTCAGGTCGAGATCGAGAACGGCACGGCGGTGATTCCGGCCGGGTTCACGGAGCTGTTGCGCCGCGGCCTCGGCGACGTAGCCGGCAGAACGAACGCGCGCTTGCGGTTCGTGGGCTACACGCGCAACGAGCGGCTCGAGCGTCGCACCGCGCTCGTGTACGAGGATGACATCGGGTTATCGGCCGCGCGTGCGCGCCGCACGATGGAGACGATCGCGGCCGAGATGCAGCTCGCACCGGAGCAGATCGAGTTCGAAGGCCGCGGCTACGTGCATTCCGACGACGTCGTGAACGCGGGTTTCGTCCAAGGCGAGACGTCGCACGTGATCGTGCAGGTCGTGTACGACGAGGTCGCGCCGCTCGATCACTACGACGGCGTCGACGTAACGCCGCTCACGCGCGAGCTCACGCCCGAGAACGCATTCGCTCTGAACCTGATGCGGATTACCGTCGACGGCAAGCCGCTCGACGACAAGGATCGCAGCTCCGCCGACGTGCAGCGCTGCACGGACGTTGCGCTGCAGCAGGCGGACATTCAGTTCGGCTTCGACAACCTCGAAGCGGAGCGGCGGCTCGCGGTTGCCGCGGAGCCGGGCACCGTCGCGTTCTATCGCGGCGAAGAGGGTTGGGTCGCCGAGCCCGTCCGCTTCACGATGTACGCGAACTACGGACACTTCATCGAGCGCGCCGAGGTGCGGATCTTCGAGCTCGATCAGTCGCTCGAAGCAGCGCCGGTCGGGCTGGTCGTGTTCGACGCGAACGGCTCCGGCGAATGGCTGCCCGAGCCCGGTTTGTTTGCGACCCCCGCGCGCGAGCTCAAGTATGTGCTGCGCGCGTACGGCAGCGGCGGCACGTTCGACGAAACCGTGCCGCAGCCGCTGTGGATTGCGTATCGCGAGACCGAGTCGCCGCCCGACGAGGAGACCGCGCCGCCGTCGTCCGACGATTTGCTCGCGGAGATCACGACGGCCGGCGCGGGCTACGCGCCCGAGCTCCCGATGACGCCGCCGCCCGCGCCGCCGACTTCCGACCGCGCGTTGCTGAACGCCTACGGCGAGAACGACTTGGGACTGCGCAACATTCCGCTCGCGAGCGGTTCCGTGACGGTGCGCGGCAATGCGATCCCGCCCGGCCACAGCGTGTTCGTCGCGGGCCGTGAGGTGCCGGTGGATGCGAACGGCAGCTTCATCGCGCAGCAGATCTTGCCGGCCGGCATGCACACGGTCGAGGTCGCCGTGCTCGACGACCAGGGCAACGGCGAGCTGTATTTGCGCGACATGGAGCTGAGGCGGAACGACTGGTTCTACGTCGGCATGGCCGATCTCACGTTGACGGACTCCGACGTGAGCGGGCCGATCGAGCTGCTGCAAGGCGAGGATCCCACGATCGACTTCGACTCGTCGGCCGACGCGCGGCTCGCGTTCTACGTGAACGGCAAGTTCAACGACGGCTGGCGGCTCACGGCCAGCGCCGACACGCGCGACGAGCCGCTCGAGAACCTGTTCAGCAACTTCCTCGACAAATCGCCCGACGCGCTGTTCCGCCGCATCGATCCCGACTATCACTTCCCGACGTTCGGCGACGACGGCACGGTCGAGGAGATGGCGCCGACGCTCGGCAAGTTCTACGTGAAGGTCGGCCACGGCGAGAACTACGGCGAGTGGGGCAACTTCCAGATCGGCTACATGAACAACGAGCTCGCGCAGGTCGATCGCGGGCTCTACGGCGCGAATCTGCATTACGAGTCGCCGAAGACGACGAGCTTCGGCGAGCAGCGCTATGCCATCGACGGATTCACGGCCGAGCCCGGCACGATCGCGAGCCGCGAGGAATTCCGCGGCACGGGCGGCTCGTTGTACTTCCTGCGCCGCCAGGATCTGCTGTCCGGCTCCGAGCGCGTGCGCATCGAGCATCGCGATCGCGTGTCGGGGCTCGTCACCGGCGTCGTGAACCTGACTCCGTCGATCGACTACGACATCGACTATCTGCAGGGCCGCATCTTGCTCAGCGAGCCGCTCGCCTCGACGCGCAACGACGATCTGCTCGTGACGGACGGCGCTTTGCGCGGCGACGAGGTGTATCTGGTCGTGCGTTACGAGTACACGCCGGGCTTCGACGAGCTCGATGCGTTGTCGGCCGGCGCGCAGGGCCACTACTGGTTCGGCGAGCGCGTGAAGCTGGGGCTCACGGCGAACACGAACGACGAGGGCGACACCGAGAGCGGTCTCGAAGCCGCGGACGTCACGGTGCGTCTGAGCTCGGATTCCTGGCTCAAGCTCCAGGGCGCGCAGACGGAAGGGTTCATCTCGAGCGTCCAACTCTCCGACGACGGCGGCTTCGGCTTCGCCGGCTACGACGACACCGCGTTCGCGGGAGCAGAAGCGGGCGGCTATCGCGCCGACGTCGCGTTGGGACTCGGCGACTTCTTCGAGCGCGCGCGCGGCCGCGCCACGCTGTACACGCAAACGCTCGAGGGCGGCTACTCGGCGCCGGGGCTGCAGACGGTCACCGACACGCAGAACTACGGCGGCACGTTCCAAATGCCCGTGACGGAGCAGATCTCGGTGCGTGCGAAGACCGACCGCCGCAGCATCGACTTAGGCCTCACGCAGAGCGCGCACGAGGTCAACGTGGCCTATCAGCTCAACGACAACTGGGGTGTCGCCACGGGCGTGCGCATGGATCAACGCCGCGACGACTCGGTCGTGGTGCCGCTGACGCAGGAAGAGGGCGAGCGCACGGATGCGGTCGTGCAGGTCGGCTACGACTCGCAGGGCCGCTGGAGCGCGTACGGCTTCGCGCAGGACACCGTCGCGATCGACGGCACGCGCGAGGAGAACGGCCGCGTCGGCACGGGCGGCCAGTACCGGCTCTCGGAGCGCCTGAAAATCGACGCCGAGATATCGAACGGCGATCTCGGCGCCGGCGGTCGCATCGGCACGAACTACCTGCACTCGGATCGCACGACGCTGTACCTGAACTACGCGCTCGAGAACGAGCGCACCGACAACGGCATGCTCGCGACGCGCGGCAGCGAAGGCAACACGGTCGCGGGCGTGAAGACGCGTCTCTCCGACAGCACGAGCGTGTATCTCGAGGAGCGCTATCGGAATAGCGCGTGGCAGTCGGGCCTCACGCATGCGACGGGCATCAGCTTGGCACCCACCGAGCGGTTGAACCTCGGCGCCAGCACGGACTTCGGCACGCTGCGCGATTCACTGACGGGCGCGGAGACGGAACGCCGCGCGGCGGGTTTCCGCGTGGGCTACGGATTCACCGCGCTGCAGCTCTCGACCGGCATCGAGTATCGCTCCGATGACACGGAGCAGCCCGACCTCACGATCAACACGCGCCAGAGCTGGCTCTGGCGCAACAACTTCAAGTATCAGCTCAACGACTCATCGCGCCTGCTCGGCAAGCTCAATCTCTCCGAGAGCGAGAGCTCGCTGGGCCAGTTCTACGACGGCGGCTACACCGAGGCCGTGCTCGGCTACGCGTATCGGCCCGTCCGCAACGATCGGCTCAACGCGCTCGTGAAGTACACGTACTTCTACAACGTGCCGACGACGAGTCAGGTCACGCTGAACGGCCTGGCCGCGGAGTTCATCCAGAAGAGCCACGTAGGCGCCGTCGATCTCACGTACGACCTCACGTCGCGCTGGTCGATCGGCGGTAAGTACGCGCACCGGATCGGGCAGCTCAGCATGGACCGCGACGAGCCGCAGTTCTTCGACAATACCGCGAACCTGTACATCGTCCGCACGGACTTCCGCTTCAAGAAGGACTGGGAAGGCCTCGTCGAGACGCGGTTGCTGGACATGCCGGACCTGCACGATCGGCGCAGCGGCTCGCTCGTCGTCGTGTCGCGGTACCTGAATCCGCATCTGAAGGTCGGAGTCGGCTACAACTTCACCGACTTCTCCGACGACCTGACGGACCTGAGCTTCGATCACGCCGGCACGTTCGTGAGCATCACGGGCGCGCTGTAATCGCGGCCTCGACTCGTTGCGTCCGCCCTCAGCGTGCCCCGACGCTGGCGCTGCGAGTGATCGTCTCCCACTTGTGGCGTCGCCCCGTGAGCCAGCGGAAGAAGCCCTTGAGCCGCCACCACACGGTGAGCTGGCGATAGCCGAAGTTCTCGAGCAGTGCGGCTGCGTAGAGCAGCGCGAGCTGGCGCGGCTTGCGATACATGGGGAACGAAAATTCCTCGAGCATGATCGCGCAGATCGACATCAGCATCCCGAGCGAGAGCGCCAGCAGCAGGAACACGCTCGCTTCGGACCAGACGATGAGCCCGAACGTCGCGCCGCCCAAGAAGAAGACGAAACCGACCGCTTCGATGAGTGGGCCCAGCAACTCGAACAGCACGTAGAACGGAATGGCGAGCCACGAAACGGTTCCGCCGCGCGGGTTCAGCATGAGCCATCGGTTCAGCTGCAGCGCTTGGCCAAGGCCGTGATGCCAGCGCGTGCGCTGACTGCCCAAGTCCTTGAGACTCTCGGGCGCGTCGGTCCAGCACACTGGATCCGGAATGAAACCGATGTGATAGCGCCGCCGCTGCTGCTTCATGATTCGGTGGATGCGAACGATGAGCTCCATGTCTTCGCCCACGGCCTGCGGATTGAATCCGCCGACCTCGATGAGCGTCGTGCGCCGGAACACGCCGAAAGCGCCCGACACGATTAGGACCGCGCCCAACGGCTCCCAGCCCATGCGGCCGAACAAGAACGAGCGCAAGTACTCGATGACTTGCATGAGCGCCAGCGGATTTCGCGGCAGGTCGACTTCTTCGAGGAAGCCCTCGCGCAACGTGCAGCCGTTCGCGATGCGGATGGCGCCGCCCGCGGCAACGGTGTCCGGGTTCTCGAGAAACGGCCGGACCGCGCGAGTCAGCGAGTTGCGCTGCAGAATGCCGTCGGCGTCGACGATCGCCACTAGCGGATTGCGGCAGATGTTGATGCCCGCGTTGGCCGCGTCGGCTTTACAGCCGCCGTTTTCCTTGTCGACGACGCGCAGGTTGCGATAGCGCGCGGATCGATACGTCGCACGCACGGGCCGGCAGGGCACTTGTTTACGGTAAGCCTCGGGATACGGACTGAGCTGAAATCCCGTGATGAGCTTCTCGAGCGTGTCGTCGGTCGAGCCGTCGTTGACGACGACGACTTCGAAGTCGGGATACTCGAGCTGCAGCAGTGCCTTGATCGACGTGACGATCGACCTCGACTCGTTGTATGCGGGAACCACGAGGCTGATCGGTAGATGCACCGTCGAGTACGCAGGATCGAGCTCGTCGATCGAGGTCGACTTGAGATAGCGCCGGACGCTGCGGACTGCGAGCAGGCACTGCGCCAAGTAAGCGAGGTTGATCGCGGCGAAGTATCCGAGGAACGTCCACTCGACTGCCTGTACGAATTGGCTGGACATCAGCGGATGCCCGCTTCGGCCATGGCCTGCCCGAGCATGTCCCGCGCGTAACGATCGTGCAGGCGCGAGCGAACCTCCTCGAGATCCGACACGCTCACGCCGTGCAGGCGAACGAGCGCCTTGGCGGCGCGAAACCGCACCCACCATTCGTCGTCGCCGAGAAGCTTCTCGAGCCGCCCAAGGTCGTCCTTGCGGCCCATGCGTCCGACGAGCTTCGCCGCCTGCATCCGGACGTACCAGACCTGATGCGCGAGCAGCTCGTCGAGGCGCGGGATCGGCGCGTGGCCCGTCGCCGTCTTGAGCGCCGCGACCAGTAACTCGGGATTCGTGCTCGACCTGAGCAACTCTCCTGCGAGAGCGTCGCGTACGTCGAATTCCGCGATCTCCGCGAACTGCAGCAAGTATGCGGCGTCCTCGTCGCTCGCTGCGCGTATGCACCGATACAGCGGCTCGCTGATGACATCGCTGCCGGCTCGCTGCAGCACCTTGAACACGTGAGTGCGCGGCCAATCGCGGCGCTGCGCGATCTTCGGGATCAGCAGGGCCACAGCGCGAGGTGGGTCGATTGCAGCCAAAGCTTCGGCGGCGCTGATCGAGACGAGGGTGTTGGTGTCGTCGATCGCAGCGGCGAGCTCGGCGAGGCTCTCGCGGTCGCGCAGATAACCGAGCGCCTGCATCGCCATTAGCCGCGTGCCGACATGGGTATGACGAGCTTGCCCGCGCACGAACTCGGTGAGTCCCAGACTTTGGGCGAGTGCGATGAGGCGCTCTGCAGCCGCGCCCTCCAGCATGCTTCGCGTGTACACCCAAAGGCGCAGAAATTCCTGGCGCTCGCGGCGACGCAGCTTCGGCGCAGCGCCGGACGCTGCGGCACCGGTGACCGCGCCGGCGATGATCGTGCGCCAGTACGCGACGACGTTGGCCCTGCGCCGCTCGCGAAAACGCCGCCTCACGCGCAGCTCGAGCGTATAGAGCAGTAGCAGCAGCGACGCGGCGATCGACACGACCGTCAACCAGAGCGCGACCGAGATGGGCGCGCTAGAGGCCAATGCGAACGGAAAGTCCTGCATAGTCCCTTCGATAAAAATCGCCCTGCTCGTGAGTGCCGAGCCACCAGCTCAGCGCCAGGCGCGGCGAAAACCTTTCGCTGCCCGCGACCGTGATGTTCGAAACCGACGTATGCAGCAATTGGTCGAGGCCGATGACCTCGATCTCCTCGCCAGCTCCGAGCGTCACGCCGACATTGCGCCTGTCGCTCGGGTACCACGTCAGCGACAACACGTGAGTCAGCGCCGAGTCATCGATGCCCGCCTGGCGTGAGTGGTCGAGCCGGTACGCGATGCGGTAATCGGAAACGTACTTCTCGCCCGTGAACGAATAGCTCGCGACGTCGCCGCTCGCATAGTCACGTTGGCGGAAGCCGAAGGCGGTCCCCCAGCCGGCCGCCCAGGACCTGCTCGCATCGACGGACAACTCGCGATCCGGAAGAAATCGGGCGTCTTCGGTGATGGCCACGCCGGTTCCGAGCTGCCACATCGGCAGCACTAGCCAGTTGCCCCCGAGATAGAGCGAGCTGTCCGACTCGTCGAACCTCTCGCTGCTCGAGACCTCGGCGAACAGCAAGCCGGCCTCCGCGGTGTCCCAGTCCACGCGGATGAACTGCCGGCTCCAATCGGGTGCGCCGTTCGAGAGTCGATCCGTGCCGGAGCCGGCTGAAAGCCAGTGGCGGTA
>Ga0315910_10005072_pt1 | contig 10850 bp, 8 predicted proteins | sample EdamamesoilMG_FD_204470 | JGI IMG/M metagenome (GOLD analysis project Ga0315910, IMG submission 204470) | Garden soil microbial communities collected in Santa Monica, California, United States - Edamame soil | ecosystem: Environmental > Terrestrial > Soil > Garden | place: USA: California...
CCACCGGGACGCGGGTAATTTAGCGAGTCTGGCCCGCCTGCGCCATGACTTCGGCGCGGAAGTCGGTGGTTTTTTTCTCGATGCCCTCGCCGACCTCATACCGACGGAAGCCCTTGACCTTCGCCTTGGCAGCCGCGAGCAGATCGCGCACGCGCTTCTTGTCGTCCTTGACGAAGACTTGGCCGGTCAGCGTCATCTCGTCGACGAGCTTGCGGAGCTTACCCTCGACCATCTTGGCGATGATCTCCGGCGGCTTCTTCTCTTCGGCAGTCTGCGCGAGGATGATCTCGCGCTCCTTGTCCAGCAGCTCCTTCGGCACGTCCTCATTCGCGACGTAGCGCGGCGCGAGCGAAGCCACCTGCATCGCAAGGTCGCGCGCGAGCTCCGCATTGCCACCCTCGAGATCGACGAGCACGCCGATACGCGTGCCGTGCAGATATGTGCCGACGACACCCCGGCTCTCGATAACGTCGAAACGTCGTACCGAGATCTTCTCGCCAACTTTCGTCACGAGCTCGAGGCGCAGCTCCTCGACGGTTCGTCCGTCGACGGACGTCTGCATCAACGCGTCGACGTTCGCGGGACGCTGGCGCACCACGATGTCCGCCAAGCGGTCGACGAACGCGCGGAAGTTTTCGTCCTTCGCGACGAAATCGGTTTCCGAGTTGACCTCGAGCACGACATGCCTGCCCGTCGACTCGTCGCTGCGGATCGCGATGCGGCCTTCGGCCGCGACGCGCGAAGACTTCTTGTCGGCCTTCGCAGCGCCGGCTTTCCGCAAATGCTCGCCCGCGAGATCGAGATCGCCGTTGGCTTCCACCAAGGCTTTCTTGCATTCCATCATGCCGGCGCCAGTGCGCTCGCGCAGTTCCTTGACCAAGGCCGGTTTGATTTCCATGGCCGGAGCCCTCTCGTACTAGTTCTGAAACGCCTACTCGCTCTCTGCCTCTTCCTCGCCCTCGGCCGGTGCGTCCTCGGCTTGTCGCGGTCGGCCTTTCGACCGCACCTTCGTGACACGCGACCGCTTCTTGGGCGGCGCCTTCTTGGCCTTGGCCTCGACCTTCGGCTTGCCGCTCTCGTCGAGCTCGACGAACTCGTCGTCGCCGGTGGGCATTTCGGGAATCGACGACTTGCCGTCGAGCACCGCGTCAGCGATGCCTTCGGCATAGAGCTGAATCGCGCGCATCGCGTCGTCGTTGCCGGGAATCGGATAATCGATGCCGTCGGGCGAGCAATTGGTATCGACGACGGCCACGACCGGGATACCGAGCTTGCGCGCCTCGCGCACCGCGATCTCCTCGTGCCCGACGTCGATGAGGAAGACCGCCGTCGGCAGCCCATCCATGTTCTTGATGCCGCCGAGCGTCTTCTCGAGCTTTTCCTTCTCGCGGCCAAACCTCAGCAATTCCTTCTTGGTGAAGGTGCTGGGTGCGCCCGGCTCGGTGATCTCTTCGAGCGACTTCAAGCGCTTGATCGATTGGCGGATCGTCTTGAAGTTCGTGAGCATGCCGCCGAGCCAGCGCTGGGTGACGTACGGCATGCCGCAACGCACAGCCTCCGTGGCGATCGCCTCGCGCGCGGCGCGTTTCGAGCCGACGAACAGCAGCGTGCCGCCGTCGGCGACGAGCTTACGCACGAACTCGCTGGCCGCTTTGTACAGCGGCATCGTCTGCTCGAGATTGATGATGTGGATCTTGTTGCGCTCGCCGAAGATGAATTCGGCCATTTTGGGATTCCAAAAGCGGGTTTGGTGCCCGAAGTGCACACCCGCTTCCAGCATCCGGCGCATGGTAACGTCGGCCATGGAAAGCTCCTTTTGGGGTTGATCCTCCACGCGTTTCTACAGACGACCTCGTTGCCGAGGCACCCCGCCCGCAGGTTTTGGCGCGTGTGTGAAATTACCCCGGAAGTGGTTTGCCTCCGAGGCGCGCGCTTTATACCATAGCCCACCGGCCGCGAACAACGTGAACCGCTCGTGCGGCGCCGGTCAAAGCTCACGAAAACCCCGGGTCGGCCAAGCACGAGCTCTTCGAAGATGATTACCATCAAGACGCCTGAAGAGCAGGACAAGATGCGCGTGGCCGGGCGTTTGGCGGCGCAGGTGCTCGACATGATCGGGCCCCACGTCGAGGCCGGCGTCGCGACCGAAGAGCTCGATCGGCTTTGCCATAACTATATCGTGAACGACCTGGGCTCTATCCCCGCGCCGCTGAACTATCGCGGCTCGGCCGGTACCACGCCGTTCCCGAAGTCGATCTGCACGTCGATCAATCACGTCGTGTGCCACGGCATCCCGAGCGACCGGACCCTGCGCAACGGCGACATCGTGAACGTCGACATCACGGTGATCAAAGACGGCTATCACGGCGACACGAGCCGCATGTTCTTCGTGGGCCCGCCATCCATCATGGCCGAACGCCTGACGCGCGTGTGCTTCGAGGGAATGTGGCGCGGCATCCGCACCGTGCGCCCGGGCAGCAAGCTCGGCGACATCGGGCATGCGATCCAGACCTTCGTCGAGGAGCAACGCTTCTCGGTCGTCCGCGAGTATTGCGGCCACGGCATCGGCCGCGTGTTTCACGAGGATCCGCAGGTGCTTCATTACGGCCGGCCCGGCACCGGGGTCGAGCTCCTGCCGGGGATGACGTTCACAGTGGAGCCCATGATCAACGCCGGCAAGCGCGACGTGAAGTTGCTGTCCGACGGCTGGACCGTCGTTACGAAAGATCATTCATTGTCCGCGCAATGGGAGCACACGATCCTCGTCACCGAGACCGGATACGAAGTACTGACCCTGGGCGCCGACAATCCCGGCGGCTGACGTGGTAACCGATGTCGCAGAACAGTCGGGCGGCGCCTCGGCACCGTTGATCGATCGTGCCGCGCTCGAGCGCGCGCTGCGCGGCGACGTGAAGGCCGTCAAGGCGTTTCGCGAGGCGCTGAAGGCCGCCGGCGACCGGCTCGGAGAGCGTTTTCGCCGCAACGAGCCGATCGAGACACTCGTTGCCGCACGCGCGCACGTCGTCGACGAGGTCATCCTCGCGAGCTGGATCCACTACTCGGCCGGCGCGCTCGATTCGGCAGACCTGGTCGCCGTCGGCGGCTACGGCCGCGGCGAGCTGCACCCGCAGTCCGACATCGACCTTTTGATTCTGCTCGAGAACCCGTCGAACAAAACCGACGACTCGGTCGGGCGGTTTCTCACATTTCTATGGGACATCGGGCTCGAGGTCGGCCATAGCGTAAGGACGATCGACGATTGCGAAGCACAGGCGCGCGCCGACGTGACCGTGCTCACGACGCTGATGGAGACGCGCCTGCTGCACGGACCGGGTCGGTTGTTCGCACAACTACCCGGGCGAATCGGCACGGACCGCATGTGGAGCAGCGCCGAGTTCTTCCATGCGAAGCTCGAAGAGCAGCGCGCGCGCCACGCGCGCTATCACGACACCGCTTACAACCTCGAGCCGAACGTAAAGGGCAGCCCGGGCGGTTTGCGCGACATTCAAATGATCGGCTGGCTCGCACAGCGACACTTGGGCACGCGGACGCTCGCGGACCTCGTCGATCACAAGTTCCTCACCGAGGGCCAGCTCCGAATACTGACGGCGGGCCGCGCGTTCTTGTGGCGAATCCGTTTCGGTCTGCATCTGCTCACGGGGCGGCGCGAGGATCGCCTGCTGTTCGACCATCAGGTGAAACTCGCGCAAATGCTCGGCTACGAGGACGCGAGCTTCACGCTCGCCGTCGAGCAGCTCATGCAGCGCTACTACCGCACGGTCATGGAGATCAGCCGTCTCAACGAGATGCTGCTGCAGTTGTTCGAAGAGGCGATTCTTCTCGACAAGAACGCGCCGCCGATCCCGTTGAGCCCGCGCTTTCAGAGCCGCAACGGCTATCTCGAGGTCAGCGACGACCAAGTGTTCGCGCGTGAGCCATCCGCGCTGCTCGAGATGTTTCTGCTGCTCGAGCAGAACCTCGATCTGCGCGGCGTCAACGCGCGCACGATTGCGCTCGTGAAGCAGCACCTGTGGCTGATCGACGAGGAGTTCCGCCAGAACCCGCGCCACCATCGGTTGTTCCTCGACATCTTGCGCGCACCGCAAGGCGTCACGCGCACGTTGAAGCGCATGAACACGTACGGCGTGCTCGGTCTGTACATTCCCGCATTCGGCCGCGTGGTCGGCCGCATGCAGTACGACTTGTTCCATGCCTACACGGTCGATGCGCACACATTGTTCGTCGTCGAGAACTTGCGGCGTTTCTCGCTGGCGCGCTTCGACAACGAATTCCCGCAGTGCAGCACGGTCATGCAACGGCTCGAGAAGCCGGAGGTCGCGTATCTCGCGGGCTTGTTCCACGACATCGCGAAGGGCCGCGGCGGGGATCACTCGGAGCTCGGCGCAGTCGATGCCGAGTCGTTCTGCCTCGAGCACGGGATGAGCCGTTACGACGCGCGCCTCGTCGCATGGCTCGTGCAGCACCATCTGCTGTTGTCGTTGACCGCCCAGAAGAAGGACTTGGCCGATCCGAAGGTCGTGAACGAGTTCGCGAGGAAAGTCGGAGACCAGACGCACCTCGACTACCTCTACGTCCTGACCGTGGCCGACGTGCGCGGCACGAACCCGAAGATCTGGAATTCCTGGAAGGACTCGCTGTTCGCCGAGCTGTATCAATCCACACGGCGAGCGCTGCGCCGCGGCGTGTCGAATCCCATCGACAAGGACGAGTTCATCACGGGCCGCCTCGGACAGGCCGAGCAGCTGTTGACGCAGGCGGGCCTTCCGCGCGAGAGCTATCAAAAAATCTGGACGGGCTTCACCGAGGAGTACTTCCTGCGGCACCGACCGGAAGAGATCGCGTGGCACACGCGGGTGCTGGCCGAAAGCGGCAGCCCGGGCGCCATCACCGTCGACGTAAACGACGTCGTCGTGCCGGGACTCACGTCGATCGCGGTTTACTCGCCCGAAGAGACGCGCTCGTTCGTGCGCGCGACTGCCGTGCTCGACGAGCTGGGCCTCACGATCGTCGATGCGCGGATCGTGCCGCTGCCGAAGTCGAGTCTCGATACCTACTGCGTGCTCGAGAGCGACGGCAGCACGATCAGCGAGCGGCGCCGCCTCGACGAGATCAAGCATCGGCTGTTGAAGGCGCTGACGACGGGCAACCAGCAATCGTTGAAGGTCACGCGCCGAGCGCCGCGCCAAGTGCGGATGTTCTCGACGCCCGTGCAGGTCGCAATCTCGCAGGACGGTGCGAACGCACGCACGATCGTCGAGATCGTCGTGGGCGACCGCCCCGGCCTGCTGTTCCAGATCGCGAAGATCTTCGATCAAGAATCCGTGGCCCTACAGAACGCGAAGATCATGACCATCGGCGAGCGCGCCGAGGACGTGTTCTTCGTCACGACCTCGGCACGGCGGCCATTGGACGACGCGAGCTCGGAGCGCCTCGGCAAGGCGCTTCGCGAAGGTCTCGTCGAGTTGCCGACCTGAGTATGCTAAGAGGACGCAAGTGAGCACACTGAACGAAATCATCGAGCGCGGCTGGGAGCGGCGCACCGAGCTCTCCCCTACGCGCGCGGACCCCGAGCTGCGTGCGGCTGTCGAGGAATGCCTGGCCGGTCTCGACGCCGGCCGGCTCCGAGTCGCGGAGCAGCGCGATGGACGCTGGACCGTCAACCAATGGTTGAAGCAAGCGGTGCTGTTGTCGTTCCGCTTGAGCGACAACCGCGTCGTCGACGGCGGCCACACGCGATTCTTCGACAAGGTGCCGCTCAAATACGCGCAGCACGATGACGCGCAGTTCCGCAGCGGCGGCGCACGCGTCGTGCCCGACGCCGTGGTGCGCCGCGGTGCTTACATCGCGTCCGACGTCGTGCTGATGCCTTCGTTCGTGAACATCGGCGCCTACGTCGACCAAGGCACGATGATCGACACGTGGGCCACGGTCGGCAGCTGTGCGCAGATCGGCAAGCACGTGCACTTGTCGGGAGGCGCCGGCATCGGCGGCGTGCTCGAGCCGCTGCAGGCAGCGCCGACGATCATCGAGGACAACTGTTTCATCGGCGCGCGCTCCGAGGTCGTCGAGGGCGTCATCGTCGAGCGCGGTAGCGTGCTCGGCATGGGCGTCTACATCGGGCAGAGCACGCGGATCTACGACCGCGAGACGGGCGAGATCCATTACGGCCGCGTGCCTGCGGGCTCCGTAGTCGTCGCGGGCAACCTGCCGTCGAAGGACGGCAAATACTCGTTGTACTGCGCCGTCATCGTGAAGAAGGTCGACGAGAAGACGCGCTCGAAGACATCGCTGAACGAGCTGCTCCGCACGGGCGACTGATCAGCGCTCCGTCGTCCGTGAGCGCGCTTACCCGAAACGCCCGGTGATGTAGTCTTCCGTGAGCTTGTGGCGCGGGTTCGTGAAGATGTCGTCCGTTTCGCCTACTTCGATGAGCTTGCCCAAGTGAAAGTACGCCGTGCGCTGGGAGACGCGCGCGGCCTGCTGCATCGAGTGCGTGACGATCGCGATTGCGTAGTTCTGCTTGAGCTCGTCGATCAGGTCCTCGATGCGCGCGGTCGCGATCGGATCGAGCGCCGAGCACGGCTCGTCCATCAAGATGACGTCGGGATTCACCGCGATCGTGCGCGCGATGCAGAGACGTTGCTGCTGGCCGCCCGATAGCCCCGTGCCCGGCTCCTCGAGCCGATCCTTGACCTCGGTCCAGAGCCCCGCGCGCTCGAGGCTGGTCTGCACGATCTCGTCGAGCTCGCCGCGGTCGCGCGCCAACCCGTGAATTCGCGGGCCGTACGCGACGTTGTCGTACACGGACTTTGGAAACGGGTTCGGCTTCTGGAACACCATGCCGACGCGCGCGCGCAGCATCACGACGTCCATGTGCCTGCCGTAGATGTTCTCTCCATCGAGCGTGATCTCGCCCGTGACGCGCGCAGACTCGATCGTGTCGTTCATGCGATTCAACACGCGAATGAACGTGGACTTGCCGCAACCCGAAGGGCCGATCAACGCGACGACCTCGTTGCGGCCGATGTCGAGATTCACTTTTTGTATGGCGTGATTGTCGCCGTAAAACACGTCGACCTGACGCGCCTGCATGACGGGCTTCGCCGACGTGAAGTCGCCGACGGTGCGATAGCCTTCCTCGGCGGCGGGTTTCGCGGGCACCGCCTGCACAGGCGCGGCCTGTGCCGCGGGAGTGGCGGCCTCTGACACGGAGCTGCTCGTTTTTTCTAAGGCTGCGCTCATCCTAACTCATCTCCGTTTCGCGGCGCTCTAATAGCGACGCTCGAAACGTTTTCGCAACAGGATCGCGGCTGCGTTCATGACGAGCAAGAACAGCAGCAGCACCACGATCGCGGCCGAGGTGCGCTCGACGAACGCACGCTCGGGACTGTCGGCCCAAAGATAAACCTGCACCGGCAATGCCGTGGCCGGGGCCACCGGCGAATCCGGAATGTCGACGATGAACGCGACCATTCCGATCATCAGCAGCGGCGCCGACTCTCCGAGCGCGCGCGCCATGCCGATGATCGTGCCCGTCAACATGCCCGGCATCGCGAGCGGCAGCACGTGATGCAGCACCATCTGCATCTTCGACGCGCCGAGGCCGAGCGCGGCCTCGCGAATCGACGGCGGCACGGCCGTGAGCGCCGCGCGCGACGCAATGATGATCACGGGCAACGTCATGAGGCTCAACACCAGACCGCCGACCAACGGCGCCGAGCGCGGCAACCCGAACGCGTTGATGAACAAAGCCAAGCCGAGCAGCCCGAACACGATCGACGGCACGGCCGCGAGATTGTTGATGTTGACCTCTACCAAGTCCGTCCACCGATTGCGCGGTGCAAACTCCTCGAGATAAATCGCCGTTGCGACGCCGAGCGGGAACGACAGAGCCAGCGTCACGAGCAACATGAAGAACGAGCCGACGGTCGCACCCCAAATGCCGGCGAGCTCGGGATCGCGCGAGTCGCCGTTCAAGAAGAAGTAGCGATTGAACTGGCGTTCCACTCGCCCTTGCTGCTCGAGCGCCGTGAGCCAGCCAAGCTGCCGATCGTCGAGCCGCCGATCGCTTTCCGGAGCGTCGCGCGGAGAGTGTCCCTTGATCAGCACGTCGACGTCGTCGTCGGCCAACAGCCACATCGCGCGGGTGGTGCCGATCACCGACGGATCGTCGGCGACGAGCGCTTGGATTTCGATCCCCGCGCCGGGGCTCACAAGGCCGAACAAGTCGCGAAGGTCACCGCGCGAGGTCACTTCCGGAAAAGCGGCCTGCAACGAGTCGCGCACGAGCCGTTGATAATCCGCACCGGCGATGGCGGCCGGATCTCGCTGGCCATCCGGATCGATCACGGCCGAGTCGAGCTCCACCTCGAGTAGCACTCGCGTCTGCAGGATCGCCGTATAGCCGTTGCCGATCAGCGTGTAAAAGAAGAACGCGAGGAAACCGAGACCGATCATCAACGCGGTGAGACCGAGCGTGCGAAACACCCACTCGTTGCGGTAACGGCGTCGAATGCCGCGTGCCACGGCTTCCCTCACCGACTGCGCGGAACCTTCACTCATATTGCTCTCGGTAGCGGCGCACGACTCGCAGCGCGACGATGTTCAAGGTCAGTGTCACGAGGAACAGCACGAGCCCAAGCGCGAATGCGGCAAGAGTCTTCGCGCTGTCGAACTCTTGGTCGCCGGTCAGCAGCATCACGATCTGCACCGTGACGGTCGTGACGGCCTCGAGCGGATTCGCGGTGAGATTCGCGGCGAGGCCTGCGGCCATGACCACGATCATGGTCTCGCCGATCGCGCGCGACACGGCGAGCAGCACGGCGCCCACGATGCCGGGCAGCGCAGCCGGAAACACGACCAGCCGAATCGTCTCGGAACGCGTGGCACCGAGCGCGTAGGAACCATCGCGCAAGGCGTGCGGTACCGCAGTGATCACGTCGTCCGACAACGACGAGACGAACGGGATGATCATGATCCCCATCACGAGACCGGTTGCGAGGGCGCTCTCCGATGCAACGTCGAGCCCGATGCTCTCGCCGAGCCCGCGCAGCAACGGCGCCACGGTGAGCGCCGCGAAGTAGCCGTACACGACCGTCGGGATGCCGGCCAGGATCTCGAGCAGCGGCTTCGCGTAGCTGCGAAAACGCCGGCTCGCATACTCGGACAGGTAGATGGCGGACATGAGGCCGACCGGCACCGCAACGAGCATCGCAAGGCCCGAGATCAGCAACGTCCCCGCGAACAACGGCACGGCGCCGAACGCGCCCGAGGAGCCGACCTGATCCGCGCGAATCGCGGTCTGCGGGCTCCACGACAATCCGAACAGGAACTCGAAAGGCGAGACTTGCTGGAAGAACAGCAACGCCTCGAAGAACACCGAAAGGAAGATGCCGATCGTCGTCAGGATCGCGACGGACGAGCCGGCGACGAGCAAGTACTCGATCATTCGCTCGACGCGATTCCGCGCGCGAAAGTCCGGTCGAACACGACGGTAGGCCCAGATCAACGTGACGAGACCGAGGACGATGACGGCCCCGCTTGCGATCCTGCGGCTCGAGTCGCGCAGCGACGAGTACCGCTCGGCCGCCGCACCGATCTCGGGGTCTGTGCTCGGGATGTTGCCTTCGACGACGTTGCGGATGTCGTTGTAGATCAGGCCGAGCTCGGCCTCCGGCAACGTTCGCGTTGCCTCCGGCAGCGAATCGATGACCGCGCTGCGCAACCACACGGGCTCGAAGACCTGCCAGAGCACGAGCAGCGCGATCGCCGGCAGCGCGCACCAGAGCGCAACGTAGCCGCCGTGATAACCGGGCAAGGAATGAAAGCCGCGCGGTCCGGCGGCGATAGCCGCGACGACCGCGCGCTGGCGCCCGAAGTAGTAGGCGAACAGCGCGAGGCCGACGACCGCGATCAGGAGTGTCGTTGAATCCACGCCGTGTCGCTACGGTGATTCCGCTCGGTGCAGCCGCTGAGCGTCAATGGCTACCGAGGTGCAGCGGCGTGAGGCTCTGCGTCTGCGCCTGCACCTTTGCGCGCTCGTCCGCGGGCAGCGGGATCAAGCCCTTGTCGGCGAGGTAACCGAAATCGCCCCACGCGGAATCGCTCGTGAATTCGCGCAGGTATTCGCGAATGCCGGGGATCACCTCGACGTGGGCCGTCTTCACGTAGAAAAAGAGCGGCCGCGAGACCGGGTACTTGCCATCCGCGATCGTGTCGAAATCCGGCTCGACGCCGCCGATCTTCGTGCCGTGCACCTTGTCCGCGTTCTGCTCGAGGAAGCTGTAGCCGAACACGCCGAGTGCGCGGGGATTGGACTCGAGCTTCTGCACGATCAGGTTGTCGTTCTCGCCCATCTCGACGTATTGGCCGTCCGAACGCAGCGTGTGACAAGCAGCGAGATATTCGTCGCGCGGCAACGCGGCGACCCAGTCGAACGACTTGCAACCGCCTTCCATGACGAGCTCGTTGAAGGCATCGCGCGTTCCCGAGGTCGGCGGCGGGCCCAGGACTTCGATCGCGACGTTGGGCAGCGTCGACTTGATCTGCGACCACGTTTCATACGGGTTCGCGACGAGCTTCTGCGTGCCCGCGGGATCCGGCACGTTCTTCGCGAGCGCGAGATAAATCTCGCGCAGCGTGACCTCGTACTGCGGTGCGGCTTTCGCGTTCGCGAGCACGATGCCGTCGTAGCCGATCTTGACCTCGACGATCGCGGTGACGCCGTTCTTCGCGCACGTCTCGACCTCGGTCGCCGTGATCCGGCGAGACGAATTCGCGATGTCCGGGTGCGCGACGCCGACACCGCCGCAAAAAGCTTTGAGGCCGCC
>Ga0315910_10005073_pt1 | contig 10849 bp, 9 predicted proteins | sample EdamamesoilMG_FD_204470 | JGI IMG/M metagenome (GOLD analysis project Ga0315910, IMG submission 204470) | Garden soil microbial communities collected in Santa Monica, California, United States - Edamame soil | ecosystem: Environmental > Terrestrial > Soil > Garden | place: USA: California...
GGGCGGGGGGGGGCCGGGGGGGCCCACCCCCCCCCCCGCCCCCCCCGCGGCGGTCCCGCGGACGGCGAATGACCGATCTGCGATCGGTCAGCGCCGCCGCCCCCCCGCCGCCTTCTTCTCCAGGCTGACCTTGTGCTCGAGCGCGGTGGCCTTGCCGGCCTCGACCTTGACCTTCTCGGTCTTGCCCTTGCCGAGCTCTTCGTGCCACCAGGAGACCTCGTACTCGCCGGCCGGCAGGCCCTCGAGCTTGAAGCTGCCGTCCACGCCCGAGATCGCGTAGTGGGTCGCGTCGGTCACGACGATGTAGCCCTTCATCCACGGGTGCACGTCGCACTTCACGTCGATGACCTCGGCCTTGGAGAGCGTCTGGTCGAGCGTGCCGGCCGCGGCGACGTTCTTGTTGATGGGGTCGTTCTTCTTCGGGAACGTGTGGATGTTGTGGTTCGTTTCGTCGGAGTTCCTGAAGCGCACGGACGCACCGACGGGCAGGACCACGACGTGGGGGTGGAAGCGGCAGCCCTCCTGGTCGATCTCGATCGGCTCGGCCGGGATCTTCTTCTCGGCTCCGGCCACCTCGATCGTCAGGACCACGTTGGCGACTCCACCGGCGGCGTCGATCAGCAGGGAGTCGTCCTTCTTGCTGATGTGATCGTGCTTGCAGCCCGTCAGGGCCTTCTCGTCCATGGGGATGTCCGGCTTGGCGGCGGGCTTCTCGCCCTCCCAGACGATCTTGCCGGCGATCGAGCCGAAGTCGTCCGAGCGGGGCGCGGTGGAGCCGGAGAGGGCGCTGGCGGCGAGGAGGAGGGTGAGGGTCAGCATGGTTGTTTCGAGAGGGGGGTGGCGGAAGCGGGAAGTGTAGCGCGCGGGGCGCCTGGTCCCGAGGGCCTGCGCCGGGCGATTCTCCGCAACGGACGGCCGAGGTGTGAGCGGATCCCCAGCGCGTGTCCGGGGATCATGCGCCCGAGGCGGTCCCGAGCGACGGACGACGAGCCCCTGGCAGCGCTTGCCGCCGGCCAGGAGCCCGTGACGGAACCAGGAGGCGCGCGGGGATGGCGCGCTCGGTCGATCCAGAGCCGTCGTGCCGGTGGATGCCTGCGGCATCCCTCGGCCCGGCGACTCAGTCGCGCACGGCGCGGTCCAGGTTGAGGAGCCAGGTCAGGACGGCCTCGATCTGGGCCGCGCTGGGCGCCGGCAGCAGCTCCTGCCACTGGCTCTGGTCGGCCGGGAAGTTGGCCGGCATCGAGGTGCCCGGGTAGACGCGCGAGGGGTCCGTGAGCCACTCGCGCAGCCACTCGGGCCGCAGGCGCTCGCGCGCGTGGTCGAGGTCCGGGGCCCAGGCGACCGGGGTCGACTGGGTCGGCGGGGCGTCGCGCAGGAAGTGGCACTGCACGCAGTTCGGGCCCTTGCCGGTCGTGTCCGTGACCAGCGCGTGGACCTTCTGGAAGTAGTCCGGATCGGCGCGCAGCACGGCGTCGACCAGGCTGGGCAGGCGCTCGCCGACGGCCTCGTACCGCGGATCGACGCGGCCGGCCATGGCGAAGCCCACGTGGCGGCCATAGGCGAGCAGCGCCTCGAGCCCGGTGGCGGTCTCGACCGGCTTGCCGTCGACGATGCCCTGGATCGAGGCCGCGGGCAGGCGCTTCGCGAGCGTCTTCGCACCGACCAGGCGCTCGATCTCCTGGGCGAGCTCGGCCGGCGTCTTCTGCTCCGCGAGCAGGAGCCGCCGCGCGTAGCGCGCCGGCCACTCGCGGTTCGAGCGGCTGGCGAAGTAGTCCGCCACCGCCCCCGCCTCGCCGGCGCCCCAGCTGAAGGTCGGCATGCGCACGCGGATCTGCTCGCGCAGCGGCGCCGGGTCGAGCAGGAACTGGTAGAACCAGTCGCGCTGCAGCTTGCCGCCCTCGTCCCACAGGACCGGCGGGGCGAAGGTCCAGCGCACCTTCTCGTAGACCTCCTCGGAATAGGGGCGGCGCTCGCCGTCGACGTCCTCGACGTCGTCCGAGTAGAGGTAGTGGTCGGTGACCAGGTCGACGAACTCGCCGCCGTGCGGGGGCGTCACGCGCAGGCCGCCCAGGTCCTCGATCACGACCGTGTCGCCCACGTTGCCGAGGCCCGGCTCGGGCTCCAGCAGGCGCAGGATGACCTCCTCCAGCTCGCCCACGTCCGCCTCGTACTTCGCCACGTAGTCGGCGAAGCGGTCCATCGGCGGCGGCAGCACGTCCTCGTCGAAGACCAGGAACTGGCCGTGGACGGCGTGGCGCGCGCCGTCCTCGTCCGTGAACTCGACCTGACCGGGCTCGATCTGGTGGCAGCCGGCGCAGTTCTTCTGGCGGATCACGCGCTTGCCCGTGTCCATCGCCAGCTCCTCGGAGGAGGGCAGCATCCTGGCGCGCTGCACCTCGTCGTTCACCAGGCCCGCGACGAAGCACGTCAGCGCCTCGATCTCGTGCTCGGTGAAGTTGAACCACGGCATCTTCAGCCGCTCGGAGGGGTTCTTGATCTTGCGCCGGTCGTAGGAACGCGGCGCGCGCAGCTTCTGCTCCAGGAAGTTCTCGCGGTACTCCTTGAACTCGAGCACCTGGTGGTGGCTCCAGCCCTGCTCCTCGCCCAGGATCTCGTGCATGAAGCCGAAGTCGAGCTTGTCGACCGTCTTCGAGGCCCAGGTGGTGAGCTCGGTGCCGATCGGCTGCGCGTCCTCGAGGCCCGGGATCGAGTGGCACGAGTGGCAGCCCTGGCCCAGGACCCACTTCTCGCCCAGGGCCTCGAGCAGGGCCTGGTCGTCCTTCCACTCGCCCTGGAAGCGGCGCTCGAGCTCGCTGCGCAGCTCGCGGTTGAAGAACCAGCGCGCCTGCTCCTCGAGCACGTCGCGCTGGTAGCTGACCTTGTCGGCGCTCCAGCCGGCGGGCACGTCGCGGAAGAGCTCGTCCTCGAAGACGTAGGCCACGATGTCGGCCGCGTCCTGGTCCGAGAGGCGCAGGTTCGGCATGCGCGTCTCGCTCCAGTAGGCCGCCGGGTCCTTGATCCAGGCGTAGAGCCACTCGGGCCGCACCTTGCTGGCCACGCCGCGCAGGTTCGGGCCGTGCTGGTTGGTCGCGCGCAGCTTGCCGGCGGGGTCGGTCTCGGCCTCGCGCTCCTCGGCCCCGTAGGGCGCCGTGTTGTGGCAGGCCAGGCACCCGACCAGGCGGAAGACCTCGCGCCCGCGCACGGCGTCGCCCGTGACCGGGATCTCGGGGAGCGGCTCGGCCGAGGCGCGCGAGCGTACGAAGGCGCTGACGGCGGCGATGGCCGCGTCGCTCCACTCGTCGCCCTTCATCTCGCGGCCCGTGCCGTACTGCGAGTGCGCAACGGTCACCTCGGGCGCGTAGTTCTCGAGGTGGAAGATCTGCGGCATCCAGGTGGTCGGCCGGAAGGCCTTGGGATGGGCGATCCAGCTCTCGATGAACTCCTGGCTCGTCTTCTGGCCCACGCGCGCCAGCGACGGCCCGGGGCGGCGCTGGGTCGGGAACCAGTCGACCTTGTGGCAGGCGTAGCAGCCGTAGCGCTCGAACAGAGCGAAGCCCTCGAAGACCCGCGGGGCCTCGGCGGCGATCAGGTCCATCGAGGACTTGTGGCACTGCACGCAGCTCGCCTCGACGTACTTCTCCGGCAGCATCGGGTAGTCCCAGTAGTGCTGCTTGTGCCAGTGGCGCTCGTCGTGCCAGTCGGCCGCCTCGGCCGCGTCGCTCGGGCGGTGGTCGGTGCGCTGGAAGTCGAGCGCCTCGCCGTTGCCGCGGTGGCAGATCGTGCAGCCGAACTCGGACAGCGGGTGCGGCGACTTGGCCGTCAGGAAGAGGTCCAGGCGCGGGTGCGTCTGGAAGGGGTGCTCGGCCTCCTCGTAGCCCTCGCGGTCCATCGCCACGTGGCACGTCTGGCACATGTCGATGCGCTGCTTCTGCGTGAAGTTCAGCTCGAAGGTCAGCTTCGGCGGCAGGACCTTCTCCACCTTCAGGCTCGGGCCGATGAAGTCGAGGCCCGGGAAGTCGCGGAGGACGTTGGCGATCTTCGTGGGCGCGTCGGCCGGGGCCAGCGTGTCGAGCTTCTTGCGCACGAGCTCGATCGACTTGCCGGCGTTCTTGAGGGCCGTCTCGGCGCGCGTGACGTCGGCCTTCAGCTCGGCGATGCGCCGCTCCTGGGCGGCCACGGCGGCATCGGCCTCCTGCTTCTCGCCGGCGCGGGCGAAGAGGGTGGTCTCGATGTGCTTGAGTTCCTCGGCCTTGAGCGTCTGGTCGCCCGCGTGCAGGCGCTCCTCCTCGATCTGGAAGCGCTCCCAGTTCAGGACCTGCTTGACCTTCTTCTCGGCCTCGGTGGCCTTGAAGGCGTTGCCCTTCTTGTCGCGCAGCTCCTTCTCGGCCTCCTCGAGCACGGTCTTCTTCGCCACGAGGTCCTGGCGCGCACGCTCCAGCTCGGCGCCCAAGCGCGCCTCGTCCGAACGCACGGCCTCGGCCGCGGGCGCGGCCAGCTGGGCCTCGGCGCGCGCCACCTCCATCGCCTTGAACTCGCGCTGATAGCCCTTCCAGGGCCGGTTCCAGTCGTCGATCACCATCCAGAAGGCGGAGACGAGCAGGAGCAGGCTCCCGAGCGCGAACCACTGGTTCAGGCTCCCGACGCGATAGTGGGTGTCGCCGCGATCAGCCATCGGTGCGTGCGCTCGTCAGACGTTGAAGAACCACTCGGGGATGCCGACGATGTACTTCAGGTTCACGGTCCAGCGCAGCAGCATCTTCAGCGGCAGCAGCGCGAACCACAGCATCAGGTGCATGAAGACGTTGTAGCGCACCATGCCCATGCTCTGGACCATGCCCTTGAGCACGGTCTTGCCGAGCAGCGGCGGGATCGCGACGAAGAAGAAGATCAGCGCCAGGATCCCGGGCGCCTCGCGCACCAGCGGGTTGGCCGGTAGGTTGCCCTTCAGCCAGTAGACCCACACGTAGGTCGAGAGGTCGACGTTCACGAGCGGCTCGAGCTTGTGCACGTCCCAGTATTCGAAGGGCCCGAAGAACGACCAGTTCGGCCCGCGCAGGAAGGTGCCCAGGATCACGAACAGCACCCAGAACAGCACGAATCCGACCCAGAAGAAGATCCAGGCGAACTTGCGCTCCTCGAAGGTGTAGTAGCCGTTGCCCTTGGGGTTCGTGTCGAGGTACGGGATCGCGCACAGGCCGACGATGATGAAGCCCGGCAGCACGACCCCGGCGATCCACGGGTCGAAGTAGACCAGCATCTCCTGCAGCCCGAGGAAGTACCACGGCGCCTTGGAGGGGTTGGGCGTGCGCGCCAGGGCCGCCGGCTCCTCGAGCGGCGCCTCGACCACGATCGACCACACCGTCAGGAGCGCGGTGAAGAGGATGATGCAGATGAACTCGGTGTAGACCAGGTCCGGCCAGGTGAAGACCTTCTGCTTGCCGAGCTCGTGCTCGAGCCCGAGCTCGCCCTTCTTGCGGCGCTCGTCGTTGATCACCGCCTGGCGCAGGGAGAGCCAGGAGAAGTACACCACCGAGGCCAGCAGGATGACGATCGGGATGTTGTCACCCTTGGTGACGATCTTCTTGAAGTCCGGATCGCCCAGGGCCCAAACGAAGAAGGCCGTCGAGAGGGCGAAGAAGGCGACCACCACCGCCGGGCGGCTGACGAAGCGCCGGAAGGTGAAGACCGCCGCCAGCAGCAGGACGCTGCCGAGGAAGTAGCGCGTCGGCTCGAAGATCCAGTCGACCGCGGCCTTGAGGGCGTCGTTCACGTGGATCACTCCCTCACAGCGGCCCCGAGATGCCGCCGTCCTTGCGCACGCGCCAGAAGTGGATCGCCATCAGCGTGGCCGCCGCCAGCGGCAGGCCCACGCAGTGCAGCACGTAGAAGCGCAGCAGCGCCCCCTCGCCCACGAAGCGCCCGGCCAGGAGGCCGAAGCGCGCGTCGTCGCCGGCGTGCACGAAGTTCAGCCCGCCGAAGGCCAGCAGCGACGCCCCCGGCCCCTCGTGCCCGAGGAAGGGCGTGGCGCGTGCCATGTTCGAGCCGACCGTGATGGCCCACACCGCCAGCTGGTCCCAGGGCAGGAGGTAGCCCGTGAAGGAGAGCAGCAGGGTGAGCACCAGCAGGATCACGCCCACGTTCCAGTTGAACTCGCGCGGCGGCTTGTAGGAGCCCGTCAGGAACACGCGGTACATGTGCAGCCAGACGGTGATCACCATCATGTGCGCGGCCCAGCGGTGCATCTCGCGCATCACGCCCAGCGCGACGTGCTCGCGGATCCCGATGATGTCCTGGTAAGCCGCCTCGGCCGTCGGCCGGTAATAGAACATCAGGAGCAGCCCGGTGATCGTCTCCACCAGGAACAGGAAGAACGTCAGCCCCCCCATGCACCAGGTGTAGGAGAGCCGGATCCCGCTGCGCCGCACCTTGACCGGGTGCAGGTGCAGGAAGGTGTTCGACAGCACCGCCAGCGTGCGGTTGCGGGGCGTGTCCGGGTACCCGTGGCGGAAGATCGAGCGCCAGATCTGGGTGTCGCGGACGGCCTGGAGGAGCTTCTGCATCGCGCGGGGGGTCGAAGGGGCGGGCTACGCGGTGTAGGGCAGGTAGGCGCCGTCGAGCTCCCACTGCCCCTTCTCTTGCTGGAACTTGGTGTTCTTGTCGATCAGGATCTGCCCGTCCTCGGCCAGCATGATCTTGTAGCGCTCGAGCGGGCGCGGCGCCGGCCCCTCGATGTTGATGCCGGTCTTGATGAAGCCGGAGCCGTGGCAGGGGCACTTGTACTTCTCGTCCGCCGCCAGCCAGTTCGGCGTGCAGCCGAGGTGCGTGCACACGGTCGAGAGCGCGAAGAAGCCGGTCGGCTCGCGCACGATCCACACGCCGTAGGTGGCCTTGAAGCGCTCGTCGACCGCGTCGACCGCGAACTCGCTCGGGAAGCCGGCCTTGAACTCCTGGGGCGGCTCGTAGAGCACGTTGGGGAACATGAAGCGCCCCATCGCGCCGAGGAGCCCGGCCGAGGCGCCCGTGAACAGCGCCCAGCCCAGGCCCAGGGCCGAGAAGAGGCCACGGCGCGAGACCTCACCGCGCAGGGGCGCGCGCACCAGCGCCGGCCCGCGCTCCGCGGCGCCCTCGGCGTCGCTCTTCTCTTCCTTCACGTTCGCAGCGTCAGCCACGGAGAAACGGGGGTTCGGGATCGGGAGGGGACCGGGGAGCGGGCCGGATCAGGGGGCCCGGGGTGGAGCTCCAGCCCGGTCGCTTGCAGGGGGTCGAGGGGACGGAAACGGGCCGTCAGGATGGTGGCGCCGGGCGCGATCTGCAAGCCCGGGCTGCCGTTCCAGGGGCCCTCGACGCGGGAGGGAGTCACTCAGCCGCCGCCAGGAGCGGCGAGGAGCGCCCGGGCGGCCCGCTTGACGTTCGGGTCCGCGTCCTGCTCGGCCAGCTGCTCGAGCGCGGCGCGCTCCGGCGCCTCTCCGAGCCGCGCGAGGGCCTCCAGCGCCTTGACGCGGCTCTCCGAGACGCGCTGGGGCGGCCACTTGCGGGGGCTCGCGGCGCGCTCGGCCGCGTAGGGCTCGGGCGCCAGCGCCTCGCGCAGGCCCGGCACGGCCGCGGCGTCCCCCAGGGTCGCCAGCGAGAGCGCCGCGCTGGCACGCTGCTCCAGGGCCGAGCGCGCGAGCATGCCCCGCAGGGCCGGGACGGTCGCCGGCGCGGGCAGGTTCTGGAGCCCGGCGATGGCCACCAGGACCAGGCCCGGGTCGTCGCCGTCGAGCAGCGCGATCAGGGTCTCGGCCGCCAGCGCGCGCTCGCGCTCCGCCAGGCGCGGCCCGATCGCCCCGAGAGTCATGGCGGCGTAGAGGCGGTACTCGCGCTCGGGGTCGAGGGGCTCCGCGAGGCGCGTCATGGCGCACAGCTGCTCGACCCCGGTCGGGTCGCCGAGCTGCGCCAGCAGGCTCGAGAGCACGAGCGGGATGGCCACGTCCTTCGGTCCGGCGAGCTCCCCGATCGACTCGCGCGCGGCGCGCAGCTCGGGCAGGAACGAGGCGTCGATCTCCCACTCCGGCGCGCGCTCGGCCGCCAGGGCCTCCTCGTGCTCCAGCACCTGGCGCACGAGGTTGAAGGCCGCCTGCTTGCGCTCGTTGAAGCCGCCGTGGAGCAGCCGGTCGAGATTCTGGCGCGGCGAGTCCTCCTCGCCCGCCACGGCCCCGAACAGCACGAAGACCAGCACCAGCACCATCACGATCAGGGCCGGCACGACCACCAGCGGGACGAGCAGGTTCTTGTAGGGGCTCTCGGGCGCGGGCTCGCCCGCCGCCGGAGCGGTGCCGGGCGCGTCGGGGTCGCGGATCTCGATCTCGGTCATGGCGAGCCGGGCAGCATACGGAGTCGGGCACGTCCGTGCCCGACTCGGTACCCTCCGCCGTTCAAGCGAGCGGGAAGTCGGAGAGGCGCGCGACCGGCGGCAGCTCCCCCACCAGCGGGCGCACGTAGTCGAGGAAGCGCGCGTCGACGTCGCTGTCGCCCTTCAGGAGCTCCGGCTCCATCGGGCGCGTCTCCCGGGCGACGTTCCGGAGCTCGGTGTGCGCGAAGGTGACCTTGTAGGGTCCCTCGGGAGCGCGCAGGATCGCGACCGAGCCGTGGGCGTGCTGCGTGCCCGTCGCCAGGCGCACGGCGGCGCGCCCGACGGCGCGCGCCTCCTTCGCGTCGACGGGCGAGACGACGCCCGGGAACGAGCGCTGCAGGTAGCCGAACGTGTCGGCGCGCACGCGCAGCTTGGCGCCGAGGTTCTTCTTGATCTCCTCGGCCAGCAGGTCGCCCAGCGCGCCCGAGCCGGAGAGCTGCACGTTGCCGTGCGAGTCCTTCTCCTTGCTCTCGACCAGGGTCTTGCCGTCGGCCCCGTGGATGCCCTCGGAGGCGGCCACGAGGCAGCGCCCGTGCTGCCTGTAGACGCGCTCGACGTCCGCCAGGAAGCGTTCCAGCGTGAAGACCCTCTCGGGCACGTACACGAGGTGCGGCCCGTCGTCCGGGTGGATGCGCGCGAGCGTGCTGGCCGCCGTCAGCCAGCCCGCGTGGCGCCCCATCACGACGTCGATCTTGATCCCGGGGAGGCTGCGGTTGTCGAGGTTGTCCCCCATCACCGCCTGGGCCACGAAGCGCGCCGCCGAGCCGTAGCCCGGGCAGTGGTCGTTCACGCGCAGGTCGTTGTCGATCGTCTTCGGCACGTGGAACAGGCGCACGTCGTAGCCCTGGGCCACCGCCAGCTCGTTGAGCACGTGCGCGGTCTCGGCCGAGTCGTTCCCGCCGATGTAGAAGAAGTAGCGCACGTCGTGCTTCTTGAAGGCCGCCAGGGCCTGCTCGCACTCCTCGCGCGTCGGCTTCTTGCGCACCGAGCGCAGCGCCGCGCAGGGCGTGCGCGCCACGGCCTCGAGCGTCGCCTTCGACTCCTTGCCGAGGTCGACGAGCCGGCCTTCCAGCACGCCCTTGATCCCGTGCAGGGCCCCGTACACCTTCCCGATCGGCTTCGCGGCCAGGGCCGCCTCGACGATCCCCACCAGGCTCTGGTTGATGACGCAGGTGGGTCCACCGGACTGACCGATCAGGGCGTTGCCGTGCGGGGGCTTCATGGCGAGGCGTGGGGCGGAAGGACTGGACGCGGGGCGCGACGGCGCATCGTAGCGAGCGCTCCCGGCCGCCTCGATGCGCCCCGCGGCCACCCCACCCGAGCCCTTGCCAGCGCCCGGGCGCCTCCCTAGACTCCCCGCCCCCGCTGGGCGGAGCTCACCCTCCGCACCACCTCCCGTGCCCGGGTGGCGGAATTGGCAGACGCACTAGCTTGAGGTGCTAGCGGGTAACTCCATGCTGGTTCGAATCCAGTCCCGGGCACCATCTCGCACGGCCAGGCGCCGCGCGTAGACTGCGCACGCAGCGCGCAGTGTGCCTGCGCTCCCGCTGCCTCCGATTCCCGTGGCCAGGCTCGCCGCAGGGCTCGGCTTCGCGTCCGCGAGCCCGGAGGTACGCATGGATTCGGCCCAGAAGAGAGATCGCGACCGCAAGCAACGGCAGCGCCGTCAGGACAAGGAGGCGCGCAGGAAGGAGCGCGCCGAGCAGAAGCTGCGTGGGGATGCGGCGCCCGCGCCGGAGGGTGAGGTGGCCGGCGGGCCCACGGCCGGGCAACGTCCGGAGGGCGAGGGGCCCGGTCCTTCGCACCCGGGCTAGGTGCCTGCGCCGCGGATCGCCAGCGGGCCTGCGCCCGCCGGCGGATCCGCGGCGGTTGCGCTGACGGCGAAAGCCGCATGCGATCTCTGGATCGCCTGGCCCGAGCCTGGAACCCCGGACGGCCGGGTGCCAGCCGCGCGTCAGCGCGTCTTGCGGCGCGCGCCGCCGGACGAACGGCGCGGTCCCGTGCCGCCGCCGAGGCCGCTGTAGCTCTGGAAGCTGCGGCCATCGGCTCGGGAGGGCGGTCGCTCGCGTGCCATCCCGAGCTTCAGCGCCAGTCCGTCGATCTCGGCCTTCTCCAGCGCACGGATCGCGGCCTCGGCCTCGTCGAGCGTCTCGAGCTCGACGAAGCCGAAGCCGCGCGAACGGTCGTTGTGCGGGCTGCGCATGATGAGGACGCTCTTGACGGCGAAGCCCGACTTCGCGAAGGCGCCGCGGATCTGGTCTTCCACGGTCGTCGCAGCCAGGTTGCCGACGTACACGCTGACGGTCATGCGCTTTCCGGTGCTCGGGGGGTTCGGGTCGGAACTGGCCTACCAGCGCTCGCGGCGGCCGCCACCGCCACCGCCACCGCCACCACCGCCACCACCGCCACCGCCACCGTACCCGCGGCCGCCGCCGCCCCCTCCGAATCCGCCGCCGG
>Ga0315910_10005075_pt1 | contig 10848 bp, 13 predicted proteins | sample EdamamesoilMG_FD_204470 | JGI IMG/M metagenome (GOLD analysis project Ga0315910, IMG submission 204470) | Garden soil microbial communities collected in Santa Monica, California, United States - Edamame soil | ecosystem: Environmental > Terrestrial > Soil > Garden | place: USA: California...
TCCACTTCAGATAGGGATCGACCGAGTCGAACCCCAGGTAGGGATTCACGGTCACCGCATCGGCGCCGTAGCGCCCGAACGATTCCTGCGCGTACTTCGCGGCCGTGCTGCCGATGTCGCCACGCTTCGAATCGAGGATCACCGGCAGCCCGGCATGCTTCTCGTGGATGTAGCGGATGGTGGCGAGGAGCTGGTCCTCCAGCCCCAACGCGGCGTAGTGCGCGAACTGCGGCTTGAAGCAGCAGGCGTATTCGGCTGTGGCATCGATGATCTGCCGGTTGAACTCGAACACCGGCTGCGGGTGCGCGCGCAGATGGGCCGGAATCTTCTCCAGCTCCGGATCCAGGCCCACGCACACCAGTGAATTGTTCGTGCGCGCCGCCGCGTAGAGACGCGCGACGAAGGCGCCCGGCTCAGTCACGCGTGCCGCTCCCGCGGTTCAGCAGCACCACGGCCCACGCAAACAGCGCTACTGTGAGCACGACCATGATGGTGAAGGCGCCGCCCACGTTCACGTCACTGGTGCCCAGGAAGCCGTAACGGAAGGCGTTGACCATGTGCAGGATGGGATTGGCCATGGAGATCGTCCGCGCCCATTCCGGCAGCAGGTCGACGGAATAGAACACGCCGCCGAAATACGTCAGCGGAGTCAGCACGAACGAGGGAATCCAGTTCACCTGGTCGAAATTCTTGGCGAAGATGGCATTGATCAGGCCGCCCAGCGAAAACACCGACGAGGTCAGCAACACCGCCGCCAGCACCACCCAGATGTTGTGCACCTGCAGGTGATGGGAATGCAGCCAGGTGAACACCAGCGCGACCGTGGTCACCACCAGGCCCACCATCACCCCGCGAAGCAGTCCGCCACACACGTAGCCGGCCACGATCACCCAGTTGGGCAGCGGCGAGACCAGCAGTTCCTCGATGTGCTTGCCGAACTTCGCGCCGAAGAAGGACGACACCACATTGCCGTAGGAGTTGGTGATCACCGACATCATGATGAGGCCGGGGGCGATGTAGGCGATGTAGTCGAACCCGCCCATGGCGCCGATGCGGCGGCCGACCAGGCTGCCGAAGATCACGAAATACAGCGTGGTCGTCACCGCCGAGGGCACCAGCGTCTGGCCCCAGATGCGGATGATGCGGCCGAACTCGCGGATGATGATGGTCCGGAAGCCGATGGCCCGGATCGTCGACAGCGGCATGGCCTGCGTACTCATGGCGCGCGGTTCTCCACCAGCCGCATGAACATCTCTTCCAGCCGGTTCACCTTGTTGCGCATGGACAGCACATCGATGCCCTGCGCCGACAGCCGCGCGAAGATGTCGTTCAGGCTCTGTTCCTTCGACACCTCGACTTCCAGCGTGTGGTCATCCACGAGCTTCAGCGCGAAGCCCTCGACACGTGGCGGGACCGTGACCGGATTGCGCAGCGTCAGCAGGAAGCTTTCGGTGTGGAGCTTGCGCAGCAGGTTGCTCATGCGGTCGCGCTCGATGATGCGCCCGCCGTCGATGATGGCGATGTTGCGGCAGAGGTTTTCCGCCTCTTCCAGGTAATGCGTGGTCAGGATGATCGTGGTCCCGGCCTCGTTGATCTGCCGCAGGAAGTCCCACATCGATCGGCGGATCTCGATGTCGACGCCCGCGGTGGGCTCGTCGAGGATCAGCAGCTTCGGCTCGTGCATCAGCGCGCGCGCGATCATGAGCCGGCGCTTCATGCCGCCCGACAGCGAGCGGGCCATGGACTTGCGCTTCTCCCACAGGTGCAGCTGCTTCAGGTATTTCTCGGCGCGCTGTCGCGCCAGCCCGCGCTCCACGCCGTAGAAGCCCGCCTGGTTGACCACGATGGTCTCGGGCGATTCGAACATGTTGAAGTTGATTTCCTGCGGCACGATGCCGATGCAGGACTTCGCGCGATCGATGTCGCGGTCGATGTCGTAACCGAACACGCTCACCTGCCCTGCAGTCTTGTTCACCAGCGAGGTGACGATGCCGATCAGGGTGGTCTTGCCGGCGCCGTTGGGCCCCAGCAGCGCGAAAAAATCGCCTTCTTCCACGTCCAGATCAACGCCCTTGAGGGCCTGGACACCATTCTTGTAGGTCTTGGTCAGACCCTTCGCGGACAGCGCATGCATTAGCCCGCCATTCTAAAAGAAAAAGCCCCGCGCGTTGCGCTCGCGCGGGGTTATTTCGCCAGCTCGAGCAGCCCCATGGGGACCCAGCCCTCGTTGCCGAGCTCATCCTGCACCTTCCAGAACGGACCCTGCTTCTCCCCCGTGGGGTACAGCATGGCGCCGGCAGCCAGGTCGCGCACCACCTGGCCGGCATTGCTCGGTGTCGCCAGCAGCCTGCCCGGTTGGGCCATGGCCACGGCCTGCTGCACATTGTCGGCCTTGGCATCGGGCTTGATCTGCCGGACGTCGTTCACCAGCTTCACGAAGGCTTCGTAGTAGGCGGCCGTGACCACCTGGCCGATGTCGGTGTTGGCATAGCTGCTGGCGCCCGCTGCGGCGAAAGCGCCGAAGAAGCCGCCACCACCCGCACCCCAGCCCAGGTCCGTCTTCTTGGCATGGCCCTGCTGCAGCGACACCTGTTCCGTGGAGCGCACATCAGTAAGGGTCAGCACCACGTCCGCGGTCTTGCTCTTCAGGTTCACGCCACCCACGACGGCGCCGGCGACACCGCCGATCACTCCGCCCAGCAGGCCGCCGATGTTCTTGCCGCCGGCCCGGGCATTGCGGTTGACCACATCGGGCACCAGCACATAGTCGGCGGCCTTGATCTGGCCCTTGCCCACGTTCGAGCCCGCACGCAGCTCACCGCTGGAAGCCAGAGCGCGCTCCGCCCCTGCCGCCGCCAGGCCCTTGCCGCGATCCACCAGCGTGAAGCAGCCCGACTCCATGACGAATACCTTGATGAGGGCCTCGGGCGACTCCAGCTCCAGCCCCGTCCACCAGTTGTTCACCGGCTCCGTGACGGTGACCGTACCGATCTTCTTGTCGCACTTGGGAATCTCGGGAGGAGCCTTGTCCGCGGCCTGCGCCATTCCAGCCAGCGCCATGGAAGCGGCGAAACACCATGTCCGTGCGGAAGGGTGACGAACCATGTGCAACTCCCTTTGAACCGGATGTTCTGATCTGAACGCGGCGGGAACCGCCGGTACGGCTCCTGCCGATGCCCGCGGAAGGTAGCACATGCGATAATTCCCGGGAACTTGCCACCCTTCCTGCAGGATTTCCGATGACCGAACTGATGACCCTTGCGGCCGATCCGGCCGCCTGGCTGGCGCTGGTGACGCTGATCGCCATGGAAGTGGTGCTGGGCATCGACAACCTGATCTTCATCTCCATCCTGACCAACAAGCTGCCGGAGGCCCAGCGCGCCAGGGCGCGTCGTGTCGGCATCTCGCTGGCGCTGATCATGCGACTGGCGCTGCTGGGCACCGTGGCGGTGATCGTGCGGCTGACCAATCCGCTCTTCACTGTGTTCGGCCACGGCTTCTCGTGGCGCGATCTCATCCTGCTGGCGGGCGGCCTGTTCCTGATCTGGAAGGCCACCAAGGAAATCCATCACAACACCGATCCGGACTCCGGACCGGAGCTGTTCGAATCCAGTCCGGTCAGCATGAGTTTCGCCGCGGCCATCGGCCAGATCATCGTGCTGGACATCGTGTTCTCCATCGACAGCATCATCACGGCCGTCGGCATGACCGACCACATTCCCATCATGGTGGTGGCCGTCATCATCACCGTCGGCATCATGATGTTCGCCGCCGGCCCGCTGGCCAACTTCATCAACAACAACCCGACCATCGTGATGCTGGCGCTGGGCTTCCTGCTGCTGATCGGCACCACGCTGGTGGCCGACGCCTTCGGCGTGCACGTGCCCAAGCCCTACATCTACAGCGCGATGGCCTTCTCGGTTCTGGTGGAACTGCTGAACATGCGCGCCCGGCGCATTCGTCAGCGCCGCAAGGAGGCGAAGGCGGCTTCGGAGCGGGCGGCGTGAGCCGCTTCCTTCCGGATCCTTTCATCCTCGCACTGCTCTCCACCGTCGCGCTGGCGACGGTGCTGCCGGCCGATGGCACCACCGCCCTGTGGGTCGGGCGTGTCGCCACCGCAACCGTCGTGCTGCTGTTCTTCCTGCATGGCGTTCGCCTGCCACGCGAGAACCTGGTCGCCGCGCTGGGTCACTGGCGACTGCACCTGCTGATCCTGGGCACCACGTTCATCTTCTTTCCGCTGTTCGGCGCGCTGCTGGAGCGGGTTGCGCCGGGGCTCCTGCCGGCGAATTTGTGGGCTGGCGTGCTGTTCCTGTGCGCCCTTCCCTCCACAGTGCAGAGCTCCATCGCCTACACCTCGATGGCCAACGGCAATGTCGCCGCCAGCGTGGCCTCCGCTGCCGCGTCGAACCTGATCGGCATTGCCGCAACGCCGCTGCTGGCCGGAATGCTGCTGCACACGCAGGGCGGAGAAGTGCCGCTTTCGGGCATCTGGAAGGTGGTGCTGCAACTGCTGCTGCCGTTCGTGGTGGGGCATGCGCTGCGACCCTGGCTGGGCGGCTGGGCCAGCCGCCAGAAGAAGCTGCTCACGCAATCCGACCGCCTGACCATCCTTCTGTCCGTCTACAGCGCCTTCTCGGCCGCCGTGATCGCCGGCATCTGGTCCCAGGTGCCCCTGACCACGCTGCTGGTGCTGGTGCTGGTCTGCGCGGGCATCCTCACGGCGGTGCTGCTCTTCACCACCGGCAGCGCGCGCCTGCTGGGCCTGGCGGTTCCCGATGCCCGCTCGGTGCTCTATTGCGGCTCGCAGAAGAGCCTGGTCAGCGGCGTGCCCATGGCGCGCGTGCTGTTTCCTTCGGCGGAGATCGGCGCGATCATCCTGCCAGTCATGATCTATCACCAGTTGCAGCTCATGGTGTGCGCCACGATCGCGCGCCGCCAGGGCCGCTGACAGGACTCCCGCTGACAGGTCCCCGATGATTCCCTACAGAAAGCCCGCCACCCACATCTCCGCCGATCAGGCCCCGCAGGCCGGCCGCGAGCGCATGGCCATGCAGCAGCCGATCGCCAACTTCACCGCGGAGGGCGTGACCACGCCCGAAGCCGCCATGTTGCGGCACATGGCCGAGACCGGCGCCGTGTTCATGATGGGGCAGAACCCGAAACTGCCGGTGATGCCCGAGAAGCCGAAGCTGCTCGACTTCTTCCACTACCGCTTCTGCGACATCGCGTTCCGTCACCTGCTGCAGAGTGCGAAGACCGCGCTCGATGCGGGACAGAGCGAGACCGTGGTCATCGCCTGCCTGCTGCACGACATCTCCAACGGCGCGCTGATCCGCACCGACCATGGCTACTGGGGCGCGCAGATGATCGCCCCTTACGTCAGCGAGGAAGTCGCCTGGGCCGTGAAATATCACCAGGCCCTGCGATATTTCGCGGACGACGCTGCCGGATTCAAATACCCGGATGCCTACAACCAGTTCTTCGGGCCCGATTACGAGCCGCCCGAATACATCCAGAAGGCGCACCGCGAGGCGCGCAACCACCGCTGGTACATGACATCGCGGCTGATCACCATCTACGACATCTATGCCTTCAAGGAAGGCGTGGAAGTCGACCCGGAGATTTTCACCGACATCATCGGCCGGCATTTCCGCGAACCGGAGGAAGGGCTGGGTTTCGACAACTCACCCGTTGCGCACATGTGGCGTACGATGATCTGGCCGAACAACTTCCTCTGAGCCCTGCTTGCCCAAGGTCACCAAGAGCGCGGACTGCGGCAATTCGCCCAAGAACCTGCTGGTCCAGGCATTGGCGATCGCGCTGGAGACCGCCAATGGCGCGGCATTCGCACGCTGCACCAGCGAGGATGTGGTCTGGGCGGTGCCCGGCCGCAGGAGCTTTCAGGGCAGGACAGCCGCGCTGGCCAGGCTCAGGTCGAAGCAGCCGGATAGCGCAAGAATCGTGGTGCGACATATCGTCAGCCACGGTCGCGGCGGCGCCGCGGAAGGCCTGCTGATCGACGAATCAGGCCTGTCGCATGGCTTCTGCCATGTGATGGAATTCGCCAACGCGAAGGGAGATCGCGTGTCCGCCATCTTCTCGTACTATTCGGACATCGGCGAGATCGACTAGCCCGGGCCGACACGGAGGAAGTCTTGAAACAGGGTCTCGCTCTTCTTCTCGCTGCCGCGCTCGCCGCACCAGTCACCGCGCAGCAGGTCGATCCGAAAACACTGGCCGCGAAGGTGGAGCAGGATCTGGTGGCCATCCGCGGCCTGCCATTCAGGCAGTCCGTACCCTTCGAGAAGCAGTCGCCCGAGGAATTCGGACGGCACCTGGACCACGAGATGGAACAGGTGGTGCCGAAGAACATCACCGAACACTTCGGCAAGATCGTGCAGCGCCTGGGCCTGTACCGCGGCCCTGAAATCCAGGACTTCCGCGGCATGATGCGCACGGTGATGACCTCGCAGGCCGCCGCGTATTACGACCCTGAAACCAAGCGCTTCTACATACTCTCCGATACCGGCGACGAGCTGGAACTCGGCATCCTCTACTCTCATGAGCTGTATCACGGACTGCAGGACCAGTACTTCGACCTGAACAAGTACATGCCTCCGGGAGCAGGCAAGCTCAATGGTGACGAGGAGCTGGCGCGCCAGGCCGTGGTCGAGGGCGAGGCCACGTACATCCACACCCTGTGGGTGATGCGCAGGATGATGAATGCCCTGCCGCCCCGTGGCCTGCTGGCCCCGGTGATCAGCATGCAGGCCAACCTGGACATGGACCAGCTGCGCGGCATGGTGGGCGAATCCGCCGAGCGCGCCATGGCCGAGATCGACAACATCCCGCCGTTCATCCTCGAAGTGCTGCTGGGCAACTATCTGAAGGGCGCGGCCTTCATCTTTGCCGTGCAGGAGCAGGGCTGGAGCGCGGTGGAAAAGCTCTACAAGGAGTATCCACCGCAGTCGACCGAGCAGATCCTGCACCCGGAGAAGTGGGTCGCCCGCGAGAATCCGTCTGCCATCAGCTGGCCCGACTTCACCAAGGTCCCGCAGCTTCGCGACTGGCAGCTGCTCGATGACGATGTGCTGGGAGAGATCCAGTGGCGGATCGTGTTCAAGGTCCAGGGCCTGCCGACCGAAGCGGAGGCGGCCGCGGCGGGATGGGACGGCGATCGCTACGCCGTATTCAAGCGCAAGGACTCGAACGACACACTGCTGCTGCTGCGCACTTCGTGGGACAGCGAGGCCGAGGCCACGCAGTTCGTGAATGCCTACAAGCGCGTGCAGGCGGCGAAGTACCAGGGAGCCTCGGACCCCGTGCGGCTTCAGCAGCAGGGCACCGATGTGTTCATCGTCGAGGGTGGCCGCGCCGCTGATGCCGATGCACTGCTCAAGGTGGTGCGCGAGTCGCGGAAGAAGCGGAGCTGACATTTTCCGTGGCCAATTGCGCGAGTACGACTGGCGCAGCGCTGCTCCTGCTGTTCTCGCAGCTCACGCGCGCCGCGGCTCCCGACTCCACTGAAGTCCAGCTCTCTTCACGCGACCGCGCCCAGGTGATCGCGGCCGCCTGCGGCGCGGGGCGTGACGCCGAACAACTGCGCGCCAGCAGGGCCGGCAAGGGCTCCGCCGTTGAAGTCGCCGTGCGATGCACGCCGCATCGCAACGAGCTGTCCCTCCCCGTGGCGCGCGTCACCTCCTGCGGCAGCGAAAAGGGCCTGTGGCATTGCGCGCCCGGACAGGACGCGCTGATGATGAAGCTGGGCGACTCGCCCGCGCTGGCGCTGGTGCCCGGAGCGGTCCCTGCGCGCGAGGCACTGTACCTGGTCACCGAGGCGGACAAGCTCACGGTTCCACCCTTCCAGAAACCCGCGCGCGGCTGGTTGCAGGGCCAGTGCACCGTGGCGCAGATGCGCGATGCCACTTTTCGCGGCGGCACGATATTCGACCTGAAATGCACACCCGGCACGCTGCTGGTCACGCGCGACTGCTGGAAGGACCGCTGCCGGTTCTTCATCACAGGCAGCACCGACTGAGGGCGCCGGCTCCCTGCTGCAACCGCCCCCGGGCTCGCCTATGATCGATCCTCGCTCCTGCCTTGCGGGCAACAACATGGGGGATCAGAAATGGACGAGCACACGCTGAACCGGCGGAAGATCCTGGGTGGAATGGCCATGGCCGGAGCGGCCGGAGTGCTGGGCGCAGCCGGCACGCGCAACGCCGCCGCTGCAGATGCACCGGCCCCCGCGCCCGGCGCGGGCCCCGCTGCCGGAGTCGGCACTGCCCAGGCCCCCACCATCACCGATGTGAAGGACAAGGTGGTGTACATCACCGGCGGCTCCAGCGGCATCGGCCTGGGGATTGCGCGCGTGATGCACGAGGCCGGCGCGAAGGTGGTGATCGGCAACCTCGACGACAAGCAGTTCCCGGATGCGCTGAAGAATTTCCCCGTCAACGATCCGCGGCTGTTTCCCATCGTCCATGACGTAATGGACCGCGACGGCTGGCAGCGCACGGCCGATGCCATCGAGAAGAAATTCGGCGCGGTCGACATCCTGGTGAACAACGCCGGCGTCGGACTGCAGCAGTCCGCCAGCGCCGGGTCGCTGAAGGACTGGGAATGGGGACTGGGTGTGAACCTGTGGGGGCCCATCTACGGCGTGAATACCTTTGTTCCGCGGATGCTGGCGCGCAAGACCGGCGCGCACATCGTCACCACCACTTCCACCAGCGGCATCCTGCCGGGCAGCGGCGCGGGCATCTACACCGTCGCCAAGATCGCGGCGGTGGGCCTGATGGAAGAGCTGCGCCATGAGCTGCGCGCCACCAACATCGGCACGTCGGCATTCGTGCCCGGCCTCACCACCACGAACATCGGCCAGAGCGAATCGCATCGCCCCGAATCGCTGAAGAATGAGGCGCCCCCTGCCTCTGCGGCTGGCGCACCGCGTCCGGCCGGCGCGGGCGGACCGCCCCGCGCGGCCCAGCCACGGCCCGAAGTGTCGCCGGCCTGGACACGCCCGCAGGATCCGGTGGTCGTGGGCCGGTTCGTGCTCGACGGCATCCTGCACAACGACCTGTTCATCGTGCTGCAGCCCGAGTACCGCCAGGGCGTGGAAGCGCGCTGCAATGCATTGCTGGAGTCCATGGTGCCGTTCACGCCGATTCCGGAATCCATGCGCAACGGCAATTACCTGCGCACTCCCATCTTCGCGCAGGAAGTCGCACACCGCCGCGCCACGCCCAACCGCGTGATCAAGGGAACCTGAGCCGATGAGCACCCTGCGGATCGCCTTCGACTCCATGGAGTGGCAGGAAGTCCGCGAGGGCGTGCGCCAGAAGGTCTACTGCGAAGCCTCGCGCCAGGTGCGGCTGGTCGAGTTCGGTCAATGCGAGGGCGAGGAGTGGTGGTGCGAGCACGGCCATATCGGCTATGTGCTGGCCGGCAGCCTTCAGATCAACTTCGACGGCCAGCTGTTGTCCTTTGCCGCCGGCGATGGCCTGTTCATTCCACCTGGCGCGGCAACGCGCCATCGCGGCATGAACATCGCGCCGGGCACGCGCCTGCTGATGGTCGAAGACCAGTAGACGGATGGCCGGCCGCGCCAGCATGCGGAACGCCGCCAGCCCGACGGCGTACCTCGCCGGACTGGCGGGATGGAATCGCTCAACTGCCAGCTCGCTGCGGCGCGCCGCCAGGGCAGCGGCAACCCTGGACGAGCAGGTGAAATGGGGTCACCTGGTGTACTTCTCCAATGGCCCGGTCTGCCTGATTCGCGCGGAAAAGGACCGGGTGCTGTTCGGTTTCTGGCGCGGCCAGCGGCTGCGCCACCTGGAGCCGCTGCTGAAGCCGGGCGGCAAGTACGAGATGGCGACGCTGGAGCTGCGCGAGGGATCGAAGTTCGCCGCGTCGCAGGCCCGCAGGCTGGTCACAGAAGCGGTGGCGCTCAACCGCAAGCTGGGAGACCCGACTGACGTGACCTCTGCCAGCGCGAAGCGCAGAATGGGTGGCAGATGAAGACAGAGCGGAACATTGTCCTCAGTTTCGTCCTGGGCACCAGCGCGATGGCGCTGACACTGGCCGCAGTGAGCGCGACTCCGGCAGCGACCAATGCCTCAGCCACGGCGCCTTCCGCGGGGCCCGGCTGGACCGGCCTCACCAGGCCACAGGACATGATCCATGCGCGGCTGGAGCTGATGGAGCACATGGAGGAACTGATGCTCCCCATCGACACCATCACCCTGCCCTCGCAGCCCGTGCGCAACGTGGCGCAGATGCGGCTGAACGCCGAGGTGGTGGGCGCCATGCTGCAGGCGGTGCCGCACCTGTTCCCGCCCACCACGAATCTCTACGATCCGAAGGCGCAGGTGCCGGCCACCATCGCCCTGCCCGGAATCTGGAAGAACTTCGATTCGTTCTATTCGCTGGCGCAGGCCGCGTCACACTCCGCCGAAGAATTCGCCAATGCCAAGGGCGATGCCGCGATGCGCGCCGCCAGCCTCAAGCTGCGTGCCGGATGTGATGCCTGCCACGAGCTGTACCTGCGCAAGTACGAGCCCCCGAAGTTTCTGCCGTCCGACTACCAGTTCGACTTCGACGCCGCGTTGAAGTCCATGAAGCACAAGTAGCGGCGGAGGCCCATCAGGCGCGGGCCTGGCCCTCATCGAAACCGGTCAGGAAGCGGAAGCTCTTGCCGATGGCGTCGAAACGATCGCTCGCGAACGGCGGCTCCTGCTCGACGTAGAACTTGCGCACACCCACATCCCAGGCCGCGGGCAACAGCCGGTCCCAGGACAGCTTGCCGCTGCCGACCTCCGTGGGATCCTGCTGGAAGGCGTAGTT
>Ga0315910_10005076_pt1 | contig 10847 bp, 9 predicted proteins | sample EdamamesoilMG_FD_204470 | JGI IMG/M metagenome (GOLD analysis project Ga0315910, IMG submission 204470) | Garden soil microbial communities collected in Santa Monica, California, United States - Edamame soil | ecosystem: Environmental > Terrestrial > Soil > Garden | place: USA: California...
CCGCGATCTGGCTGCTCATCGAGGCCGAATTCCTCGCCGTGGTGCTGATCCTGGTCTATGTCGGCGCCGTCATGGTGCTGTTCCTGTTCGTCGTGATGATGCTCGACATCAACGTCGAGGAAGTGCGCCGGGGCGTCACGCGTTATGCCTGGCTCGGCGGCCTGGTCGCCGGCGTGGTGGTGTTCGAAATCGTGAGCGTGGTGTGGACGCGCAGCCTCGGCATCGACGTGACCACGGGCGCGGAGCCGATGCCGGCCAACTACAGCAACACGGAGGAGCTCGGGAAGCTGCTCTACACGCAATACGTGTACGCGTTCGAGCTCGCGGCCGTGCTGCTGCTCATCGCCATCGTCGCCGCGATCTCGCTGACCATGCGCAAGCGCGCGGGACTCAAGCAGCAGGACGTCGCGAAGCAGGTCGCGGTGCGGCGCGAAGACCGCGTGCGCATCGTCAAGATGCCGGCGGAAGGCGCGAAGAGCGGGCAGGACACGCCCGCGTCCCCGGAGAAGGGCTCATGATCAAGCTCAACTGGCTGCTGGTGTTGTCGAGCGTGCTGTTCGCCATTTCCGTGGCGGGCATGTTCATCAACCGCAAGAACCTCATCCTGCTGCTGATGTGCGTCGAGCTGCTGCTGCTGGCGGTGAACTTCAACTTCGTCTCCTTCTCGCGGTACCTCGGGGACATCAACGGGCAGATCTTCGTGTTCTTCGTGCTGACGGTGGCCGCGGCCGAGTCGGCCATCGGCCTCGCCATCCTCGTGGTGCTGTTCCGCGAACGGCGCAGCATCAACGTCGAAGACCTGAGCACCCTGAAGGGCTGAGCGCGTGAAAGAGACTCTCAATCCGGACCTGCTGCTCGCCATTCCGCTGCTGCCGCTCGCGGCGGCCATGATCGCGGGCCTGTTCTGCCGCGTGATCCCGCGCTGGCTCGCGCACAGCGTGACCATTGCCGGCGTGGCGGTGTCGTTTGGCCTCTCGGCGCACGTCGCCGGCTCGATCTTTTTCCACGACGCCGAGACCTACAACGCGACCGTGTACCAGTGGCTGGTGAGCGACGGCGTCTCCATGCAGGTCGGCTTCCTGGTCGACCAGTTGACGGCGCTCATGATGTGCGTGGTCACCTTCGTCTCGCTGTGCGTGCACGTGTACACCATCGGGTACATGCACGATGACGATGGTTACAACCGCTTCTTCAGCTACATCTCGCTGTTCACTTTCTCGATGCTGATGTTGGTGATGGCCAACAACTTCATGCAGCTGTTCTTCGGCTGGGAAGCGGTGGGCGTGGTCTCGTACCTGCTGATCGGCTTCTGGTACAAGCGGCCGACGGCGATCTTCGCGAACCTCAAGGCCTTCCTGGTCAACCGCGTCGGCGACTTCGGTTTCGTACTCGGCATCGCCGGCATCGTGTACTACACCGCGCAGTTCGGCGGCGCCTCGCTCGACTACGTCGACGCCTTCAAGGCCGCGCCGGACATTGCCACGCAGACTTTCCCGCTGGCCGGGACGAGCGGCGTTAATGCGATGACCTTCATCTGCATTTGTCTCTTCATCGGCGCCATGGGCAAGTCGGCGCAGGTGCCGCTGCACGTGTGGCTGCCGGATTCCATGGAAGGCCCGACGCCGATTTCGGCGTTGATCCACGCGGCCACCATGGTGACCGCGGGCATCTTCATGGTGGCGCGCATGTCGCCGCTGTTCGAGTTCTCCGAGTACGCGCTGAACTTCGTGCTGTTCATCGGTGCGACCACGGCGCTGTTCATGGGCTTCCTCGGCATCATCAACAACGACATCAAGCGCGTGGTGGCGTACTCGACGCTTTCGCAACTCGGTTACATGACCGTGGCGCTCGGCGTGTCGGCGTACGGCTTCGGCATCTTCCACCTGATGACGCACGCGTTCTTCAAGGCGCTGCTGTTCCTTGCGGCCGGCTCGGTGATCATCTGCATGCACCACGAGCAGGACATGCGCAAGATGGGTGGCCTGTTCAAGCACATGAAGATCACGGCGATCACGTGCTGGATCGGCTCGCTGGCGCTGATCGGCTTCCCGTTCCTCTCGGGTTACTACTCGAAGGACCTGGTCATCGACGCGGTGAAGCATCAGCATCATCTGCATCCCGATAACGGCATCGTGACCTACGCGTACTGGTGCGTGATGATCGGTGTGTTCGTCACGGCGTTTTATTCGTTCCGGCTGCTCTTCATGACCTTCCACGGCAAGCCGCGGTGGGAAGAGCATGCGACGCATCACGATCACGACGTGCACGATCCACATGCGCAGACGCATCCGATCGCGGCAGCCGCGCATGGCCATCCTGCGCATGACGATCATGCGCATGACTCACATGACGACAACGGGCACGGCCATCACGGCGGCCCGCCGTTGAAGGAACGTTGGGACATGGTGGGCCCGCTGATCGCGCTGGCGATTCCGTCGGTCATCATCGGCGCGATCACGTTCCAGCCGCTGCTTTTCGGTGGTGGTTTCGGCGAATCCATTTTCCTCAGCGACCACAATCGCGAAGTCCTGCGCGAGATCGGCGAGAGCGTCGGCGATTGGCTCCATTTCGGCCTGCACGCTGCGATGAACCCGGTGTTCTACATCATGCTTGCCGGCGTGTTCTCGGCCTGGGCGCTGTACATCAAGTGGCCGCACCTGCCCGGCGTCATCGCCGCGAAGCTCAAGCCGGTGATCTTCGTGCTCGAGAACAAGTACGGCTTCGACGCCTTCAACGAGAAGGTCCTGGCGCCGCTGGCGCGCCTGCTCGGCAAGGGATTCTGGAAGATCGGCGACCAGGGGATCATCGATGGCATCGCCGTCAACGGTTCGGCGAACACCATCGGCTTGATCGCCAGCGTGGTGCGTCGCGTGCAGAGCGGCTTCCTGTATTCGTACGCATTCTGGATGGTGATCGGTCTCGCCGTGATGCTCGGCTGGTTCCTGTCGCACACCTGAACTAACAAGAACGAGTTCACATGGGTTTTGGCTTGTTATCGCTACTGACCTGGCTGCCGATTGCCGGCGGCCTGGTCGTCCTGTTGCTCGGCGAACGCAACATCCGGCTCGGCCGCTGGGTGTCGCTCGCGACCGCGGTGGTCGTGTTCGGCGCGTCCATCCCGCTGTGGACCGGGTTCGATCCCGGTACCTTCGAGCTGCAGTTCCGCGAACAGCTGCCCTGGATCCCGGCGCTGCATTCCACCTATTTCCTCGGCGTCGACGGCATCTCGATGCCGCTGATCCTGCTGACCACGCTGATCACGGTGCCGGTGATCGTGGCCGCATGGACGGTGATCGAGCAGCGCCAGGCGCAGTACTTCGCCGCCTTCCTGATCATGGAGGGCCTGATGGTGGGCGTGTTCAGCGCCGCCGACGCGTTGCTGTTCTACTTCTTCTGGGAAGCGATGCTCATCCCGATGTTCCTCATCATCGGCGTGTGGGGCGGTCCGCGGCGCGTGTACGCGACGCTGAAGTTCTTCCTGTACACCTTCCTCGGCAGCGTGTTCATGCTGGTCGCGCTGATCTACATGTACCTCAAGGCCGGCGACTACAGCATCGCGGCCTTCCACGGCCTGCCCCTGTCCGCGCAGGAACAGATGTGGATCTTCTTCGCGTTCCTGCTGGCATTCGCGGTCAAGGTGCCGATGGTGCCGGTGCACACCTGGTTGCCGGACGCGCACGTCGAAGCGCCCACCGGCGGCTCGGTGGTGCTGGCGGCCATCATGCTGAAGATGGGCGGATACGGTTTCCTGCGCTTCAGCCTGCCGATCACGCCGGACGCCTCGCGCGAATTCGACTGGCTGATGATCGCGCTGTCGCTGATCGCGGTGGTCTACATCGGCTTCGTCGCGCTGGTGCAGACGGACATGAAGAAGCTGATCGCGTACTCGTCGATCGCGCACATGGGCTTCGTCACGCTCGGCGCCTTCCTGGTGTACGACATCAATGCCGCGACCGGTTCGACGGCCGGCGCCGGCATGGGCATCGACGGCGCGATGGTGCAGATGATCTCGCACGGCCTCATCTCGGGCGCGTTGTTCCTGTGCGTGGGCGTCATGTACGACCGCGTGCACTCGCGCGAGATCAGCGCCTATGGCGGCGTGGTGAACACCATGCCGAAGTTCGCCGCGTTCATGGTGCTGTTCGCGCTGGCGAACTCCGGCCTTCCCGGCACCTCGGGCTTCGTCGGCGAATTCCTGGTCATCATCGCCTCGTTCAAGGCCAACTTCTGGTACGCCTTCCTCGCCGGACTCACGCTGATCCTCGGCGCCGCCTACACCTTGTGGCTGGTCAAGCGCGTGATCTTCGGCGCGGTCGCCAACCACCACGTCGCGGAAATGCAGGACCTCAACGCCCGTGAATTCATCAACCTCGCGCTGCTCGCCGTCGCCGTGCTGATCGTCGGCCTGTGGCCCGCGCCGTTGCTGGAGATCATGCAGACCACGGTCCGGCATCTCGTCGAGCAGATTTCCGTGAGCAAGCTGCCCCTATGACCGACGTCACCGCATTCACCTGGGCGAGCCTGCAACCGGCGCTGCCGGAGATCTACCTGACGGCGGCGATCTGCGTGCTGTTGCTGGCCGACGTGTTCTTTGGCGAGCGCCGTCGCGGGCTCGCGCCGACACTCACGCTGGTGATCCTGGTGGGCGGCGCCTACCTGACCGCGCAATACGCCATGGTCAGCAGCCGCGTATTGCTGTTCGGGGACAGCTACGTCGCCGACGGGCTGGCCGTGTGGCTCAAACTATTCGCCTTCATGACGATCGCGCTCGCGCTGCTGTATTCGCGCGAGTACCTCGAGCGCCGCGGCATGATGCGCGGCGAATACTACGTGCTGGCGCTGACCAGCCTGCTCGGCATCTTCGTGATGGTGTCGGCCAACAGCCTGCTGACCGTGTACATCGGCATCGAACTCATGTCGCTGTCGCTGTACGCCATGGTCGCCTTCGATCGCGACTCCGGCATCGCGGCCGAATCGGCGATGAAGTACTTCGTGCTCGGCGCCATCGCCTCGGGAATTCTGCTGTACGGCATGTCGCTGGTGTACGGCCTCAATGGCACGCTGAACCTCGACGATCTCGCCGACAAGGCGGTGGGTGATCCCAGCCTCGGCATGATCCTCGGCCTGGTGTTCATCGTGGTCGCGGTGGCGTTCAAGTTCGGCGCCGTGCCGTTCCACATGTGGGTGCCCGACGTGTATTCCGGCGCGCCCACCGCGGTGACGCTGTTCCTGTCGACGGTACCCAAGATCGCCTCGTTCGCTTTCGCCTTCCGCCTGCTCACGCACGGCATGGGCAGCGTGGGCGAGGTGTGGCAGGACATGCTCGCACCGCTCGCGGTGCTGTCGATGGTGTTCGGCAACATCATCGCCATCGCGCAGACGAGCCTGAAGCGCATGCTCGCGTACTCGGCCATCGGCAACGTCGGCTTCATCCTGCTCGGTTTCGTGGCCGGCACCTCGGAAGGCTACTGGGCGGCGTTGTATTACACCGTCGCGTACGTGCTGATGACCCTCGGTTCCTTCGGCGTGCTCACGCTCGCCAGCCGCGCGGGCTTCGAAGCCGAAGACCTCGACCAGTTCAAGGGACTGCACAAGCGCGACCCGCTGCTCGCGCTGATCATGATGTTCCTGATGTTCTCGACCGCCGGCGTGCCGCCGTTCATCGGCTTCTGGGCGAAGTTCAACATCTTCCAGGCGCTGTGGCTCAGCGGTCACTACTGGTTGATCATGATTGCCGCCGCGATGTCGGTGGTCGGCGTGTTCTATTACCTGCGCGTCGTGAAGCTCATGTACTTCGATCCGCCGGGCGACCTGCCCGAGGGCCGCTCGAGCGGAGTGGGCGTGCGCGTGGTGCTCGCGTTGAACGCGGCGGCCGTGCTGGCGCTTGGCCTGATGCCCAACGCGTTGATTCAGCTCTGCGCGCGACTCATCGACTGAGTCGCGGTTTTGGGTTTGCAAAGGGCCTGCGCTTAGCAGAGAATGCGCGCCCCTCGATCGAGGGGACCGGTTGCGGGGTGGAGCAGTCTGGCAGCTCGTCGGGCTCATAACCCGAAGGTCGCAGGTTCAAATCCTGCCCCCGCTACCACTTGAACCTACGGCGTTGAGAAGCGCTGCCGGCGCAAGGTTCCAGTGGGCGACCAGACCCCCCCTGCCTCGGGCACCAGCCGGATCTTCCCGAGGTACTCACGCAAAAAGACTCGAGCCTTGGCGGCTGCCTTTGGATCTCCATCAAGGCCAGCGTCAACTTGCGCGCGATAGAGCTCAGCCGCCTTCGGGAGCATCGCGAACACCGAGGTGGTAACCTCTTCGGGCTTACGCATCTCGAGGAGGCCTTTACGCTGTGCTTCCAGACGCTCAATGGCTGAGATCAGATCAGACGGCGTCAGATCTGGGTCCCCAGTCCGAAGCCGCGTACGGAGCCTCTCAATCCGTTTATCGAGCTCCGCCAACTCCCTGGGTTGGTCTGCCACTTTCGAGCGGATTTCCTTCATCCTCGCCTGGTAGTAACGCTGCATCTCGATCCGCATCTTCTCGACACGGGTCGGCGTCAAGACGCCGTTGCGGAAGGAGTTGAGCAGGACGTCTTCCGCGTGACGGCGACCAACACGAATATGGTTCTCGCAGGCGCCATCTCGCGCTCCCGCGCACCCGTAGTCGATCGCGTTGGTCATCACATAGTGCGACTCGCACTTGTCGCAGACGAGCAAGCCGGACAGTACGTACTTCGCCTTCCCGCCGGACCGCGAGTAGCGGTCTTCTGTATCGGGCCGGAAACGCTGTTGCACACGCCTCCAAAGCGCCTCATCGACAATGCGAAGGGATTCATCGTGGTGAACAACCCATTCCGACTTCGGCCGTTCGACTCGCTTGCGTCGGCCGCTATCGGGATCCTTGCGCCACTCGCTCGAGTTCCAAATAACGTGACCGCGGTAGCGCTCGTTCTGCAGCATGGCGCGCACGCCCGAGCCCATCCATCCCGCCGCCCTCCGTTCTGTCCGGTTCCAGGACGAGCCGGGGGAGGGTACGCCGCGTGCGTTAAGGACAGCGGCGATTGATCTGCAACTTTCGCCGTCCGCGAAACGCTCGAAGATCTCGCGGACAACCTTTGCCTGATCCGAATGCACTTGGTTGTCGACGTAACCAAACGCACGGCCACCTGTGGGCTTGCGGGCGTGCGCGCGGGATTCGAGCGCGGCAAACGTCCGGTCTTTGATCATGTCGCGAAATGCCTCGCCGATGATTCCAGTGAGGCCGGCTTGGAGCTTGTGTCCTCGACGGGCGCTGTCGTAGCCGTCTTGCACACCAACAATGCGCACGCCCTTCGAAACCAGCCGATCGATCGTCTTCGAGAGATCGCCATTTGAGCGCGAAAGACGAGTGAGATCCGTGACGAGTACTGCGTCGACACGGCGCGCCAATGCGGCTTCCAAAAGCTTAAGCGCGCCAGGCCTGTTGCCGAGCGCCGCGCCGCTCACGCCCTGATCCTCGAAGTACTGCGCGATTTCCCATCCTGCACGCGCAGCGTACTCAGTACAGATGCGCACCTGATCGGCGATCGAGGATTCGCTTTGACGGTCGGTGCTAAATCGACTGTAAATTGCAGCTCTCATTTCTGGAGTCTCCGCGGCTTGCTCAAGCCTTGACGCTGGGTGCTTCGAACGCGACGCATACGCTCTGCGCCGGTAGCTCTACGAAACACCCTGTGACAATCAGGCGAACAAAAGACGCGGCGAGGAGCGCCAGTCTCACGCTGCGTCTCGAGAAAAAAATCCTGACATTCAGGGAGTTTGCATCGGCAAATACGGTAATCACGATCTTCGTCGAGAACCAACAGCAAGCCGTACCCAAAGGCAGCTTCGAGATCCACTGGGAAAAATCGATATACCGCCGAGAGTTTTCCGTTCTTCTCAACGAAAGCCGGCTTGATGATGACTCGCTTTCCAGCTTCGTTGACGACAGGCGTCAGTTGGCGGATTGCTTGCTCACGCCCTTTCCTAACAATCTCCAGCCAAGAGATAAGCAGATCCTGTGCATCACACAGAATTCCTGCAGTTGCATCTGAACCTCCGCCGCGTTCCTCTGGAGGCACCGTGGTTCCAAACAGAAGTTCAAAGCTGAGATCGAGAAGTTCCTCGGCATCGTTCTCTCTCGATCCATTCGCATAGGCGAGGATTCGAGCGACGTACTCCGAGTCTGAAAGCTGCGGCCACTCGGCCATCGAAAGCGTGGCGTCGAGGAATCTGTTGATGGCGACCAGCAAATCGTCAGATTCGGGGATCCCTCCGTAGCTTTGAACAAGCGTGCGCATAAACCTCAGCCGCATTGGGGAGCTTGTGTGCACAAAGTACCTAAGTTCTAGTGCACATGCAATTAGCACATTAGGAGGCTACATGCAGGTCGGGCCCTTAACTGTGGGTGCGGTCGCGCGCGGCGCAGGAGTTTCTGAAGGATCGGTGCGCACCTATGCGCGCGCTGGCCTAATTGAATTCACTTTGGATAGCTCCGGACGTCGGCTCTTCGATCAAGCCGCGGTGCAGATTGTGCGAGAGCTGCATCAGCGACGAATTGCCTCGCGTGGCCGGCGGCCCGCCGACTAACGCTCATCGTGAAGCTGCCGGACGCGCTGCTCGACGAACTGGCCCGTGTTTACGCACACGCGGCCGTCGATGCATTTATTGCCGGCCAACTATCAACATCTCAAGAGAACAGCGCCCGCACGGCGTTGGAGAACGAATTCGTGCAGGCGCAGGAGATTTCAACGTGCGTGAGTTTATCCGATCTACCTCACGGTGGCGCAAATGAGCGCCCCGAGAGTACTCGACCGCCTGGAGCGCGTTCACAAAGCCGCACCGAATCGGTGGCGAGCGATCTGTCCGGTGCACGAGAACAAGAACAGAACGCAGTCGCTCGCAATTCGTGAGCTTGGCGATGGCACTGTGCTCTTGCGCTGCTTCGCTGGGTGCGGTGTCGCGGAGATTCTCGACAAGCTGGGGCTCCAGTTCGCCGATCTCTTCCCTGACAACTATCACCCCCCAGCCGAGCCTCGCGGTTCTCAGCGGCCTAACCATTGGCACATGTTGCGCGAGGCCGTCCAGTCGCTGCACTCGGAATGCCTAGTCGTCGCGCTGTGTGCGGAGGAAATAGCTGTTGGAAATATCATCTCAAAGCACGATAGGGACGTAGTGTGGCAGGCGGCCACCAAGATTCGTGCCGCGATTGAGGCGTGTAAATGAGCAGCTCGCCGACCGACTTGGCGTCACGTGCTCGCCAGGAATGGCAACGAAGCCGAGAAAGGTTGGGCATCGGCACGATCACCGATACCGACCTTGCAAACGGAAAACGCCTAGCCATCCGTCACGGTGCTGACATCAGATTTACGCCGGAAAATGGGTGGCTGGTTTGGGATGGCAACCGCTGGTTGATCGATGAGAAACAAGTGATGGTGCAGGCCCTCGCCAAAGAGACTGCGGCGTCAATATACGACGAGGTTCGCGACTCGGCAGATAGAAACCTTACCTTTACGCACGCCAGACGATCTCAGTCAAAGGCTGCAATCGAGTCGATGATCTTCATGGCGCGCTCCGAGCCCGGCGTCGCGACGCGGCTCACGGAGTTTGACAAGGATGGTTGGTTGTTGAATGTGCCTAACGGCACGGTGAACCTCCGTACCGGTGCGCTGCAACCTCACCGGCGCGAGGATCACATCACTCACATAGCTGGTGCGTCATACGATGAGAAGGCGGACTGCAGGCTGTGGGACGCGTTTCTATGGAGGGTCACCGACCAGAATCCGGAGTTGCACGATTATCTACGTCGCTTCGTTGGCTATATGCTTGTTGGCGACACGACCGAACAGGCATTGCATTTTCTGCACGGCATGGGCGGGAACGGCAAGAGCGTGTTCTGCGAGGTACTGCTCGAGCTGCTGGGCGAGTACGCCGTGACAGCTTCGCCGGATCTCATCATGCAGAAGCGCCATGGTGGTATCCCGAACGACGTCGCGCGACTCCGCGGCGTGCGCGTTGCGGTCATGAACGAGACCAGCCAAGGGGCGCGATTCGACGAGGCAAAGCTCAAGGACTTGACCGGGGGTGACAAACTCTCTGCGAGGTTTTTGCACCGAGAGTACTTTGACTTCAGGCCGACACACCGCCTCTTGATTCGAGGCAACCACAAGCCAGTGATTTCCGGCACCGACGAAGGAATCTGGCGCCGGCTCCGCTTGGTGCCATTTACCGTCACGATTCCCGACAACGAGCGCGACAACCAGCTCCTGACCAAGCTCAGGGTCGAGATGCCCGGCATTCTCAACTGGGCTATCCGAGGCTGCCTCGAGTGGCAGCAAGGGGGTCTCAGGCCTCCTGCGATCGTTACCGATGCTGTTCGCGCATATCGCGAGGAGAGTGACACCCTTGGCCGATTCATCGCCGAGCGCTGCGAGGTCAGCAAACTAGCGCAGGTCAAGTCGTCGGATTTCTTCCGGCGCTACCAACAGTACGCGGAGCAAGCCGGCGAGCGGTGGATTTCGCTCAGAGAACTCCCAAACGAAATGCAGCGCCGCGGCTTCACCTGGAAGCGCACCAACACGGGCGCGGTGTACACCGGGATCGTGCTCCGGCCAACCGAAAGTGACGGCAGGTGACGACACTCCGTTGTTCTATCCAATTTCGAATCGCCCTCAAAAAGGAATTGGAACAACCGTCACTAGCCATCACTCGAACGCCATCAAGCATGCAAAGCGTGTTCGAACTGCTATGGAGAAGTGTAGCCGTGCAAATATCAGGACAAATGCAGGTCTCTAATCGAGGAGCATCAGGACATGGCATCTAAGGCAATTGAGCGCGCTC
>Ga0315910_10005077_pt1 | contig 10846 bp, 9 predicted proteins | sample EdamamesoilMG_FD_204470 | JGI IMG/M metagenome (GOLD analysis project Ga0315910, IMG submission 204470) | Garden soil microbial communities collected in Santa Monica, California, United States - Edamame soil | ecosystem: Environmental > Terrestrial > Soil > Garden | place: USA: California...
GCCTTGCCCGTGACCTCGAGCGCGAGCGCCGCGCCCGCGACCAGCGCGTCCTGGTGCCCGGCGCTGTCCTCGCCGCAGAGCGCCTTGCGCAGTCGCGCGGCATTGACGGCCGGATCGCCGCCCTTGAGATCCGCGGCCGTGCAGCGCGCGAGACCCGCGGGCTCCGGATCGCGGACATAGCGGCCGACGCGCCCGTCGCTGACGTCATAGCAGACGAAGGGCCCGATCGGCGTCGCCTCGTCCCAGCCCTCGGCGCCGTGGATCACGAAGGCACGGCGAAGCGGCATCGCGGCCAGCGTCTCGGCCATGAGCCGCGCGAGCGTCTCGCTCGCGGCCCCGATCACGTGATACGGCGGCTCGGCCGGATTGACGAGCGGGCCCAGCACGTTGAAGACCGTGCGGACGCCGAGCGCCTGGCGCACCGGCGCGATCTGCTTCATCGCCGGGTGATAGTGCGGCGCAAAGAGAAAGGTGAAGCCCGTTGCCGCGAGGCAGCGTGCCGCGGCGCCTTCGTCGAGCGGCATCGGCAAGCCGAGCGCGGCGAGGGCATCGGCGCTGCCCGAGCGGCTCGAGATCGAGCGGTTGCCGTGCTTCACGACCTCGAGGCCCGCGGCCGCGGCGAGCAGCGCGCTGCCGGTCGAGAGATTGAGGCTGCCCGAGCCGTCGCCGCCGGTGCCGACGATGTCGACGTAGTCGCGGCCGGCCGGAAGCTGTGGCCGGCGCGCAAGCTCGCGCATCGCGAGCGCAAAGCCGCGGATCTCCGCGGCCGCCTCGCCCTTGATCCGCATCGCCGTGAGCAGCGCGCCCGCGAGCGGCGGCGCGACGGTTCCGGCGGCGAGCTCGCGCAAGAGCTGCGCGGCCTCGTCCTGGGCGATGTCGTTGCCGGCGATCAGCCGCTCGAGCAGGGCGCTGCCGGTTGCCGGGCCGCTGCTCATCGCTCGCCCCGGCTCAGTTTCAGGAAATTGCCGAGCAGCTTCGGCCCCTCGGGCGTGAGCACGCTCTCGGGATGGAACTGCACGCCGACGACGTTGAATCGCCGATGGCGCAATCCCATGATTTCGCCTTCGCGCGTCTTTGCCGTCACCTCGAGATCCGGCGGCAGGCTCGACTGCTCGGCAGCCAGCGAGTGGTAGCGGCCCACTTCGACGGGATTCGAGAGCCCGGCGAAGAGCCCCTCGCCGTCATGCTCGACAAGCGAGGTCTTGCCGTGCATCAGCGATTTCGCCGGCACGACGCGGCCGCCGAAGTGCTGCGCGATCGACTGATGACCGAGGCAGACGCCGAGCACGGGGATCTTGCCGCCGAAGGCGCCGATCATCTCGAGCGAGCAGCCCGCATCGTCGGGACGCCCGGGCCCGGGCGAGATCACGAGATGGCTCGGCGCGAATTTCGCGGCGCCCGCAACGTCGATCTCGTCGTTGCGGCGCACTTCGACCGTCGCGCCCAGCACGAGGAAGGCCTGCACGAGGTTGTAGGTGAAGGAATCGTAGTTGTCGATGAGCAGGATGCGCGCGCTCATAGTCCGTCTCCGGCGATCTCGAGCGCCTTGCGCAGGATCGCACTCTTGGCGAGCACCTCGTCGTGCTCGCGCTCGGGGTCGCTGTCGGCGACGATGCCGGCCCCGGCCTGGAAGCTGAATTCGTTGCCGTTGAACACGATCGTGCGGATCGTGATCGCCTGGTCCATGTTGCCGTTCAGGGCGAAGTAGCCGACCGTGCCGCCGTAGAGATCGCGCCCGACGGGCTCGAGCCCGGCGATGAGCTCCATCGCCTTGACCTTCGGTGCGCCGACGAGCGTGCCCGCGGGGAAAGTGGCGGCGAACAGGTCGAAGGCATCGCGTCCCTCTGCGAGCTTGCCACGCACGCCGCTGACGATATGCATGACGTGGCTGTAGCGCTCGATCTTGCGATAGGGGTTGACGTGCACCGAGCCGCCCGTCGCGACGCGGCCCAGGTCATTGCGCGCCAGGTCGACGAGCATGACGTGCTCGGCGTTCTCCTTCGGGTCCGCCAGGAGCTCGGTCTCGAGCGCGAGGTCCTGCTCCGGCGTCGCGCCGCGCGGCCGCGTGCCCGCGATCGGCCGCAGCGCCGCCTCGCCGTGGTTCAGCTGGACCAGCGCCTCGGGCGAGGAGCCCGCGACCTTGAGCGGCCCGTGCTCGAAGAAATACATATAAGGAGAGGGATTCAGGAGTCGCAGGCCCCGATAGACCTGGAAGGGATCGAGGTCGGTCTTGCCGGAAAAGCAGACCGACAACACGATCTGATAGATGTCGCCCTTGCGGATCGAGTCCTTGGCGCTCGCGACGGCCTCGAGAAAGTCCTCGCGCATCATGCTCGCGCCCGGTTGCGAGAGCCCGCCGGCGCCCTGCAGCTCGACCGGCCCGCGCAACACGCGGATGACCTCGCGACGCAGCTTCTGGCGTTCGGCCTCCGAGCCCGAGTGCAGCAGCGCGACGCGGCGCGTCAGGTGATCGAAGACGAGCATGGACTTCGGCGCGACATAGGCCGCCTGCGGCTGCTCGGGCCGCGGCGAGGCGCTCGCGGGCAGGCGCTCGAAGAAGCGGACGATGTCATAACCCGTGGTGCCGACGAGCCCGCCGTTGAAGGGGATGCCGTCGATCGAGGGCTTGAGCTCCGGGCAGCGCGCGAGCGTCTCGCGCATCAGCGTTTCCCAGGCGCCCTTGCCCGAGGGGCGCGGCGCGGGCTTGCCGTCGACGACGATGCGGTCGCGATGGATCTCGAGGTCGAGCGCGCTGCCGAGGCCGACAAAGGAGTAGCGGGCCAGTCGCTCGCCGCCCTCCACGCTTTCGAGCAGGAAGCGCGGCTCGAAGGGCTTGAGCTTCAGATAGGCCGATACCGGCGTATCGAGATCGGCGGCAATGTCGAAGGGCGATTCCATTCAGTTCTCTGCTTTATCTATGGACATAAAAAAACCCATCCCGGCCTGGGCAGAGATGGGTTTTTCGGAACTTGAAGACGGGACTATCGGTCGTTCAGGCGCGCGCTACCCACTCCGCTTTGGTGACTCGCCACCAGCGGCTGACCGAAACCCATTGACGCGTCGAGGAATGCATTGGGGCCGGAGTATGGGTGGGCGGGGGCTTGGCGGTCAAGAGAGGGGTGGCGATTCCGCGGAATCGCGGCGGTCGCAAAGTTGCGCTGGACATGTGGTCGCGCCGCCGCCGAACTGCGACGATAGACCCCATGCGCAGCGCCGCGGCAAGACTTGGCCTCGTGGTTGTCAGCCTGATTGTGCTCGCGTGGTTCATTTCGCTAACCAACCACGACGGATGGCTGACCTTGTGGTTCCTTCTGTTCATCTTCTTGGGAATTCCATTGTTCGTGCTCACCTGGGTCGATTTGGGGAGAGCGCTTCGTCAAGCGGAGAGCCCAACACGACTCACGTTTGTCTTAGGAATCTTCTTCGGGTTGCCCCAAGTGGTATTCGGTCTAATCGCCGTCGCTTGCGGCATCTCGATCCTCGCGTGGGTAGCGTATAACTCCTTCTTCGAGCGGCAACCTCAGTACACGGGAGGCTTCCTGACTTTCGGTCTTGGTCCTGCCCTTGTTCTAATGGGGTGGTACTGGTTGCGCGAGGCTTTCGTCAAGTCACGGGCCGGCTTGGACCGCGACAGGGGGCCTGAAAACGCGTTGGATCGGACGCGGGACTAATTAATAAAGTGTCTAAAGCTGATCGTCAGCAGCGCGCCGTTGATACGGGACGCTGGGCGGCGACCCCTGAACCGCGGCGTAAAGCGTCACTCGACCCGCCGCATGGAGGATTCGCGCGTTGATGTCCTGGACGCATGAAACCCGCAGTCCTCTTTGATCTCGGCAACACCCTCGCGGCCTACTACCGCCCCGAGGAGTTCCGGCCGATACTCGACGTCTCGATAGCAGGCGTCCTCGAGGAGCTCCGTTCCAGAGGCCTCACACAAGTCACGATGGAGGCAGTCATCTCCGCGGCCGTCGCCGAGAACCGGGAAGCGGCGGATTTCCGGTTCGGTCCGATGGCGGACCGCTTCGCACGAATATTCGGCATCCCCGTCGCCGATGATGCGTCTCTCGCCCAGACACTGTGCGAGCGTTTTCTCCGGCCCATCTTCGCCGTGGGGCGAGTCTATGAGGACGCACTCCCGGTGTTGGAGGAGTTGGCCCGCCGCGGCCATCCAACCGCAATCGTCTCCAATGCCCCATGGGGAAGCCCGCCGGAGATGTGGCGGCAAGAACTCAAGCGGCTGGGGCTCGCCGGTGCAGTAGATTGTGTGGTGTTGTGCGGTGATGTTGGATGGCGGAAGCCCGCCGCGCAGATCTTCGCCCACGCGGCGGACAGGCTTCAGTGCCAGCCCCGCGAATGCATCTTCGTCGGCGATGACCTGCGCTGGGACATCGAAGGAAGCACGGCGGCCGGCATGCGTCCGATATTGCTGGATCGCGACGACAGGCATCGCGAATATGTCGGCACTCGTGTCGGTAATCTATACGGTGTGCTTTCGGCTGTTGTCGGCGGCGCATAATCGGCCCATGCAGCGTGACGGGTCTATGGCCTCCGATCAGACGCTCGAGCATTTCCGCTCGCGCGGCTTCATGCGCGTGCCCGGCGCCTTCGGTGCACGCGAAGCTGCGGCAATGCGCGCCGCCATGTGGCGTGTGCTTGAAGAGTCGAACATCCGCGAGGGAGAGCCATCGACCTGGACTACCGAGCGTCCCACACACCTGCAGGAGCTCAAGGACGATCCCGTATTCGGCGCGGCCTGGGGGCCGCGCACTCGCGCGGCGATCGGGCAGATCCTGGAGAGCACGTCATGGCCCGAACCCAGGAGCTGGGGTGGATTCTTCATCACGTTCCCGAGTGCGGGCGAATGGAACGTTCCGTCGAGAGCCTGGCATACCGATGCCCGCTATACGAGCGCGCTCGCGCCGCCCGAGGGCGTCAAGCTGCACGCGCTGATGGGCGACGTCGAGCCGAGGAGCGGAGCGACCCTATTGCTCGCGGGCTCTCACAGGCTGCTTCACCGCTGGTTCAAGGACCATCCGCCGCAGCCGGATGCGCGCGGCAGCGACCATCGCAAGTCGCTCATGAGCCACCCTTACATCCGCGATCTGCACACGGAGGCAGGTGCCGTCGAGCGCATTGCGCGTTTCATGGAACGCGTCGAGGAGCATGACGGCATCGAACTGCAGGTGGTCGAGAACATCGGCGCCGCGGGCGACGTCATCCTGGTCCACCCGCTCCTGCTTCATGCAGCGTCGCTGAATTCCGGTCGTTCGCCGCGCTTCCTGTTGAGCGGCTCGGTTGACCTCGACTCCATGTGGGCCGCCGCATGAACAGGGACGTTGCAGCTCGCCGGATGGGTCGTCCCGCCGCGCATGGCGCACTACGGAACGTCGACCGACGAGGTCATCTTCGAGCTCAGTGGCCCGGGCCCCTACGAGGTTGTTTTCGTCGACGACGCAGATGATCCGCGTAAGCGCTAAGCCGGTAGACACACAGTTGCAGCGGACCGTGACACGGCGTCGCGTCGCGCTGCTGATGCCGGGCGCCGTCAAGCTTGTGATGGTTTGGCGAGGGGCCCTCAATGGGAGGAATGCAATGCGGACTCGCTACTATTCCAACGCGCTATTCCTGCTCCTGGTATTCGGCGCTCTATCTGGTACGGAGGCACAGGTCGATCCGCAGGTCGCTCAGCGATATTTCCAGGAAGCCACGGAGCTCTGCGAGCGAGACGCGGGTCGGCTGTGGGGTGTGTCGCTTTGTGGCCCAATGGTGATCTTTGACCAGGCAACCGGAACGCGCGCCACAAGCCAGCCGGAACCGGAGGCGCCACCACCCCGCTTTCCGGGTCAGGCGGATGGCCCCGTCTCTTGGGGTGGGGTGCAGTGGTTCGCGTGGCCCTTGTGGATGCTCCCTGAGAACGATGCCGATGTCCGCCAGCAGAACATGCTTCACGGGCTGTTCCATCGCATTCAGCCCGAGCTGGAGTTCTCGCAGGGAAACAGCGACGGCTTCAACGAACACCTCGATGCGCGCGAAGGACGCATCTTGATCCAGCTTGAATGGCGGGCGCTCCGCCGGGCCCTGGAGTCGAGCGGGAGCGACCGGGCCGAAGCAGTCGCCGATGCGCTGGCTTTCAGACGCGAACGCCGCCACCTGTTTCCCGGCGCAGCAGACAACGAACGACGCGACGAGATTCGCGAGGGACTTGCCTCGTACACCGGCGTCGTTGCGTGGGCCAATTCACCAGCGGATGCTCGCCGTGCCGCAGCGTCAGCTCTCCCCGTGGGCGAAGCGCGGTGGTCCTTCGTCGGAAATTTCGAGGCCGCATCCGGCCCGGCCTACGGAGTGCTATTGGACGATCTCATGCCGGGATGGCGCCGACAGCTTCGTAGCACATCGGATCTTGGCGACATGCTTGCCTCAGCAATTAACGGACCACCGCCGCCGGATGTTGCCGTGGCAGCAGCGCGCTACGATGGCGCAACGCTGCGAGCGGAGGAGGAGGCGCGCGATCGGGCGCAGCAAATCCGCGTCGCCGAGCTACTACAACGTTTCGTTGATGGGCCCGTGCTGACGATGCCTGCCGCGGGCAGCGGCACCTCTGACACCAGGGGAAGCGTCGGCATTCCGGGCGTCGGTACGGTGTTGTTCAATAACTTCACTCTCTCCGCGCAATGGGGCCGTCTCAACGCTGACAGCGGCGTCCTGCGCGCCGCCGATGGGACGACACTGTCCGTGCCGGTGGATGGGCCGCTCGAAGGGACCGCTCTGCAGGGGGACGGCTGGATCGCCACTCTGAACGCCGGGTGGGTGTTGCGACCGGCGGCCAGACCTGGCTCCTTCGTTATCGTTCGCGAGCAATAGATCCGCGCCGTAAACGATGGCGTAGGCGCAGGTTGTCCGGTCTGCAAGGAGAGTTGGGCGATGTACGAATACGGAGGTTACTTTGTCGGTTGGGGCACGTTGTCGCTGATTAACGCCGGCCTGGCCCAGAGCAAAGGGAGAAGCGGTTTGGTTTGGTTCCTTGTCTCACTCTTCATCGGGCCGGTGGCAACGTTTCTGATTGTCGTCCTCGATCCCGCACCACCCAACCGATGAAATCGATGTGCGCCACTTCATTATGCATACGCGCCGCGCGACCGGCGGCGCGATGGCGCCGTGGGCAACCTATGCCGAACGCGATGTCGTGGTCGTATCAGACCAGAGTCTTCAGCAACTCCAGCGCCGGCGCCACCCGCACTCCCTCGCGCGATACGTAATCCCTCGTGCCGCTCTCCGACACCTGCCAGGCGTCAACCTTCGGGAACTTCACCTTGATGTAGCGAAGCGAGTCGCTGACGTCGCGGTCCGAAGTCTTGCACTCGATAAATAGCGCCGGCTTGCCGTTCTCGGTAACCACGAAATCGACTTCGCGGCCTTCGATATCGCGAAAATAGCGAAGCTCCATGCGCGAGCCTTCGGAGTCTTCGCGAAACTGAATCCACTTGAGCAAATGCGAGGCCACGAGATTCTCGAATCTGAACGGCAGCTCCGGCACGAGAGACCAATCGAAGTGGTAGTGCTTACGGGCTTTCCTCACGGCCCTGATCTCTGGCGAGCCAAAAGGCAGCACGAAGAAGATGGCATACAACCGTTCAAGAACCGCGAGCCATTTGGCGACGGTCTTGTGGCTGATCTGAATCTGCTCGGCAACGCCGTTGATCGACAACGGACTGCCGACGAGCTCCGGTAAACGGTGCATCAGGAGCTCGATGCTGCCGAGATCATGGACCTGCTCGAGGCTGACGAGATCCTCGCGGACCAGTCGGGTTCGATACTCATTCGACCAGCGTCGGGCCTCGCGCTCTGAACCTCCGAGAAAAGGCTCCGGAAAGCCGCCGAGCATAAGCAACGCCCTGAAATCCTTCGCGGTCGCGAGGTCAAGCTCGGCGACGGTCAGGGGATGCAGACGCAGGTAGTGATACCTCCCCTGCAACGAATCGCCGCCGAACCGGTAGTAATCGAGCCTGGCGCTACCGGTGACCAGGATCTGCTGACCCGGCGTGCGCGCGTCGAACAGCCCTTTCAGGTAGTTGCGCCACTTCCGGTACTTGTGAATCTCATCGAATACCCAGAGCCTGGATGCCGGCAGCTGCCGGGCAAGAATGCGGTCGCGCTGTTCCGGAACGTCCCAGTTCAGGATGGCAGCTGACGATCGTCCAAGCAGATTCCGGGCGAGCGTCGTCTTGCCGACCTGGCGCGGCCCGCCGACGAAGACCATCTTGCGTTTCAGGTCTCCGCGGACCTGAGATTCCAGGTAGCGTTTCATGCGGCCCATAATCCAGAGTTTTGGATAGGTGTCAAATTTCAGTGCGAGATTTCTGGACAGGTATCCAGAAATCAGGAAAGGGATCGAGGCACCGCAGCTCAGTGCCTGAACTGCAGTGTGAACTCCGCCCCCCGCCCCGCGTTCGACCGCACCGAGATCAGCCCGCGGTTCAGGAACAGGATCTGACGCGAGACGCTCAGGCCCACGCCCGTTCCCCCGCGCTTGGTCGTGAAGAACGGCACGAACACATTCTCGATGTGCTCCTCGGGAATGCCGGGCCCGTTGTCCGTGACGCGGATGCTGGTCCGGCCCTCCCCGTCGCGCGAGGCGCCCAGCACGACGCGACCGTCGCTGCGTCCATCGAGCGCCTCGACCGCGTTGCGCACGAGGTTGATCAGCACCTGTTGAAGCTGCTCCGGATCCGCTTCAATCGTGAGCCCCTCGCCGTCGATCCGCGTCTCGAGCAGGATCCCGTTCGGCTCGAGCGTCGGTGCGAGCAGCGTGATCGTCTCCGCGAGAAGCTCCCGGACGTCGACCGGCTGCCGGTTCGGCTTCGGCAGGCTCGTCAGGCTCCGATAGGCCTGCACGAAGCGCAGCAGCCCGTCGCCGCGCGACTGGATCGAGGCGACGCTGCGCCTCAAGTCGTCCGCATCCGGCAGCTCGTCGGGCCGCAGGCCCTTCGCGTCGGCACCGCCGAGCGACTCCTCGATGACCTTGCAGAGCGCGATGATCGGCGTCACCGAGTTCATGATCTCGTGCGTCAGCACCTTGATCAGCTTCTGCGAGAAGTCGACCTCGCGCTGCTCGAGCTCGTCGCGGATGTTCTGGAAGGAGATCAGCCGGTACTTGCGGTCGAGCAGCACGAATTCCGTGAGATACACGACGAGCTGCAGGGGCTCGCCATCGATGCGCGGCCGGATCAGCAGCCGGTCGCCGTCGACGAGCGACTCGACTTCCGCCGGCAACGCCGGATCGATGCGCTGCAGCGATTGCAGCGAGTTCAAGTGCGGAATCCGGAACAGCCGTTTCGCCTGCCGGTTCATCAAGGTGACCTTCCCCTCGTCGTCGAGGCAGAGCAGCGCCGTGCTGACGTGCTCGACGAGCGCCTCGAGATAGCGATGATTGAGCTCGCGCGCCTCGTTGAGACCGCGGTACTTCGCGAGCAGCACGCCGTAGGCTTCCTCGAGATCGTCGAATACCCTGCCCTTGGTGCGGATCGGAAAGCTCGTCGAGAAGTCGTCGTGCGCGATGAATTCGAGAAAGGCCGAGAGCTCGCGATTCACGGATTCGACGTAGCGGACGAGCTCGACGAGCATCGCGACGGCGAGCAGGCCCGCGACGGTGGGCGTCACCTGCCAGTCCGTGTTGGTCGCGCCCCAGAGCGCGACGAAGGCGAGCGCCACGAATAGCGCGAGGCGCGCGAGGACATTCAGCCGGAAGCTCTTAAAGCCCATGCTTCGCCATCTTCCGGTAGAGCGTCGTGCGGCCGAGGCCGAGCTCCTGCGCAGCCTTGCTGAGATTGCCGCCGTGCTTCGCGATGGCCTGCGCGATCGCACGGGCCTCGATGCGCTCGAGGTTGAGCTCATCGCCCGCGAGCAGCGTCGGCAGGGCAGCCGGCGTTGCCGTGGGCGGCAGCAGGTCGGTTGCCGCGAGCACACCGCCTTCGCTCATGATCACGGCGCGCTCGACGGCATGGACGAGCTCGCGGATGTTGCCTGGCCAGCCATAGGAGGCGAGCGCGGCGAGTGTCTCCGGCGCCAGCGAGAGGGGACCCTTCTGATACTTCCGGATGAAGCGGGCGAGGTAGTAGCCGACGAGCTCGGCGATGTCCTCGGAGCGTTGCCGGAGCGGAGGCAGCTCGACCGTGACCGTGTTGACGCGGTAGAGCAGGTCCTGGCGGAACTTCCCGGGGTCGGCAAGCTCCGCGGCATTCAGATTGGTCGCGCAGACGATGCGGGCGTCGACGGGGATCGGCCGGTCGGAGCCGAGCCGCGCGACCGATTGCGACTGCAGCACGCCGAGCAACTTCGCCTGGGACTTGAGACTCAGGTTGCCGATCTCGTCGAGGAACAGCGTGCCGCCCGAGGCGACCTCGAAGCGGCCCGCGCGATCTTCCTTCGCATCGGTGAAGGCGCCCTTGCGATGACCGAACAGCTCCGACTCGAACAGCGTCTCGGCGATCGCGCCGAGGTCGACGTGAACGAAGGCGCGGCCCGCGCGCCTGGACGCGCGGTGAATCGCGCGCGCGACGAGCTCCTTGCCCGTGCCGTTCTCGCCGAGGATGAGCACGGCCGCGTCCGTTGCCGCGACCTTGCCGATCTGCGCCATGACCTTCGCCATGGCCCGCGAGCCGCCGACGATCTCGCGCCCGGCTTGCGCCGAGTCCTCGTCGAGCACTTTCTGCACCGAACGCAGGCTCGTCACCGTCCGCGCGGCGCGGCTGTAGCGCAGGCTCGCGGCGACCGTCGCGACGAGGCGCTCGTTATCCCAGGGCTTGACGACGAAATCGGCGGCGCCGTGCTTGATCGCGGCGACGGCGGT
>Ga0315910_10005078_pt1 | contig 10846 bp, 12 predicted proteins | sample EdamamesoilMG_FD_204470 | JGI IMG/M metagenome (GOLD analysis project Ga0315910, IMG submission 204470) | Garden soil microbial communities collected in Santa Monica, California, United States - Edamame soil | ecosystem: Environmental > Terrestrial > Soil > Garden | place: USA: California...
ACAGCCCTCCGGAACGGCGGCAATCCGTGAAACGCCTCTGCTAACAATCACTTGGCTGCGTTTCCAGAATCGTGGCATGGCTCTTGCTTAAAGCCGCTCAAGCCAATGCAAGGGAAGCCGACATGGCCACGGAACAAAGTGCCCCCGAGAGCGAAGAAGCAGCACCACCGCCGAAGAAGAAAGGCGGCGGCCTCGTCATCGCCCTGATCGCCGTCATCGTGCTCGGTGGAGCCGGCGGCGCGGGCTGGTTCTTTTTCCTGCGCGCGCCCGCCGGGGAGACCGTCGAGCTCGCCGCCGCCGAAGACATCCACGCCGAGCCCGTCTACTTCACGCTCGCCGAGAATCTCGTCGTCAACTTCCAGTCGCCGGGCGGCACGCGCTTCCTCCAGGTCGGCATCGACGTCATGACCTACGACGAGGAGAGCGCGCACACGATCGAGAAGCATGCGCCCGTGCTGCGCTCCAACCTGATCCTGCTGCTCAGCGACCAGTCGCAGGAGACGCTGCTGAGCCGCGAAGGCAAGGAAGCGCTCCGCGCCCAGGCGCTCGCGGAAGTCCAGCGCGCGATGGCCGAGCTCGACGACCACGTCGTCGTCGAGGCGCTCTACTTCACCAGCTTCGTCATGCAATAGGACGGCGCCGCATGACCAGCAAGGAAATCCTTTCCCAGGACGAGATCGACTCGCTGCTCAAGGGTGTCGCGAGCGGCAAGGTCGACACGGCGGCTGCACCGGCCGAAGGCGACGGCGCCGCGCGCCTGTTCGACTTCTCGCGCCAGGAGCGCATCGTCCGCGGGCGCATGCCGACGCTCGAGATGATCAACAACCGCTTCTGCCGCAACCTGCGCATCACGCTCTTCGGCTTCCTGCAGCGGACGATCGACGTCTCGTTCCAGGGCGTGCGCGTGATGAAGTTCGCGGAGCACGTGCAGACGCTGTCGCTGCCGACGAGCCTCAACATGATCCGGGTGCCGCCACTGCGCGGCAACGGGCTGTTCGTGCTCGACGCGCGGCTCGTCTTCGCCCTCGTCGAGACCTATTTCGGCGGCGACGGTCGCCTGCCCGCCGCGATCGAAGGCCGCGAGTTCACGGCGATGGAGAACCGCGTCATCCGCCTGACGCTCGACCGCTGCTTCGAGGACATGACCGACGCCTGGTCGCCCGTGCACGCCGTCAACTTCGAATACATCGGCGCCGAGGTCAACCCGCAGTTCGCGAATATCGTGAGCCCGACCGAGCTCGTCGTCGTCTCGACTTTCTCGCTCGGCTTCGACGACCTGGGCGGAGACCTGCATGTGACCCTGCCCTGGTCGATGCTCGAGCCGATTCGCGAGCTGCTCGACGCCGGCGTGCAGAGCGACCGCGATGCCCGCGACGACCGCTGGGCGGCCTCGATCCGGGGCGACATGGAGCCGGCCGAGGTCGAGCTGCATGCGCGGCTTGCCGAGAAGCGGCTCGCGGTCCGCGATCTCATGAAGCTCAAGGCCGGCGACATCGTTCCGATCGACCTGCCCGATGAAGTCACCCTCTGTGCCGAAGGCGTGCCGCTCTTCCGCGGCCAGTTCGGCATGGCGAACGGCAACAACGCCATCAAGCTGCTGCGCCGCATTCGCGTCGCCGCGGAGCAACCCCGCTCGGCCGTCGATCCAGACATCAAGCCCCGCAAGACCACGGAGAAAGCGAAATGACCCCGCCGAATGCAGAAGCCCGCGCCGAGAAGGCCGAATCGGCCAAGGTGCCGGAGCTCGCCGCGAATCCCGCGGCGACCCCCGCCGACGTCGACAAGAACCTCGAGCTCATTCTCGACGTGCCCGTGACGCTCGCGATGGAGATCGGCCGCGTCCGCGTGCCGATCCGCAATCTGCTGCAGCTGACGCAGGGCTCGGTCGTCGAGCTCGACCGCCTCGCCGGCGAGCCGCTCGACGTGACCGTCAACGGCACGCTGATCGCGCACGGCGAGGTCGTCGTCGTCAATGAGCGCTACGGCATCCGGTTCACGGACGTCATCAGCGCCGCCGAGCGCGTCCAGAAACTCAAATGATCACGCGCCTCGTGCTCGGCACGCTCGTTGCCGTTGCCGTGCTGCTGCTCGGCGCGCGCTGGTTCGTGCGCTTCGGCGGCGCCAGGGGCGTTGCCTCGGGAGCGCTCCGCGTCGTCGCTTCGTTGCCCGTGGGGCAGCGCGAGCGCGCGGTCGTCGTCCAGGTCGGCGACCGACAGCTCCTGCTCGGCGTGGCACCGGGCCGCGTGGCCCTGCTCCACGAGCTTTCGTCCCCGCTGCCGGCCGAGCGCAGGGGCGAGACCCCCGCCATGGCGCCTGCCTGGCTCACGCGCGTGCTCGGGAAGTCCGCATGAACCTCGATCTCCTGACGATGACGGCGAACGCCGACCAGTCGCAGACCTGGTCGATCAGCCTGCAGGTGCTGCTGTTCATGACCGTCCTCAGCGTCCTGCCGGCGCTGCTGATGACGATGACGTCCTTCACGCGGATCGTCATCGTGCTCGCGATCCTGCGCCAGGGTCTCGGCACGCAACAGACGCCCTCGAACTCGATTCTCGTCGGCATCGCGCTGATCCTCACGGCCTTCGTGATGGCGCCGGTCTTCACCGAGGTCCGGGCCGAGGCGATCGAGCCCTATCTCGACCAGACGATCACCGCGGACGAGGCGCTCGCGAAGGGCGTTCTGCCGATCCGCGAATTCATGCTCGACCACACGCTCGAGACCGATCTTTCGCTCTTTGCCGGGCTCGCGGGCGCGCAGGACTTCGCGAGCCGCGACGAGGTGCCGCTGACGCTGCTCATGCCCGCGTTCCTGACGAGCGAGCTCAAGACGGCGTTCTTCACGGGCTTCGTCCTGCTGATCCCGTTCCTGATCATCGATCTCGTCGTCGCGAGCGTGCTCATGTCGGTCGGCATGGTCATGCTCTCGCCGCTGATCATCTCGCTGCCGTTCAAGATCATGCTGTTCGTGCTGGTCGACGGCTGGTCGATCGTCATGACGGTCATCGCGCGGAGCTTCCTGGGCTGAAGCCATGAACGCCGACGTCGTCATGCAAATCGGAAGGGACGCGCTCTGGATCGCGGTGCTCCTGTCGGCGCCGATCCTGCTGACCGCGCTCGGCATCGGCCTTCTCATCGGCATCTTCCAGGCCGCGACGCAGATCCAGGAAATGACGCTCTCGTTCATCCCGAAGCTCCTCGGCGTCGCCGCCGTGCTCGTGCTCGCCGGCCCCTGGATGCTGACCCTGATCACCGAATGGGTGACCGAGCTCCTGCTCGGCATACCGCTCTTGCTCGGCTGAGGCGACGAACCATGCTCCTGCTCGCCGAACTCATCCCCAACGAAGTGCTGCCGCGGCTGCCGGCCTTCTTCTGGACCTTCGCGCGCATCGGCGCGCTGCTGGTCGCGGCGCCCCTGTTCGGCGCGCGCACGGTGCCGGTGCGGGTCCGCGTCATGCTGGCGCTCCTGATCTCGGCCGCGGTTTTCCCGCAGGTCGCCGTCCCGGCAAACGTCGAGGTGCTGTCGCTCGCGGGCTTTCTCCTGCTCGCGCGCGAGATCGTCATCGGCTTCGCGCTCGGTTTTCTCGTGCAGATGCTGTTCGGCGCGGTCGCGATGGCCGGGGAAATCATCGCCATGTCGATGGGCCTCGCCTTCGCGAGCGTCGTCGACCCCGACCGCGGCGTCAGCGTGCCGGTCATCGGCCAGTACTTCGTCGTGATGTCGACGCTGCTCTTTCTCGCCCTGAACGGACATCTCGCGCTGCTCGCGCTCCTGATAGAGAGCTTCTCGCTGCTGCCGCCAGGCGTCGAGGGCCTGAACGCCGCCGGCTTCGCCGAGCTTGCGGCTTCGGCCGGCCGCATGTTCGAGGCCGCGACGATGGTGGCGCTGCCCGCCGCGACGGCGCTGCTCGTCGCCGGCGTGTCGATGGGCCTGATCGCGCGCAGCGCGCCGCAGCTCAACATCTTCTCCGTCGGCTTTCCGCTCACGCTGATGCTCGGCATCGTCGCCCTGCTCCTCGGCCTGCCGCTGCTCGCCCCTCAGTTCGAGGCCCTGCTGCAGGCAACTTTCGAGAGCGGCCGCTCGCTCATGGAGGCCTTCCGGTGAGCGAGCACGACAACGCCCAGGAACGCAGCGAACAACCGAGTCAACGACGACTCGACAAGGCCCGCAGCGAGGGCCAGGTCGCGCGCTCGCGCGAGCTCAACACGGTCGCGATCGTGCTCGCGGGCGGCGCGGCCTATCTGCTTTTCGGCGGCTGGGCCGTCGGGGGCTTGAGCGATGTGCTCGGACGCGGCCTCGGCCAGGCGGCCGACGTCGTGCGCGAGCCCGCGTCATCGGCCGCCGTCATGCACCTGCTCGCCGCCGGCGTCGGCGATTCCTTGCGCCTGCTGCTGCCGGTGATGATCGGCGCGCTCGTGGCGACGCTGCTCGCGCCCGCCCTGCTCGGCGGCTTCGCGCTCTCAGGCGTTGCGCTGCGGCCGAAGCTGTCGCGGCTCGATCCGCTCGCGGGTATCCGGCGCATGGTCTCGCTGCACGGGCTCATGGAGCTCGCGAAGACGCTGCTCAAGTTCGGCGTGCTCACGGGACTTGCCGCGCTGCTGCTCTGGTCGCTGCGGGACCAGATTCTCGCGCTCGGCATCGGCTCTCCCGACGCCGCCATCGCCGCGTCGGGAAGAATCGTCCGCTTCGCCTTCATTGCCGTGGCCGCGGGCCTCGTGCTGATCGCCCTCATCGACGTGCCCTTCGTGGTCTTCAGCCACCTGAAGAAGCTCATGATGACGAAGCAGGAGCTGCGCGAGGAGCACAAGGAAACCGAGGGCAGCCCCGAGACGAAGGCGCGGCTCCGCCGCATCGGCCGGGAGATCGCGAGCCGCCGGATGATGGCCGACGTCCCCCGGGCCGACGTCGTGCTGACGAACCCGACGGAGTACGCCGTGGCGCTCCGCTACAGCGACCGTCCCGACCGCGCGCCGCGCGTCGTCGCGAAGGGCCGCGGTCTCGTTGCGATGCGGATTCGCGAGATCGCGGCCGAGCACGACGTGCCTTCGTGCGAGGCGCCGCTCCTCGCGCGCGCGATCTTCTTCAACGCCGAGATCGGCGCCGAGATTCCGGCCGGTCTCTATCTCGCCGTGGCGCGCGTGCTGGTCTGGGTGATGAACGTGAAGACCGCGCGGCACTCCTCGCGGCCGCTGCCGGAGTTCCCGACCGACCTGCCGGTGCCCGCTGAGCTCAAGACCGAGCCGGGGTACGCCTCATGACCGCGACGGCACTCCCGAGCCTCTTCCAGGGCCGCCGGTGGTTCAGCCTCGGCACGCCCCTGCTCGCCTTGGCGCTCCTCGGAATGATGGTCCTGCCGATGCCGCCGGTGCTGCTCGACCTGTTCTTCACCTTCAATATCGCCTTGTCGCTCGTCGTGCTGCTCATGGCCGTCTACACGCGGCGGCCGCTCGACTTCAGCATCTTCCCGAGCGTGCTCCTGATCGCGACGCTGCTCCGGCTCGCGCTCAACGTCGCGTCGACGCGCGTCGTGCTGCTCAACGGCCACGGCGGCACCGACGCGGCGGGCCACGTCATCGAGTCCTTCGGCGAGTTCGTCATGGGCGGCAACTACGCCGTCGGGCTCGCGGTCTTCACGATTCTCGTCATCATCAACTTCGTCGTCGTCACCAAGGGCGCGGGTCGCGTGTCGGAAGTCAGCGCGCGCTTCACCCTCGATGCGATGCCCGGCAAGCAAATGGCGATCGACGCCGACCTCAACGCGGGCCTGCTCACCGCCGAGGAGGCCAGGCGCCGCCGTGCCGAAGTGGCCGAGGAAGCGGATTTCTACGGCTCGATGGACGGCGCGAGCAAGTTCGTCCGCGGCGACGCGATCGCGGGAATCCTCATCGTCTTCATCAACATCGTCGGCGGGCTCGCGATCGGCATGGCGATGCACGGCCTCTCGCTCGCGAACGCGGCCAGCAATTATCTCCTGCTGACGATCGGCGACGGCCTCGTCGCGCAGATCCCCGCGCTCGTGCTGTCGTCGGCGACGGCGATCATCGTCACGCGCGTCTCGGCCGCCCGCGACATGGGCGAGCAGGTGATTGCGCAGCTCTTCAGCAACCCGCGCGCCTTCTTCACGGTCGCGGGCATCATCGGCTCCATCGGCCTCGTGCCGGGCATGCCGAGCCTCGTGTTCCTGCTGATCGGCGCGGTGCTCGTCGCCCTCGGCTGGCTCATCCAGAGCCGCGCCCGCGCGGCCGAAACCGTGGTGCCCGAGCCCGCGGCGCCGGTCGCGCGCGAGGAAGAGCGCGACCTCTCCTGGGAGGACGTTCCCCCGGTCGACCTGATCTGCCTCGAGCTCGGCTACCGGCTGATCCCTCTCGTCGACCAGGCCCAGGGCGGGCGGCTGCTGCCGCGCATCAAGGGAATCCGCCGCAAGCTGTCGCAGGAGCAGGGCTTCCTGTTCCAGCCCGTGCACATCAAGGACAACCTCGAGCTCGCGCCGTCGGCCTATCGCATCAACCTGCTCGGCGTCGTCGTCGGCGAGGGCGAGGTCTTGCCCGAGAAGAGCCTCGCGATCAACCCCGGCCGGGTCTACGGCAAGCTCGACGGGCAGGCCACGCGCGACCCGGCCTACGGCCTCGAAGCGGTCTGGATCGACCCCGCCGCGCAGGAGAAGGCGCAGTCGCAGGGCTATACGGTCGTCGACGCGGCGACCGTCGTCGCGACGCACTTGAGCCGCGTGCTCAAGGAGCATGCGCACGAGCTCCTCGGTCACGAGGAGGCGCAGAAGCTCATGGATACGCTCGCGAAGTCGCATCCGAAGCTCGTCGAGAACCTGATCCCGAACACGCTCGATCTCGGCACGGTCCTCAAGGTCCTGCGCAACCTGCTCGCGGAGCAGGTGCCGGTGCGCGACATGCGCACGATCGCGGGGGCCCTCGCGCAGCACGCGGGCAAGTCGCGCGATCCCGGAGAGCTCACGGCCGCGGCGCGGCTCGCGCTCGGGCGCTCGATCGTCCAGCAGATCGCGGGCTCGAACGACGAGCTGCCGCTGATCGCGCTCGAGCCCTCGCTCGAGCAGCTGCTGCACAAGGCCGTGCGCCACGACGGCGCGACGGCGATCGAGCCCGATCTCGCCGCCCGGCTCGTCGCTTCCGTGCGCGAGATCGTGAGCCGCCAGGAGCGCGAGGGCGTGCCCTCGGTGCTCGTCGTTTCCCCGGAGATCCGCCCGTGGATCTCGGGTTGGCTCCGTGCCTCGGTGCCGGGCCTGAACGTGCTCGCCTACACGGAGATTCCCGACAAGCGCTCCGTGCGCGTGGTTTCGACAATCGGTCCGGCCAGCCTGCCGGGTCCAGTACAGCGTGACAGCGGCGGCAGCACCGCCCAAGGAGTCTCAAGGCCATGAACATCAAGCGATACGTTGCCCCGGACATGCGGCGCGCGATTCATCTCGTGCGTACCGAGCACGGGCCCGATGCCGTGATCCTCTCGAGCGATCTGGTCGAGGGCGGCGTCGAGATCATCGCGGCCGTCGACTACGACCAGGCGCTCGTCGCACGCGCTTTCGGTCAGGGCGGAAAAGCGCGGAGCGAGGGCGCGACCGCGGCGGAGTCGGCCGACGAGACCGGGGATGAATCGGGAAAGTCCGAGGCGGCCGCGAAGCCCTCGATGACCGAGAAAGCCGCAACGCCGGTCGCGTCGCGCGCCGAGCCCGTCGCGTCGCGCACCGAGCCGCTCGCGTCGCGCACCGAGTCAGTCGCGGTCGCGACGGTATCGTCGACCGTGCCCGCGTCGAGTGTCGCGGCCGTCGAAGCCACCGACATAGAAACCACCCGCGAACTGCGCGCGATCCAGAAGGACCTCTTCGCGCTCAAGGGCCTCGTCCGCGAGCGCTTCGCCTGGTCGGACCTGCGGTCGATGACGCCGCAGCGCAACTGGCTGATGCGTCGTGCCGAGGCTTTCGGCCTCACGCCGGAGCTTGCCGATACCGTCGTCGCCGAGGTCGAGCATCCCGAATCGGACGAGCGCGCCTGGCGCGAGCTCGTCTTCGCCCTCGCGCGACGGCTCTCGGTCCTGCGCGAGGATCCGCTCGACCAGGGCGGGGTCTTCGCCCTCGTCGGCCCGACAGGTGTCGGCAAGACGACGACGATCGCCAAGCTCGCCGCGCGTCATTGCCTGCTCCACGGCCGCGACTCGCTCGCGCTGATCACGACCGACTGCCTGCGCATCGGCGCGCAGCGACAGCTCGAGGCTTTCGCGGCGATCCTGGGCGTGCAGATGCGCACGGCCGACTCGCCCGAGCGGCTCGCGCGGCTGCTGGCCGAGCTCGGGACGAGGCGCCTCGTGCTCGTCGACACGGCCGGCAGCGCCGCCCATGACGCCGCGATCACGGGCGCCTGGAAGTCGCTCGATAGCGGCGTCGAGCTGAAGCGTTTCCTCGTGCTCGCGGCGAATATGCAGGCGGGCTGCATGCGCGACGCCGTCCGCGCCTTCGGCGGACGCGAGCTCGCCGGCATCGTGCTGACGAAGCTCGACGAGACGAGCGCGCTCGGCGCGGCGATCTCGACGCTCATCGAATCGAAACTCCCGGCCGCCTGGCTCAGCGACGGGCAGCGCGTGCCCGAGGACCTGAAGCTCGCGCGCGCCGCGCTGCTGCTGAAGCATGCGACCGCCGCGGGACAGCCCGGCCGGGACAGCATCGCGCCGGCCTTCGTGGCAGCGCCCGCCAGCACCGCCGAGCGGAGGCCGACTCATGCCGGCGTCTGAGCGGAATACCGTGGCCCGGCGACGCATCGGTCCCGCGCGCGCGGTGACGACCATTGCCATTGCCAGCGGCAAGGGCGGCGTGGGCAAGACGCAGATCGCCGTCAATCTCGCGGTCGCGCTCGCGGAGCGCGGGCGGTCGACGCTGCTGCTCGATGCCGATCTCGGCCTCGCCAACGTCGATGTGCTGCTCGGCCTCACGCCCGCGGCAAACCTTGAACAGGTCATGGCCGGCGAATGCGGGCTCGAGGACATCCTGGTCGCGGGTCCCGCGGGCCTGAAGATCGTGCCCGGCGGCTCCGGCGTCTCGCGGCTTGCCAATCTGCCGGCGCAGGAGCAGGCCGGGCTCGTCGGCGCCCTCTCGACGCTGTCGCCCTGCCTCGACGTCATGGTCGTCGACGTCGCCACGGGCGTCGACCGGCTCGTGCTCGGCTTCTGCACCGCCGCGAGCGAGGTCGTCGTCGTGCTCTGCGACGAGCCGGCCGCGCTGACCGATGCCTATGCGCTGGTCAAGCTGCTCTCGCGCGAGCGCGGCATCCGGCGGTTCCAGATTCTCTGCAACCGCGTCCAGAACCGCCTGCATGGGCGCGTCCTGTTCGAGCGCTTCCTCGCCGTCTGTGACCGGTTTCTCGATGTGAGCCTGTCCCATTTCGGCAGCGTTCCGGAAGACGCGATCTTCGGGCACGCGGCCCAGGTCCAGAGGGCTGTCGTCGAGCGCTACCCGTCGAGCGCGGCCGGCTTGGCACTAAAGGATCTGGCCGTTCGTGCCGATACATTCGACGTGCCCCGGATTCCCCTGCCGGCCGCGGAGGCTCGCTGACATGCGGGCCGCCGGCGCAATGAGGCAGGACGAGGCGCTCGTGCACCAGCACATGGGCCTGGTCCGGCGGATCGCCCATCACCTGATCGGGCGCCTGCCGGCGTCCGTGCAGATCGAGGATTTGATTCAGGCGGGTGCCATGGGACTACTTGAAGCAGCGCGCCAGTACGACGCGAGCCACGGGGCGAGCTTCGAGACTTACGCCGGAATACGGATTCGCGGCGCGATGCTCGACGAGGTCCGGCGCCACGACTGGAGCCCGCGCTCGGCGCACCGGACGATGCGCGAGATCAGCGCGGCGATCCACGCCGTCGAGATGCGCACGGGCCGCCGCGCCGAGGGGCGCGAGATCGCGGACCAGATGGGCGTCGAGCTCGACGAGTACCACGAGCGGCTGCGCAAATCGACGGAGGCGCGCGTTTTCAATCTCGAGGATCTTTTCGGTCCCGACGCGGACGGCGGCGACACGCTGCCGGGCGACGGGCGCGGCCCCGCCGGCGAATACGACGACGTGCGCCTCAACTCGGCGATCGTCGAGGCGATCGACGATCTGCCCGAGCGTGAGCGTACCGTGCTCGCGCTCTACTACGACGAGGAGCTCAACCTGCGCGAGATCGGCGAGGTTCTCGGCGTGACCGAGTCGCGCGTCTGCCAGATCCACAGCCAGGCGCTGTTGCGCCTTCGGGCGAGGCTCTGCGAATGGACATCCTGAGCCTTATCGGCGTCGTTCTCGGCGCCATCGCCATCCTCGGCGGCAGCATCCTCAAGGGCAGCGGTCTCGCCGCGCTCTGGAACCCGGCCGCCTTCGTCATCGTCATCGTCGGCACCTTCGCCTCGGTGCTGCTGCAGTTCCGCATCAGGGTGTTCTTCCACGCGATGACGATCTCGCGCTGGATCTTCCTGCCGCCGTCGTCCGACGGCGAGAAGGTCGTCGCCTCGATCGTCGGCTGGAGCCAGATCGCCCGCAAGGACGGCCTGCTCGGCCTCGAATCGATCGCCGAGCAGCAGTCCGACCAATTCATCCGCAAGGGCTTGCAGCTCCTCGCCGACGGCGCGGAGCCCGAGACGATCCGCCACATCATGGACGTCGAGATCGCGAGCCGCGAGCAGTTCGACCAGCAGAGCGCCAAGGTCTTCGAGAGCCTCGGCATCTACGCGCCGACGCTCGGCATCATCGGCGCCGTGCTCGGCCTCATGGCCGTCATGCAGAAGCTCGCGGAGCCCGAGCACCTGGGCTCCGGCATCGCGACGGCGTTCGTCGCCACGGTCTACGGCAT
>Ga0315910_10005080_pt1 | contig 10843 bp, 8 predicted proteins | sample EdamamesoilMG_FD_204470 | JGI IMG/M metagenome (GOLD analysis project Ga0315910, IMG submission 204470) | Garden soil microbial communities collected in Santa Monica, California, United States - Edamame soil | ecosystem: Environmental > Terrestrial > Soil > Garden | place: USA: California...
GCGCGCAGTGGGAGCGCCGCTTCCTGCAGGCGCTCGAAGACGGCTTCATCCCCGCCGGGCGCATCAACTCCGCCGCGGGCGTGCAGCTGCAGGCGACGCTGATCAACTGCTTCGTGCAGCCGGTGGGCGACTCGATCTCGGAGACCGTGGACGGGAGGCCCGGCATCTACACGGCGCTGCAGGAGGCCGCCGAGACCATGCGCCGCGGCGGCGGCGTAGGCTACGATTTCTCCTCCATCCGGCCCAAGGGCGCCGAAGTGAAGGGCACGCATTCGCGCGCCAGCGGCCCGGTGTCCTACATGCGCGTGTTCGACCGTTCCTGCGAGACGGTGGAGTCGGCGGGCGCGCGCCGCGGCGCGCAGATGGGCGTGCTGCGCTGCGACCACCCGGACGTGGAGGAATTCATCCACGCCAAGGACCAGGGCGACCTCGCCAACTTCAACGTGTCGGTGGGCGTCACCGACGCCTTCATGCAGGCGGTGGAAAGCGGCCTCGACGTCGAGCTGGTGCACAAGGCGAAGCCCTGGCCCGGCGCGGGCGTCTACCAGCGCGCGGACGGCCTGTGGGTATACCGCAAGGTCCCGGCGCGCTCGCTGTGGGACCAGGTGATGCGCTCGACCTACGACCATGCCGAGCCGGGGATCCTGTTCCTCGATCGCATGAACCGCGACAACAACCTGAATTACTGCGAGACCATCGAGGCCACCAACCCCTGCGCCGAGCAGCCGCTGCCGCCCTACGGCTGCTGCTGCCTGGGGTCGATCGACCTGACGCGCTTCGTGCGCAATGCCTTCGCCCCCGAGGCGGCGTTCGACTTCGAGGGCTTCGGCAAGGTGGTCGAGGTCGCGGTGCGCATGCTGGACAACGTGCTCGAGGTCACTGCCTGGCCGCTGCCCGAGCAGCACCGCGAAGCGATGGCCAAGCGCCGCGTCGGCCTGGGCTTCACCGGCCTGGGCGATGCGCTCATCATGCTGCGCCTGCACTACGACAGCGACGCGGCGCGCGCCATGGCGGGCCGCATTTCGGCGGCGATGCGCGACCGCGCCTACCTCGCTTCCGTCGAACTGGCGAAGGAGCGCGGCGCGTTCCCGCTGTTCAACGCCGACCTGTACCTCTCGGGCACCAGTTTCGCCGCGCGCCTGCCCGAGGAAGTGAAGGCGCAGGTGCGCGCGCATGGCATCCGCAACAGCCACCTGCTGTCGATCGCGCCCACCGGCACCATCAGCCTCGCCTTCGCCGACAACGCCTCCAACGGCATCGAGCCGCCCTTCTCCTGGGTGTACACGCGCAAGAAGCGCATGGCCGACGGCAAGCTGCAGGAGTTCCCGGTCGAGGACCACGCCTGGCGGCGCTACAAGGCGGCGGGCGGCGACGTAAACGCCTTGCCGCCCTACTTCGTCACCGCGCTCGAACTCTCGGCGCAGGCGCACGAGCGCATGGTCGCCGCGGTCGCGCCCTACATCGACACCAGCATCTCCAAGACGGTGAACGTGCCGGAGGACTATCCCTACGGCGATTTCAAGGACCTGTACCTCGCCGCCTGGAAATCGGGCCTGAAGGGCCTTGCCACCTACCGGCCGAACAAGGTGCTGGGCTCGGTGCTGTCGGTCGAGAAATCGCCGCAGGACTTCACCGAGGACGACGTCAACCGGCGCATCCGCATCAAGACGCTGCCCGAGCCGGTGCTGGCGAGCCTGCGCTGGCCGGGGCGGCCGGAGTTTTCCGCCGGCAACCTGTCCTGGACCTACATGGTCGAGCACCCGCGGCACCATTTCGCAGTGTTCGTCGGCGAGGCGGAAAACGGCAGCGCGCACGCGTTCGAAGTCTGGGTGAACGGCAGCGAGCAGCCGCGCGGCCTGGGCGCGGTCGCCAAGACCCTGTCCATGGACATGCGCGCCAACGATCCGGGCTGGCTGCGCCTGAAGCTCGACACGCTCGCCAAGACCACCGGCGACGACGGCTTCGACATGCCCTTCCCGCCGCATGGCGAGGTGAAGCGCATGCCCTCGGTGGTGTCCGCGCTGGCGCAGCTGGTGCGCTGGCGCGTGGAGCAGCTGGGCGGCCTCTCGGGCGAGAGCCAGTCGGACGCCTTTGCCGCCAGCGTGACGCCGGTGATGGACGCGATGTTCAGCCTGAAGGAACCCAAGACCGGCACCGACGGCACCATGTCCTGGTCGGTGGACGTGCACAACCCGCGCACCGGAGATGACTTCGTATTGGGATTGAAGGAAATCGCGCTGCCAGACGGCACCACCCGTCCTTACTCGCTCTGGCTATCGGGCGAGTACCCGAGGTCGCTCGACGGACTGTGCAAGCTCCTGTCGCTCGACATGCGCGTCATCGACCCGGCCTGGGTCGGCATGAAGCTGAGGAAGCTCCTCGACTTCCCCGAGCCGCTGGGCGATTTCATGGCCTTCGTGCCGGGATCGAAGAAACAGCAGACCTGGCCTTCTACCGTGTCCTACGTCGCGCGGCTGGTGCTGCACCGCTACGCCATGCTGGGCCTGCTGGACGAGGAAGGCCATCCGCTGCAGCGCATGGGTATTCTCGAAGCGCCCGAAAAAGGCCGCGCGCCGTTGATGCAGGGCGCCAAGTGCCCGGAGTGCGGCAGCCATACGCTGATCCGCAAGGACGGCTGCGACTGGTGCACTTCCTGTGGCTACGTCGGAGTCTGCGGCTAGCCTAGCGGCCAGAGCAATCCGGCGATCGTCTTCGCGTCGGTAATGCGCCCGTCGCGCACCATGTCCCGCGCCTCGGCGAGCGGCAGGGTGAACACCTCGAGGAACTCGCCCTTCTCCAGCTTCGGTGCGCGCATCTCCAGCCCGCGCGCCAGGAACAGCTCGATGCCCTCGTCCGAGTAAGCGATGGCGTTGTGCACGACACCCAGCTTCTTCCAGCTAGCGGCCACGTAGCCGGTCTCCTCCAGCAGCTCGCGCTTCGCGGTGGCCTCGCCGGCCTCCCCCGGGTCGCGCTTGCCCGCCGGGATCTCCAGGAACACCTTGCCGTGCGGATAGCGGAACTGGCGCTCCATCACCACACGCCCATCCTCCAGCAACGCAAGGATCGCCACGGCGCCAGGATGCTTGATGTATTCCCGAACCGCCTCGCTGCCATCCGGCAGCCGCACGCGATCGCGCAATACCTTGAGGAAACCGCCTGCGTAGACCTCCCGGCTCTCGATGCAGGTCTCGTCGAGGTCCTGGGCCACTACAGCGACTTGATGGCGATGAAGCAGAGCTGCAGCAGCGGCTGCGGCAGGATGCCCAGGGCGAGCAGCGCGAGGGCATTGGTCGACAGCAGCCAGCGCGCACCGCCCTTGCCTTCCGGCCCCGCAACCACCGGGTCGTCGAAGTACATGAGCTTGACGATGCGCAGGTAGTAGTAGGCCCCGATCAGGGAAAACACGACTGCCGTCACGGCGAGCCAGATCTGCCCTGCTTGCACCGTGGCGGAGATGACGGTGAGCTTGGCGTAGAAGCCCGCGGTCGGCGGCACGCCGGCAAGCGAGAACATGAGGATGAGCATGAGGAACGCGGCCCAGGGATCGCGCCGGTTCAGTCCTTTCAGGTCCTCCAGCCGCTCGCACTCGAAGCCTTTGCGCGACAGGTGCAGCAGCATGCCGAAGGCGCCAAGCGACATGAGCACGTAAATGACGGTATAGAACATCGCCGCGCTGTAGGCGTCCGGGGCACTGAGGAGGTTGCCGCCGACAACACCTGACAAGAGGCCGAGCAGCATGAAACCCATGTGCGCGATGGTCGAATAGGCCAGCATGCGCTTCAAGTTGGTTTGGGCGATGGCAGCAAGATTGCCGATAGCCATCGACAGTACCGCCATGATCATCAGCATCTGCTGCCACTCCGCCGCCAGGCCGAGCATGCCATTGACCAGCAGGCGTATCGCCATGGCGAAGGCGGCGAGCTTGGGCGCCGTGCCCAGCACCAGCGTCACCGCAGTAGAGGCGCCGTGGTAGACGTCCGGGATCCACATGTGGAATGGCACCACACCGAGCTTGAATGCGAGACCGGCCACAACGAACACGAGACCGAACACCAGTAGCGTGCGTGCACTCGTCGAAGAAGCCGTCAAGTTGGTAATTTGGACCGCCACGTCGCTGATCACTAGTGTGCCGGTAGCGCCGTAGATCATCGACATGCCGTAGAGCAGCAGGCCGGAGGCGAGCGCGCCCAATACGAAATACTTCATCGCCGCCTCTACCGAAGCCGCCGAATCTCGATTCAGGGCGACCATGGCATACAAGCACAGCGACAGCAGTTCCAGTCCGAGATAAAGCGTCAGAAAACTGTTGGCGCTGATCATGATCATCATGCCGAGCAACGCAAAAAGCAGCAGCGTGAGGAACTCCCCGCGCAACAAACCGCGGTCCAGCAGGTACTGCCGCGAATAAACAAGAGCCGCCGACACGGCGCCATACGACGCCAACTTCAAGATGTTCGACATTGCATCAGAGACAAAAGAACGATCGAACAGCATCGGCCGCGTCGGCCCGTTTACCACCAGAATGAACAAGGTGCTCAAAGCGCAGGCCAGCAGAATCAGCTGCGCCAAAGCAAAACTGAGCACACGTCGTTCATCCTTGACATACAGATCAACGATCATCAATGCGCAGGTGCCTACGAGCAGCAGCACCTCGGGCAGTATCGGTACGTGGTTGATGAGGACGATGGCGTTCATGTCAGAACTTGGGCTGCGCGACGTGGCGCAGCAGTTCGCCCACCGAGGCGTGCATCACCTCGGTGAACGGGTTCGGCCAGATGCCCATGGCGAGGACTGCGGCGGCCAGCACGCCCAGCACGAGGAACTCGCGCGGGTTGAGGTCCTTCAGCGCCGCCACCTGCTCGTTGCCCACCGCGCCGAAGATGACGCGCTTGTACATCCACAGCGTGTAGGCGGCACCGAACACCAGGGTCGTGGCCGCGGCAAAGGCAAGCCAGAAGCTCTTCTGCATCGCGCCCATGATCACCATGAACTCGCCGACGAAGCCGCTGGTCGCCGGCAGCCCGCAGTTGGCCATGGCGAAGAGCATCATCAGCGCGGCGAACTTCGGCATGGTGTTCACCACCCCGCCGTAGTCGGCGATGTTGCGGCTGTGCATGCGGTCGTAGAGCACCCCGACGCACAGGAACAGCGCCGCGGAGACGAAGCCGTGCGAGATCATCTGCACCAGCGCGCCCTCCACGCCCCAGGCGTTGAACACGAAGAAGCCCAGCGTGACGAAGCCCATGTGCGAGATGGACGAATAGGCGATCAGCTTCTTCATGTCGGTCTGCACCAGCGCCACCAGCCCGATGTACACCACCGCCACCAGCGAGAGCGCGATCATCAGCCAGGCCAGCTCGCGCGAGGCATCGGGCAGGATCGGCAGCGAGAAGCGCACGAAGCCGTAGGCGCCGAGCTTGAGCATGATCGCCGCCAGCACCACCGAGCCCCCGGTGGGCGCCTCGACGTGCGCGTCGGGCAGCCAGGTGTGCACCGGCCACATCGGCACTTTCACCGCGAAGGCGAAGAGGAAGCCGAAGAACAGCCACTTCTGCGCTTCCAGCGACAGGGGCAGCTTGTGCCAGTCGAGCACCGCGAAGCTGCCGGCCTTGCCGTAGAGGTAGAGCAGGGCCACCAGCATCAGCAGCGACCCGAACAGCGTGTAGAGGAAGAACTTGACCGCCGCGTAGACGCGGTTGGGCCCGCCCCACACGCCGATGATGATGAACATCGGGATCAGCGTGGCCTCGAAGAACACGTAGAACAGCACCCCGTCGAGCGCCGAGAACACCCCGTTCATCACGCCCGACAGCATGAGGAACGAGGCGTAGTACTGCCCCACCCGGTTCTCGATCACCGTCCAGCCCGCGATCACCACCAGGATGGTGATGAAGGAGTTCAACAGGACGAACAGCATCGAGATGCCGTCCACGCCGAGGTGGTAGTGGATGCCGAAGCGCGGGATCCAGTTCACCAGCTCGACGAACTGCATGCCGGCGAGTTCCGGCTTGAACCCCGTGTACAGCGGGATGGTGACCAGGAAGCCGAACAGCGCGCCCACCAGCGCGATCGTGCGCTGCAAGGGCGCATTGCGGTCGCCGCCCGCGGCCAGCACCAGCAGCGCGGCGGCGATCGGGACCCAGATGGCTAGCGAGAGCAGCGGCATGTCAGGTCCGCGCAAACCACAGGGTCAGGAACAGGAAGACCCCGAGGATCATGGCGAAGGCGTACTGGCTGAGCAGCCCGGTCTGGAACAGGCGCACCACCGAGGAGAACCAGCCCACCAGCCGCGCCGAGCCGTTCACCGCCAGGCCGTCGATGAAGGTCTGGTCACCCGCCTTCCACAGCCCGGTGCCCACCACGCGCGCGCCGGCCCCGAACAGCCAGGCATTGAGCTCGTCGAAGCCGTACTTGCGCTCCACCACCGCGTAGAGGAACCCCAGGCGCATGGCGATCTTCTTCGGCAGGTCGGTGCGCACGCGGTAGAGCCACCAGGCGGTAGCGATGCCGGCGAGCGCGATCCAGAACGGCGGCGCCATGAGGCCGTGGGCCATGAAGCCGCCGAGGGTCTCGATCCTGACGAAGTGGCCGACGAGGAAGCCGGAGAACACGGAGGGAATGGCAAGCAGCACCAGCGGCACCGTCACCACCCAGGGCGACTCGTGCGGCGGGTGGCCCTTGTCGAACCTCGGCTCGCCGTGGAAGGCCATGAACACCATGCGAAAGGTGTAGACGGCGGTGACGAAGACGCAGGCGAGCACGCAGCCGTAGGCGAATGCGGCGCCCGGTGTCGTCGAATGGCGCACCGCCTCGATGATCAGGTCCTTGGAGAAGAACCCGGCAAACGGCGGGATGCCCGCCGAGGCGATGGCGCCGACCAGCACCGTCCAGTAAGTCACCGGCATGTAACGCTTCAATCCGCCCATGCGGCGCATGTCCTGCTCGTGGTGCAGCGCGATGATCACCGAGCCCGCGCCGAGGAACAGCACCGCCTTGAAGAAGGCGTGCGTCATGAGGTGGAAGATCGCCGTCGAATAGGCCGAGGCGCCCAGGGCGACGGTCATGTAGCCGAGCTGCGACAGCGTCGAGTAGGCCACCACGCGCTTGATGTCGAACTGGGTGAGCGCGACCAGCCCCATGAACAGCGCCGTGATGCCGCCGATCACCAGCACCACCGAGCGCGCCGTGGGCGACAGGTCGTACAGCGGCGCCATGCGCGCCACCATGAAGATCCCCGCCGTCACCATGGTGGCGGCGTGGATCAGCGCGGAGATCGGCGTCGGGCCTTCCATCGAGTCGGGCAGCCAGACGTGCAGCGGGAACTGCGCGCTTTTGCCCATCGCGCCGACGAACAGGCACAGGCAGATCAGCGTCATCGGCACCGCGAGCGTGGGCGCCTGCTCGAACACCTTGGCGTAGTCCAGGGTACCGAAATAGGCGAGCACCAGGCCGATGCCCAGCAGGAAGCCGAAATCCCCCACCCGGTTGACCAGGAACGCCTTCAGGTTGGCGTGGATCGCGGTGGGCCGCGTGTACCAGAAGCCGATCAGCAGGTAGGACACCAGGCCCACCGCCTCCCAGCCGAAAAAGAGCTGCAGGAAGTTGTTCGCCATCACCAGCATCAGCATGGAGAAGGTGAAGAGCGAGATGTAGGAGAAGAACCGCTGGTAGCCCGGGTCCTGCGCCATGTAGCCGATGGTGTAGAGGTGCACCATCAGGGACACGAAGGTGACCACCACCATCATCAGCGCCGAGAGGCGGTCGATGAGGAAGCCGATCTCCAGCTTCACTCCGCCGCTCGTCAGCCACGTGTAGACCGGGCCGTTGAAGGTGTTGCCCTGCAGGACGTCGGCGAGGATCCAGCAGGAACCGAGGAAGGACACCAGGACGCCGAGGATCGTGACCGAATGCGTGCCGGCGCGCCCGAGCGCGCGGCCGCACAGCCCGGCGAGGATCGCGCCCGCGAGGGGCGCCAGCGGCACCAGCAGGTAGACGGCCTTCATCATCCCTTGAGCGAATCCAGGTCTTCGACGTTGATGGTGGCGAGGTTGCGGAACAGCACCACCAGGATCGCCAGCCCGATGGCGGATTCCGCCGCCGCCACCGTGAGGATGAAGAACACGAACACCTGCCCCGACAGGTCGCCGAGGAAATGCGAAAAGGCGACGAAGTTCAGGTTCACCGCCAGCAGCATCAGCTCGATCGCCATCAGCAGCACGATGATGTTGCGCCGGTTGAGGAAGATGCCCACCACGCTGATGGCGAACAGCAGCGCGCCGAGCACCAGGAAGTGGTTCAGCGTCAGCGCCCCCGTCACTGCTTCTTCTCCGAGGGCATGGAGACGATGCGCACCCGGTCCTCGCGCCGCGCCGCCACCTGGCGGGCCGGGTCCTGCGACTTGGAGTCCTTGCGCCGGCGCAGCGTGAGCGCGATGGCGGCGATGATGGCCACCAGCAGGATCACCGCCGCGATCTCGAAGGCGTACACGTACTGCGTGTACAGCACGCGCCCCAGTTCCTTGGTGTTGCTGTAGTCCGCAGGCATCAGGCGCGTGCGCGTGGGCACGCCGTAGTAGCGGTTCGCCAGCACCGCCACCATCTCGAAGGCCATCACCCCGCCCACCACCGCCGCCAGCGGCAGGTTCTTCCAGAACCCTTCGCGCAGGCGCTCCAGGTTGATGTCCAGCATCATCACCACGAAGAGGAACAGCACCATCACGGCGCCCACGTACACCAGCACCAGCGTGATGGCGAGGAACTCCGCGCGCAGCAGCAGCCAGATGGCCGACGCGGTGAAGAACGCCAGCACCAGGTACAGCGCCGCGTGCACCGGGTTGCGCGCCGTGACCACGCGCACGGCGGCGAACAGCAGCACGGCGGCAAAGGCGAGGAAGATCCAGGTCTCGAGCATTGTTGTTGTTATCGCCTACCGGTACGCGGAATCGGCGGCGCGGTCCTTCGCGATCTGGTCCTCGTAGCGGTCGCCGACCGCCAGCAGCATCGGCTTGGTGTAGTACAGGTCGCCGCGCTTCTCGCCGTGGTACTCGAGGATGCGCGTCTCGACGATCGCGTCCACCGGGCAGGCCTCCTCGCAAAAGCCGCAGAAGATGCACTTCACCAGGTCGATGTCGTAGCGCGTGGTGCGGCGCGTGCCGTCGGCCCGCGCCTCGGACTCGATATGGATGGCGAGCGCCGGGCACACCGCCTCGCACAGCTTGCAGGCGATGCAGCGCTCTTCGCCGTTGGGGTAGCGGCGCAGCGCGTGCAGGCCGCGGAAGCGCGGGCTCTGCGGGGTCTTCTCCTCGGGGAACTGCACCGTGATCTTGCGCGCGAACAGGTGCCGGCCGGTGAGCATCATGCCGCGCAGCAGCTCCAGCAGGAGGAACGAGCGGAAGAAATCGGCGACGCGCGCGATCATTTCCACAGGCTCCAGGGCGTCTGCATCCACAGGCCCACCACCGCGATCCACACCAGCGTCAGCGGGATGAACACCTTCCAGCCCAGGCGCATGATCTGGTCGTAGCGGTAGCGCGGGAAGGTGGCGCGGATCCACAGGAACATCGACACCAGGACGAACACCTTGGCCAGCAGCCAGAAGAACGGCGGGATCGCCTCGGTGAGCGCGCTGGAGAACGGCGGCAGCCAGCCGCCGAAGAACATCACCGCCGTCAGCGTGGCGATGAGGATCATGTTCATGTACTCGGCGAGGAAGAACAGCGCGAAGGTCATGCCCGAGTACTCGATCATGTGCCCGGCCACGATCTCGGACTCGCCTTCCACCACGTCGAAGGGCGCGCGGTTGGTCTCCGCGATGCCGGAGACGAAATACACCACCAGCATGGGAAGCAGCGGCAGCCAGTTCCAGGACAGCACCCCCAGCCCCATGTCCGCCAGCCTGCCCCGGCCCTGCTGCTCGACGATGTCCGACAGGTTCAGGCTGCCCGACACCATCAGGACCACCACCAGGGCGAAGCCCATCGCCAGCTCGTAGGACACCATCTGCGCCGCCGAGCGCATCGCCCCGAGGAAGGCGTACTTCGAGTTCGACGCCCAGCCGGCGATGATCACGCCGTACACGCCCATCGAGGTGAGCGCCATCACGTAGAGCAGCCCGGCGTTGATGTCCGCCAGCACCATTTCCGGCGCGAAGGGGATCACCGCCCACACCGCGACCGCCGGCATCAGCATCAGCACGGGGGCGAGGAGGAACAGGCCCTTGCTCGCGTTGGCCGGGATGATGATTTCCTTGAACAGCAGCTTCACGCCATCGGCGATCGGCTGCAGCAGCCCGAGCGGCCCCACGCGATTGGGTCCCACGCGGATCTGGATCCAGCCGATGAGCTTGCGCTCCCACAGCGTGAGGTACGCGACCGACAGCATCAACGGCACCACGATGGCGACGATGGCCGCCAGGTTCCAGGCGGTGTCGATGAGGGCCGCGCGCCAATCCACCTAGGCCACCTTCTCCACCGGCGCCTTCTCCAGGGAGAGGCTGCCGAACATCGAACCCAATGCGGCGGTCGAGGCATGTGCGGCGGCGACGCGCACGCAGTCGTCGGGCAGCTTGTCGTCCAGGGCCGCCGGCAGCTTCGCGCTGCCGCCGCCCTGGCGCACGATGACGGCTTGACCCGCGGCGATGCCGAATTTCTGCATCAAGCGCGAGTTCATCCACGCCCGGGGGGGCTTCGCGTCGCCGGTCTTCTGCAGCGACGGCGCGCGACGCACCAGGGGATCGGCAAAGTAGATCGGCACGTCGGCGATGCGCTCGATGCCGCCGGCAGCGGCAGGACTCGCCGCGACCGCCTCGATCCGGTTGGACAGCAGCGCGGCGACATCGCGGCCGC
>Ga0315910_10005081_pt1 | contig 10843 bp, 8 predicted proteins | sample EdamamesoilMG_FD_204470 | JGI IMG/M metagenome (GOLD analysis project Ga0315910, IMG submission 204470) | Garden soil microbial communities collected in Santa Monica, California, United States - Edamame soil | ecosystem: Environmental > Terrestrial > Soil > Garden | place: USA: California...
CGCGCAGCCTGGCCAGGGATTTCGGCTGGGTGGTGAAGGAAGACGCGGGGCGCGGCTGGCGGCGTGTCGTCGGTTCTCCCAGGCCGCGCCGCATCATCGAGCTGGATGTGATCCGGTCGCTGGCCGCCGAGGGTTGCATCGTCATCGCCTGCGGCGGCGGCGGTATTCCGGTGGTCGAGGATGCGGAGGGCGCGCTCGAAGGGCTGGAGGCGGTGATCGACAAGGATTTCGTCTCGGCCCTGCTCGCGCACCAGATCGGTGCCGACCTGCTGGTGGTATCGACGGGAGTGGAAAAGGTCGCCATCAATTTCAACCGGCCCGATCAGCGCTGGCTGGAGCGGATCGGACTCGCCGAGGCGAAGCGCCTGCTGGCCGAGGGACATTTTCCCGCGGGCAGCATGGGCCCCAAGGTCGAGGCCATCATCTCCTTCCTTGAACATGGCGGTGAGCGCCGTGCGATCATCACCAATCCACCCAACCTCGGACGCGCGCTTTCGGGTGCCGCCGGAACTCACATCACGCCGGGCTGACCGCCGGCTCCAAAGGAGAATCCACCATCATGGCATCGACGAATGCAGGCGCGGCGGGCGTGGCGCAGGGTCCGCGCTGGTGGGTGGCGGGGGACCTGAACGGTTTTTTCGGCCTGTTCACGAACATCCTGCTCAACGTGATCGTGCTCACCGGGCTGTGCATCGGGCTGGTGCAGATGCCCGCGGACCTGGTCTATTCGCGCATCCTGCCGGCGCTGGGAATCGCCCTCGCGCTGGGCAACCTGTATTACGCCTGGCTCGCTTTCCAACTGGGGAAGAAGGAAGGGCGCTCGGACGTGACCGCGTTGCCCTACGGGCCGAGCGTGCCGCACATGTTCATCGTCGTGTTCCTGGTGATGCTGCCGGTGTTCCTGCAGACCAAGAACGCGATGCTGGCCTGGCAAGCCGGGCTGGCATGGTGCCTGATCATCGGCGTGATCGTGCTGCTTGGCGCTTTCGTCGGGCCGTGGATCCGCGCGCTGACGCCGCGCGCGGCGATGCTCGGCACGCTCGCGGGCATCTCCGTGACGTTCATCTCGATGCGGCCGGCATTCCAGATATTCGAGGCGCCGTGGATCGGCATGGCGTCGCTGGCGATCGTGCTGATTTCGTGGACCGCCGGCATGCGCCTGCCGGGCAACGTGCCGGGCGGACTGGCGGCGGTCGTCGTGGGAGGCGCGATCGGCTGGATCGCCACGTTTGCCGGCTGGAGCAATTACATGGATCCGGCCGCGGTGAGCGGGTCGCTGGCGCGTTTCGGCCTGTACGTGCCGCTGTTCTCGGGCGACGTGTTCACCGGGCTCAAGCAGGTGGCGCCGCTGCTCGCGACCGCCATTCCGCTGGGCATCTACAACTTCGTCGAGGCGATGAACAACGTCGAGAGCGCTTCGGCGGCGGGCGACAGCTACAACCTGCGCAAGGTCCTGCTCGCCGACGGCAGCGGCGCGGTTGTGGGCGCGCTCCTTGGCAGCCCGTTCCCGCCCGCCGTGTACATCGGCCACCCGGGCTGGAAGGCCGTCGGCGGCCGAGTCGGCTACTCGCTTGCCACCGGCATCGTCATCGCGCTGGTCTGCTTCCTCGGCCTCACCGCGCTGCTGCTCGCGGTGATTCCGCTGGTGGCGATCCTGCCGATCCTGCTCTACATCGGCCTGGTCATCGGCGCGCAGGCGTTCCAGGCTACGCCTTCGAACCACGCGCCGGCGGTCGTGCTGGCGATCATTCCCAACCTGGCGGAGTGGGCGAAGACGCAGATCGACGGCGCACTGGCCGCGGCGGGCACCTCGGCCGCTGCGGTCGGCCTCGACAAGCTCGGCGCGACCGGCGTGCTGTATCACGGCCTGGAAGTCCTCGGCGGCGGATCGGTGCTGGCCGGCATGGTGCTGGGCGCGACCGGCGCATTCATCATCGAACGCCAGCTCGCGGCGGCGGCCGTGACCGCGTTCATCGGGGCCGGACTGTCCTACGTCGGACTCATCCATGGCAGCCAGCTCGGCTGGGGCGCGTCGCCGGCCGTCGCGCTCGGCTACGCCATGTTCGCAGCGATCTGCCTGGGCGTTTCGTTCCAGGCCAAGGACAAGGGGAAAGCGCCATGACCAAGACTGCAAAGTCGCCGGAGGCGATGTCCGGCAAGAAGTACGCGAAGCAGATGCGCAAGCTGCACGTCGAGCTGGTCAAGCTGCAGGAATGGGTCAAGCACAAGGGCCTGAAAGTCTGCATCGTGTTCGAGGGCCGCGACGGCGCGGGCAAGGGCGGGTCCATCAAGGCCATCACCGAGCGCGTCAGTCCGCGCGTGTTTCGCGTCGTGGCGCTGCCAGCGCCGAGCGAGCGCCAGAAGAGCCAGATGTACATCCAGCGCTACATGGAGCACTTTCCGGCGGCCGGGGAAGTGGTGATCTTCGACCGCAGCTGGTACAACCGCGCCGGCGTCGAGCGCGTGATGGGCTTCACGTCCGAAGACCACGTCAAGCGTTTCCTCGAACTGGCGCCGGCCATCGAGAAGCTCATGATCGAGTCCGGAATCATCCTGATCAAGTACTGGCTCGAAGTGAGCATGGAGGAGCAGACCCGCCGCATCGCCGGCCGCATCGACGACGGGCGCAAGATCTGGAAGCTCTCGCCGATGGATGTCGAGTCCTACAGCCGCTGGTACGACTACTCGCGCGCGCGCGACGCGATGTTCAAGGCCACGGACAGCTCCTGGGCGCCCTGGTACGTGGTGAATTCGAACGACAAGCGGCGCGCGCGCCTCAACCTGATCACGCACCTGCTCGGCAAGATTCCCTACAAGAAGGTCAAGCGAGACAAGGTCAAGCTGCCCAAGCGCCAGAAGCCGCACGGCTACAAAGAACCGAATTATCCGTACAAGTTCGTCCCGGAGAAGTACTGACCCGGGTTCCATCGCTATCAAGGGAGAGTTGAACGGTGCTCAAGGGTAAAACCGCAGTCGTGACCGGATCCACCAGCGGAATCGGGCTGGGCATCGCCCGCGCGCTCGCCGCGCAGGGCGCCAACCTGATGCTGAACGGTTTCGGCGAGGCGGGCGAAATCGAAAAGCTGCGCGCCGGCCTTGCGGCCGAATTCAAGGTCAAGGCCGCCTACAGCGGCGCCGACATGACCAAGCCGGAGCAGATCCGCGAGATGATCGCCGGCGCCGGGCGCGAGCTCGGCGCGGTGGACATCCTGGTCAACAACGCGGGCATCCAGCACACCGCGCCGCTCGAGGAATTTCCCGAGGAGCGCTGGGACGCGGTGATCGCGATCAACCTGTCCTCGAGCTTCCACACGGCGAAGGCGGTGCTGCCGCAGATGCGCCAGCGCAACTGGGGCCGCATCATCAACATTGCGTCAGTGCACGGCCTGGTGGCCTCCGTGCAGAAGGCCGCCTATATCGCGGCCAAGCATGGCCTGGTCGGCCTCACCAAGGTGATCGCGCTCGAAACCGCGCAAACGCGCATCACCTGCAATGCGATCTGCCCGGGCTGGGTGCTGACCCCGCTCGTGCAGAAGCAGATCGACGCGCGCGCGGCGAAGGAGGGCATTTCCGTGGAGCGCGCGAAGATGGACCTGGTCGCCGAGAAGCAGCCGTCGCGTGACTTCGCCACGCCGGAACAGATCGGCGCGCTGGCGGTGTTCCTGTGCTCCGAGGCCGCCGCGCAGATTCGCGGCGCGGCGCTCCCCATCGACGGCGCCTGGTCGGCGCAATAATCGATGAACGCGCCTGCATTACCCGGCATTCAGTTCGATCCCTCGTCCGCGCAATTCGGCGCCTCGCGCTCGCAGAAGCGCATCGAGGACGAACGCTTGCTCACCGGCAAGGGCCTCTTCAGCGACGATCGCAGCCTGCCGCGGCAGGTGTGGCTGGTATTCCTGCGCTCGCCGCACGCGCATGCCGGCATCGTTTCCATCGATTTGGCGGCCGCGCGCGCCGCGCCGGGCGTGGTCGGGGCCTGGTCGATGGCCGAGCTGCGCGCCGACGGGGTCGGCCACATCCCGTTTCCGCCGCTGTTCAAGCGCGCCGACGGCTCGCCGATGGCGGCGCCGCCGCGCACGCCGCTCGCCGAAGGCAAGGCCTACTACGTCGGCCAGCAGCTGGCCGCGATCGCCGCGGAGACTCGCGAGCAGGCGCAGGACGCGGCCGAAATGGTGGCGGTCGAATACGCGGACCTGCCCTGCGTCACCGATGCGAAGCGCGCGCTTGCGGCCGACGCACCGCCGATCTGGCCCGAAGCGGCGGGTAATGTGTCGGCCGAGTCGCGGCACGGCGACGCGAACAAGACCGACGAAGCCTTCGCGCGCGCCGCGCACGTGACGAAGATTTCGCTGCACAACCAGCGCCTGAACGCGATGGCGCTGGAGCCGCGCTGCTCGCTCGCAGTGTACGAAGGGGAGCGCTGGACGCTGTATACGCAGAACCAGACGCCGACCGGAGCGCGCGAATCGCTGGCCGCGGTGTTCAACACCAGGCCGGAGCAGTTCCGCGTCGTCGTGGGCGACATGGGCGGCGGATTCGGCATGAAGACGGGCCTGGCCAACGAGGATGCGGTGCTCTGCTATGCCGCGCGCAAGCTTGGCCGCCCGGTCAAATGGCGCGCCGAGCGCAGCGAGGAATTCCTCGCTGCGCACATGGGCCGCGACCAGCACGACGAGGGCGAGCTCGCGCTCGACAAGGACGGCCGGATCCTCGGGCTGCGCGCCCGCGTCACCGCCAATTTCGGCGCCACGCCGGTGGGCTCGACCGCGATCATTCCGTTGTTCATCGGCCCGAAGGTGCTGACCACCGCTTACGACGTGCCCGCGGTCGACTACCACGCGCGCGGCGTGCTGACCAACACCATGGCCACCGGCGCTTACAGGGGCGCCGGCCGCCCGGAGGCGAACTACCTGATGGAGCGCCTGATCGAGCAGGCGGCGCGCGAGATGAAGCTGGACCCGGCGGAAGTACGCCGCCGCAACCTGATCGCGCCCTCGGCACTGCCGTACCGCACCTACATGGGCGACGTTTACGATTCGGGGGTATTTGAGCGCGTCCTGGACCGCGTGCTGGCCGCTTCGGACTGGAATAATTTCGCGGCCAGAAAGCAGCAATCGAAACAACGCGGCAAGCTGCGCGGGCGCGGACTTTCGGTCTACCTGGAGTGGACCGGCGCGATCCCGACCGAGACGGTGGACGTCGAAGCCGCGGCGGATGGAACCGTGACGGTGTTCTCCGGCACCATGGCGATGGGGCAGGGCCTAGAAACGAGCTACACGCAACTCGTTGCCGAAGTGCTGCAAATAAAGGCGGAAAAAATCCGCATCGTGCAGGGCGACACCGATCGCGCCACCGGCGTGGGCAGCGTCGGCTCGCGCTCGGCCTTCGTCGGCGGTTCGGCGGTGGTGGCGGCGGGCCGCGCGGCGATCGCGCGCGGCAAGGAGCTCGCGGCCGAGGCGCTGGAAGCGGCGCCGCCCGATATCGAATTCCGCGGCGGGCGCTTCGCCATCGCCGGCACCGACCGCTCGATCGGGCTGGCCGAGCTCGCGCAGCGGCAGCCGGACCGGCGCATCCGCGTGTCGGCGACCGAAACGCCGTCGGCCCCCTCCTGGCCGAACGGCGCGCAGGTCTGCGAAATCGAAATCGACCCGGAGACCGGCGCGGTGGACGTCGTCGCGATCACCAGCGTCGACGACATCGGCCGGATCATCAATCACATGATCGTCGAAGGACAGGTGCACGGCGGCATCGCGCAGGGCATCGGCCAGGCGCTGACCGAGCAGGTGGTGTACGACGAAGGCGGCCAGCTGCAGTCCGGATCGCTGATGGATTACGGCGTGCCGCGCGCCGCGGAGATGCCGCCGATGCGCAGCGCCTTCGAGGACGGCGCGCCCTGCAAGACCAACCTGCTCGGCGTCAAGGGGGTGGGCGAGCTCGGCACCATCGGCGCCGTGCCCTCGGTGGTGCATGCGGTGCTGGATGCGCTCGCCGAGCGGGGCGTGAAGCATATCGAGATGCCATGTACAGCAGAGAGAGTCTGGCGGGCGCTGGGAACGCGGGCATAAATTTCGGCCCGCTGCGCCCGCTCGCGCTGGCGCTGCTGGCATCTCTGGTGCTGCACGCGCTGGTGCTCTACGCACTGCCGGTCCTGAAGGAATCCATCCGCGCGCCGGCCCACAGGCTGACGGCGCACCTGGTCAAGCCGGCCCCGGAGCCCGCCAAGGCCGAGGCGCCGCCGCCGCGCCCGTTGCCGCCGCCTTCGCCGAGGCCGGCGCCGGTCGCAAAAGCCGTGCAGCAGAACGCCGCGCCGGCGCCGGTACTGAGTGCCGAACCGGCGCAGCGGACTCTAGCGGTCGAGCCGGTGCCGGCGTTACCGGGCGCGCCAGCCGTCGCGCCGCAAGCATCGCTCGTGCCCGCCGAGTCGTCGCCCGGTGCCGCACCGGGCGCCGCCGCGAGCGGGCCGGACCCGGGCAGCGTCGCGCGCTTTCGCCTCGAACTGATGGAGATCGCGCGCCGCTACAAGCGCTATCCGCGCATCGCGCAGGACAACAACTGGGAAGGCCGCGTCGAACTGCGCATCGCGATCGCCGAAAACGGCTCGATTGCATCGCTCACGGTGAAGAAGGGGGCGGGTCGCGCGGCGCTGGACGAAGCCGCGCAGTCCATGATCCGCAGCGCGCAGGCGCAGGCCGCCATCCCGCCGGCCTTGCGCGGCAAGGCCTTCGTGCTGGAGATCCCGGTGGACTACTCGCTGAAAGACGAACGCTAGCGCGATCAGGTCGGAGCGAAAGCGACGACGTGGTCGACGTCGAGCCGGATGCCGATGCGCTCGCCCAGCGCGTGGTTGTGGTGGCTGGGCACCAGCGCGAGCACCTTGCGTCCGCTCGCCAGCTTCAGCGTGTAGAGGATCTCGGCGCCGCGGAACGCCTTGTGCACCACCTCGGCCTGCGTGGGCGCCGCGTCGTCGTGGATCACGTCGTCCGGCCGCAGCAGAACTTCCAGCCGCGTTTCTCCTTCACGGCCGCCGTGCGGCACGTCCGCGCTCAGCACGCCCAGCTCGATCTGCAGCTGGCGACCGTTGAGCGCCGTGGCCGGCAGGAACACGCCCTGGCCGACGAAATCCGCGACGAAGCGGTTTGCCGGCCGGTGGTACAGGTTATAGGCGGAGTCCCATTGTTCGATGCGTCCCTCGCGCATGACGCCGATTTCGTCGGCCATCGCGAAAGCCTCGTGCTGGTCGTGCGTGACCAGCACCGCGGTGGCGCCGGAAGCCTTGATGATGTCGCGCACTTCCAGCGACAGCCGCTCGCGCAGGCCGGTGTCGAGGTTGGAGAAGGGCTCGTCCAGCAGCAGCAGGTCCGGGCGAGGCGCGAGCGCGCGCGCGAGCGCGACGCGCTGCTGCTGGCCGCCGGAAAGTTCGTGCGGATACTTTTCGAGCAAATCCGCGATGCCGGTGAGTACCGCCAGCTCCTGCACCCGGGCAGGAATCGAAACCGGATCCGCAAGGCCAAAGGCGATGTTCTTCATGGCACTGAGGTGCGGGAACAACGCGTGCTCCTGAAACACCATGCCGATGCGGCGCTTCTCCGGCGGCAGGCTGTGCTGCGCCGAGGACACCACGGCGCCGTTCAGGAGAATGCGGCCGGCGGCCGGGGTCTCGAAGCCGGCGATACAGCGCAGCACCGTGGTCTTGCCGCAGCCGCTGGGGCCGAGCAGGCAGCCGATGGCGCCGCGCTCGAGCGCAAAAGACAGTCCGCGAACGGCTTCTTGGCCTTCATAGGCGTGCTCGAGGTTTTCGACCTGAAGCTGCGGGCGCATGACCACATTCTAACAAGAATTATTCTTGTTAGAATGAGGAATGCTTTATTTTCAAAGGCTTGGAATTCTCGGCGGAATCTCTCTGAGTGCGGCGGCGCTGATCCTGCTGCCGATCCTGGCCGTGGTCGCCAGCGTCTTCGGCGCGGCGGGCGACACCTGGGTGCATCTTGCGCGCACCGCGCTGGGCCATTACGTGCTCAATACCGCGTTACTGGTGTGCGGCGTTGCCGCGGGCGTGATGAGCATCGGCGTGCTGTCGGCATGGCTGGTCACGGCCTACCGTTTTCCCGGCCAGCGCCTGCTCGAGTGGGCACTGGTCCTGCCGCTGGCGATGCCGGCGTACGTGATGGCGTACGCCTACACCGACTGGCTGCAGTTCACGGGGCCGGTGCAAACCGCGCTGCGTGCGACGTTCGGCTGGCAGGCGCGCGAATACTGGTTCCCGGATATCCGCTCGCTGGGCGGCGCCGCATTGCTGATGTCCTTTGCGCTCTATCCCTACGTCTACCTGCTTGCGCGCACCGCTTTCCTGGACGTTTCGCGCAACGCGCTGGAAGCCGGGCGGCTGGCGGGCCTGGGCGCCTGGGGCAGCTTCCGGCGCGTGGCGCTGCCGATCGCGCGCCCCGCGATCGCCGCCGGCACCGCCCTCGCGCTGATGGAGACGCTGGCGGACTTCGGCACCGTGTCGTATTTCGCGCTCGAGGTGTTCACCACGGGCATATTCAAGGCCTGGCTGTCGATGGGCGACCGCCTCGCCGCGGGGCAGCTGTCGGTCTGCCTGCTCGCATTCGTAGTGCTGGTGCTCGCGCTGGAACGCGCAAGCCGCGGCGGCGCGCGCTATGCAAGCGCGCTGCGCAAGTCCGCGCGGCCGCAGCCTCTTTCGGGTGCCGCGGCCGGGCTCGCCTTCGCCGCCTGCGCGCTGCCGGTGCTGCTTGGTTTCCTGCTGCCGGCGGGATTGCTCGTGCAGCTCGCCTGGGAAGATCCCGGCGCCAGGGGCGGCGCGCGCCTGCTCGCGCTGGTCGGCAACAGTTTCATCCTGGCGGGTATCGCGGCGGCGGCGGGCGTGCTGCTCGCCACCGCCATGGCCTACGCGGCGCGCCAGTCGCGCGGCCATCTGGTGGCTGCCGCGAACCGCGCGGCCGCGCTCGGCTACGCCATTCCGGGCGCGGTGATCGCAGTCGGCGTGCTGGTGCCGCTGGGGCGGTTGGACAACTGGATTGCCGACGCGCTGGAGGCGGCATTCGGCGTCAAGGCCGGACTGCTGCTGACCGGAACGATCGCCGCGCTGGTGTATGCCTACCTGGTGCGCTTCCTTGCCGTGGCGCTGCAGACCATGGAGGCGGGCCTGGCCAAAGTCACGCCGCGCATGGACGAGGCGGCGCGCAGCCTGGGTGCCACGCCCGCGCAGGCGCTCGGGCGCGTGCATGCGCCGCTGTTGGCCTCCAGCCTGGCCGCGGCGGCGCTGCTGCTGTTCGTGGACGTGATGAAGGAGCTGCCCGTCACCTTCGCGCTGCGACCGTTCAACTTCGACACGCTGGCGATCGAGGCCTACAACCTGGCCAAGGACGAACGCCTGGCCGAGGCCGCGTTGCCCTCGCTGGTGATCGTCGCGGTCGGCCTGGTGCCACTGCTGGTGGTGACGCGGCGCTACTTCCAGGCCACCCGGTCGTAGATTTTCTGCGAGCCCGGCTGGTTGCGGCCGAGCACCGCGACGTTCAGCGCGTCCCGCTTGAAGGCGCCGAACGAGGCCAGCACCGGGTTGTCCACCTTCACGCTCGCGACCGCCGGCCACTCGTTGTTGCCGTCGGCGAAGTAGCGTTGCGCCTCGTCGCTCGCCAGGTACTCGAGGAATTTCACGGCGGCCTCGCGGTTGGGCGCGTTCTTCATCACGCCCGCGCCGGAGATGTTCACGTGCGTGCCCCAGCTCGCCTGGTTCGGGAACACCACGCCGATCTTCTCGCCGATCTCGCGTTCCTCCGGCTTGGCCGAGCGCAGCAGGCGCGCGTAGTAGTACTGGTTGGAGAGGGTCACGTCGCACTCGCCGGCGGCGACGCTCTTCAACTGATCGGTGTCGCCGCCCTTGGGCTCGCGCGCGAGGTTGTCGCGCACCGCTTGCGCCCAGGTCTGCGCCTTCTGCTCGCCGAGATGGTCGATCATCGCGCCCAGCAGGGACAGGTTGTACATGTTGGTCGAAGAGCGCATGCACACGCGGCCCTTCCACTTCGGCTCGGCGAGCGCCTCGTAGGTGGGCAGCTCGGCGGCCTTCACCTTCGCCTTGTTGTAGGCGATCACGCGCGCGCGCAGCGAGAAACCGTACCAGAGGCCGTTCGGCTCGCGGTAACTCGCCGGGATGCGCGCATCCAGCAGCGCGGACTTGACCGGCTGGAAGAAGCCGAGCTGCTCGGCGCGCCACAGGCGGCCGGCGTCGACGGTGATCAGCACGTCGGCGGGGCTGCGCTCGCCTTCATTGCGGATGCGCTCGATGAGCGCGTCTTCACCCGCTTCGATGCGGTTGATCCTGATGCCCGTCTGCCTGGTGAAGTTGTTGTAGAGCGCTTCGTCGGTCTGGTAGTGGCGCGACGAATAGAGGTTGAGGACTTTGCCGTCCTGGGCCAGGCCAGGCGCCGAGACCAGGACCGCGAAAATTACAATTAGCTTCTTAATATCAGACACTTGGGATCCTTGAGGGAATTAATTGGTGAATGATAATCTTTATCATTCAATTCCGTCAATGAGAAATACTCCCAATTGTCTTGAATCAATCTCCCAGCGCGATGCGGCGGGCGCCGTTGAAGCGTTGTACCCAGTAGTTGCTGTGCAGGGACTCGATCCGCACCTGCGCGCCGGTCCTGGGCGCGTGGATGAACTTGCCTTCGCCCAGATAGATGCCGACATGCGAGTACGGGCGCTTCAGCGTGTCGTAGAACACGAGATCGCCCGCCTGCAGTTCCGCTAGACTGACCGGCACGCCGGCGCGGCTTTGCGCTGCGGTCGTGGGCGGCAGGGTGATGCCCCAGGCCTCCTG
>Ga0315910_10005082_pt1 | contig 10841 bp, 12 predicted proteins | sample EdamamesoilMG_FD_204470 | JGI IMG/M metagenome (GOLD analysis project Ga0315910, IMG submission 204470) | Garden soil microbial communities collected in Santa Monica, California, United States - Edamame soil | ecosystem: Environmental > Terrestrial > Soil > Garden | place: USA: California...
CGGCCGCGGCCGTGGGCGGCCTGCGCGCGCGGCGCCTGCCGTGCGTCGTCTCCGGACGCGGCAGCGACGTGCTGGCGGTCGCGGAGGAGCCGCAGCTCGCCGACGAGCTGGCCCACGCGCTGCGCGCCGCCGGGCACTGGTGCGCGGTCTCGCGCGACCTCCTGGCGCACATGGATCGCCTGGGGGCCAAGCCCGGGCACGGGCGCCTGGTGCCGAACGGCGTGGATCCGGAGCTCTTCCGGCCGCGCCCGCGGGGCGAGGCGCGCGCGGCGCTCGGGCTCCCCACGGAGGGGCGGCTCGTGCTGGTGGTCGGGCACTGGATCGAGCGCAAGGACCCGCTGCTCGCGCTGGAGGTCTTCGCGCGCGCGGCGGGGGCCGCCGATCGGCTCGTGTTCCTCGGGCGCGGGCCGCTGGGGCCGGCCCTGGCGGCCGCGGCGCGCGCGCGCGGGCTGGCGGAGCGCGTCACGCTGCACGGCGAGGTCGCGCCGGCGGAGCTCGCGCGCTGGTACGCGGCCTGCGACCTGCTGCTCCTGACGAGCCGCCGCGAGGGCCGGCCCAACGTCGTGCTCGAGGCCCTGGCCGCCGGCCGGCCGGTGCTGGCCACGGACGCCGGCGGGACGCGCGAGCTCCTGGGCGAGCTGGCGCCGGAGCTCCTCGCGCGCACGCGCGACCCCGAGGCGCTGGCCCAGCAGATGGGGCGGATCCTGCGCAGCGAGCTCGACCCGGAGCGCCTGGCGGCCGCGGTCGCGCACCTGCGCTGGGAGGCGAGCCTGGCCGAGCTCGAGGCCTGCCTGGCGGCGGCCGTGGCCGACGAGCGGGGAGCGGAGCGGTGAGGATCCTCTACCACCACCGCACCCAGGCCGAGGACGGCCAGGCGGTGCACATCCGCGCGATGATCGGGGCCTTCCGGGAGCTCGGGCACGAGGTGCGCGAGGTCGCGCTCGTGCCGCGCACCGGGGCACCCGCGGAGGCGGGCCGCGGTCGTGTGGGCGGGCTCGGCCTCCTCGCGCGCGCGCCGCGCTTCGCGCGCGAGCTGGCCGAGTACGCCTACGGCCAGGTCGCGCGCGGGCGTCTCGTGCGCGCGGCCCACGAGTTCGAGCCGCGCTTCCTGTACGAGCGCTACGCCTTCGGCAACACCGGGGGCGTGCGCGCCGCGCGGACCTTGCGCCTGCCGCTCGTGCTCGAGGTGAACTCGCCGCTCGTGCTCGAGCTGGAGCGCACGCGCGGGCTGTCTTTCCCCGGGCTCGCGCGGCGCGTCGAGACGGAGATCTTCCGCTCGGCGACGCTGGTGTGCGCCGTGACCGGGGTCCTGCGCGACATGCTGGTCTCCGCGGGCGTCGCGCGCGAGCGCGTGCTGGTGACCCAGAACGGGGTCGACCTCGGGGCCTACGCGGCGGGCTCGGCCGAGGCCGCGCGCGTTGCGCTCGGGCTCGCGCCAGGAGGGCTGGTGCTCGGCTTCGTCGGTTACTACCGCGACTGGCACCGCCTGGACCTCGTGCTCGAAGCCCTTGGCGCGCCCGAGCTCGCGGCGGCGCGGCTCGTCCTGGTGGGGGAGGGCCCGGCGCGTGCCGGGCTCGAGCGCCGCGCAGCCGAGCTGGGCGTGGCCGCGCGCGTGCACTTCGCCGCCTCGCGTCCACATGCCGAGATCCCGGCCCTGCTCCCGGCCTTCGACGTGGCCCTCGTGCCGGCGATCAACCCCTATGCCTCGCCCCTGAAGCTGTTCGAGTACATGGCCGCGGCGCGCGCCGTGATCGCACCCGACCAGCCCAACCTGCGCGAGGTGCTGGAGCCCGAGCGCGACGCCCTGCTCGTCCCGCCGGGCGAGGCCGCGGCCCTGCGCGCGGCCCTGGTGCGCCTGGCGGGCGACGCCGCGCTGCGCGCGCGCCTCGGCGCGGCCGCGCGCACGCGCCTCGTGGCCCTGGACCTGACCTGGACCGGAAACGCGCGCCGCGTGGTGGCCGCGGTGGAGGGCCTGGCGGCGTGAGGCACGCGCTCTCCTTCGACGTCGAGGAGTACTTCCAGGTCGCCAACCTCGCCGCGCACTTCCCGCGCGAGCGCTGGGAGGCGATCCCCTCGCGCCTCGACCACGGCATGCGCGCCATCCTGGACGCGCTGGCGCGCCACCGGGCCCAGGCGACCTTCTTCTTCCTGGGCTGGATCGCCGAGCGCCGCCCGGACGTCGTGCGCGCCTGTCTCGCGGCGGGCCACGAGGTCGCGAGCCACGGCTACCAGCACGAGTTCCTCTCGCGCATGGACGCGGCCGGGCTGGAGGAGGACCTGGCGCGCACCGAGCGGGCCCTGGAGGCCGCCGGCGCGCCGCGGCCGGTCGGCTTTCGCGCCTCGACCTTCACGCTCACCCGGGCGACCTGGTGGGCCTTCGAGGTGCTGGCGCGGCGCGGCTACCGCTACGACTCCTCGGTCCATCCCGTGCACCATCCGGTCTACGGCGTGCCCGACTTCGAGCCGGGCATCAGCGTGGTCGCGAGCCCGGCCGGCCCGGTGGTCGAGTTCCCGGTGGCGACCCTGCCGTGCCTCGGCCGCAACCTGCCGGTGGGGGGCGGCGGCTACTTCCGGCTCCTGCCGCTCGGGCTCACGCGGCGCGCGCTCCGGGCCCTGGAGCGGCGCGACCGGCCGGCCGCGCTCTACCTGCACCCCTGGGAGTTCGACCCCGGGCAGCCGCGGGTCCCGGCCAAGCCGCTGGCGCGCTTCCGGCACTACCTGAACCTCGACCGCACCCTGCCGCGGCTCGAGGCGCTGCTGGCGGAGTTCCGCTTCACGAGCCTGCGCGCGGTGCTCGAGGAGCGCGGGCACCTGGCCTGAAACGGCGGCGCGCCGGCATCCAGGCGGGACCCTGCGCCCGGGCGCGCGCGCTCGCTATCCTGCGCGCGCGCCCGGGAGGGGCGTCCCCATGGCGTTCGCCCGCATCCTCGTGCTCGCGCTGGAGGCCTACCTGGCGCTCGGGCTCCTGTTCGCGCTGGGCTTCGTGACGCGCGGGGTCGCGCGCCTCGATCCCGCGGCGCGCACGGGCACGTGGGGGTTCCGCGTCCTGATCCTGCCCGGCTGCGCGCTGCTCTGGCCGCTGCTCGCCGCGCGCCTGCTCCGCAAGGGGGCGCGATGATCCGGCGCCTGCGCGGGCTGCACCGCGGGGCCTTCGTGCTGCTGGCGGCCGGGCTGCCGGTGCTGGTCGTCGCCGCGCTGCGCGCGCGCCGGGCGGCGCCGCGCCAGGAGCTCCCGGCCGAGCTGCACCCGGGCCCCGCGGGGGGCCTCTCGGCCGGCGAGGACTGGCTCGTCTACTGGGTCGAGGCGGAGCTCGCCGCGGGCGCGACGCTGCCGGATGGGGCCGAGCTCGCCGGCAGCCTGCGCACGGGCGCGCTGGAGCGAGAGCCACCGCCGGGCAAGCGCGCGTTGCTCTACAGCCTGCTGAGCGGCCGCGTCGTGTCCGCGGCCGAGCGCGCCGAGCGGGGGCTGGGCGAGTGAGCGTCGGTTATCGCGCGGTCGGCTGGAACCGCCAGAAGCGTCGCTACGACGCCTGCATCGCGGGCGGAATCGCGCTGTTCCTCGGGCTCTTCGTGGGCCTCGGCGCCTGGCGCGATCCGCACGTCACGCTCGAGACGCTGCTGATCCGCGGGCTGGCGCTGCTCGCCTTCGGGATGCTGCACGGGATCCTGTCGATCGGGCCGCTGGCGCGCCTCGACGCGCGCTTCCTGCCGCTGCTCTACAACCGCCGGCACCTGGGCGTGGCCATGTTCCTGGTCGGCCTGGCGCACGCGACGCTGGCGGTGGTGCAGTTCCACGCCTTCGGCGACGAGCACCCGCTGGTCAGCGTGCTCACAGCCAACCGGCGCTACGGGAGCCTGCCGGACTTCCCCTTCGAGATCCTGGGGCTCGGCGCGCTGGCGATCCTGGCCCTGATGGCGGCCACGAGCCACGACTTCTGGCTCGCGAACCTCTCGGCGCGCACCTGGAAGGCGCTGCACATGCTCGTGTACCTCGCCTACGCACTGCTGGTCGGGCACGTGGCGCTGGGCACGCTGCAGGCGGAGCGCAATCCGCTGCTGGCGGGCCTGCTCGCGCTGGGTGTGGCCTGGGTCGTCGGCCTGCACCTCGTGGCCGGCTGGCGCGAGCGCGCGCGCGACCGCGACCTGCCGGTGCGCGACGGCTGGGTCGACGCCGGGCCGGTCGCCGCGATCCCCGAGGCGCGCGCGCGGGTGGTCTCGGTGTGCGGCGAGCGCGTGGCCGTCTTCCGTCACGCGGGCCGCGTCTCGGCCCTCTCGAACGTGTGCCAGCACCAGAACGGACCGCTCGGCGAGGGCCGCGTGCTCGACGGGTGCATCACCTGCCCCTGGCACGGCTACCAGTACCGGCCCGAGGACGGCTGCTCGCCGCCGCCCTTCACCGAGAAGGTCGCGACCTATCGCGTGCGTCTCGTCGGCGGGCGCGTCGAGGTCGAGGCGCGCGCCCAGGCCCCCGGGACGCGCCTCGAGCCGGTCCGCATCGCTGCCCCGGACCTCGGAGGAGCGCCGTGAGCGGGCCGGACGAGGAGTTCTACGTCGGCTACCTGCCGGCGGCGCCGCCGCGCCTGGCGCGGACCCTGAAAAACCGCGTCGTTGCGCTGTTCTTCCTGGTGGTCCTGGCGGGGGCCGGGCTGCCGGTGCTGCACCAGCTTCGCCCTGCTGCGCGTTTCGAGTATGGTTCCGCCGTCGAAATGGCCGGGACGCTCGCCGCCCATCCCCACCCGCGCCTCCTGGTCCCGCGGCCCGCGCGCGCGGCCGGAGGTGCCGGCGTCTCGAGCCTGCCCCTGGTGGCGCCCTGGAAGCACGGCGCGGACGCGCTGGTGGCCGGCCTCGACGGCCGGCGCGTGCGCCTGCGCGCGACCCTGGCCTTCCGCGACGGCGTCGCCCTGGCCGAGGTCGTGCCGGGCTCGCTCGCGGCCGAAGCGACGGAGCCCGTGCCGGCGCCGGAGGAGCACGTCCTCGGGCGTCGCACCCTGGTGGGCGAGATCGTCGACAGCAAGTGCTTCTTCGGGGTCATGAACCCTGGCGAGCTGAAGCCGCACCGGGGCTGCGCCGTGCGCTGCCTCTCGGGCGGCATCCCGCCGGTCCTGTGCGTGCGCGACGCGGCCGGGCGCGCGAGCTACGTGTGGCTGCTGGCGGCCGACGGCACGGCCCTCGGACCCGAGGTGCTGGAGTTCGTGGCCGAGCCCGTGGCGATCGAGGGCGAGCTGCGCCAGCGCGGCGAGGATCTGGTCCTGCGAGCCGACCCCGCCGCGTACCGGAGGCTCGAATGAGCTCCGGAGCGCCCCCCGGCGTGCCCCCGACCCCGCGCCTCGCCCGGCCGGTGCTCCGGCCCGAGGGCCTGGCGCCGCTCGGCGAGGGTCCCTACGTCGTGCGCTTCGCCGCCGACGAGGCCGACCTCGAGCGCGTGCTGCGCCTGCGCTTCGAGGTCTTCAACCGCGAGCTGGGCGAGGGCCTGGCGGAGTCCTGGGCCAGCGGGCTCGACCGCGACCGCTTCGACGAGTGCTGCCACCACCTTCTGCTGATCGAGGCCGAGCGCGACGAGGTCGTCGGGACCTACCGCCTGCAGACCGCCGAGCAGGCGCGCGGGGGGGCCGGGCTCTACTGCGCGGGCGAGTTCGACCTCGCTTCGCTGGCGCCGATCCTGGAGAAGGGCGTCGAGCTGGGCCGCGCCTGCATCGCGCGCGAGCACCGCCACGGCAGCGCGCTCTTCGCGCTGTGGCGCGGCCTCGCCGCCTACCTCGCCTGGAGCAAGAAGCGCTACCTGTTCGGGTGCTGCTCGCTGACCAGCCAGGACCCGCGCGCGGGCCTGGCGCTCCATCGCTGGCTCGAGCGCGAGGGACACCTGCACGCGCGCTACCGCGTCGCGCCGCTTCCGAGCCTCGCCTGCGCGGCCGGACCCGGGCCCGAGCCCGCGGTCGAGCTGCCCAAGCTCTTCGGGACCTACCTGCGCTACGGCGCGAAGGTCGTCTCGACCCCGGCCCTCGACCGCGAGTTCAAGACGATCGACTGGCTGGTGGTGCTCGACGCGCGCTCGCTGCCGCTGCGCCTGTGGCGCCTCTTCTTCGCGGACTTCCTGGGTGCGCCGGAGGAGATCGCCGAGTGAGGCCCGCGCGCGTCTTCTTCCGGTTGCTCGGGATCGTCCCCTGGTCGGCTGCCAGCTTCGCCCTGTGGCTCGTCGTGGCCCTGCCGGCGGCCCTGGTGGGCCGGCTCGGGACCTCGCGCGCGCGCGTGCAGCACCTCTGGTCGCGCGGGCTGTGCGCGCTGCTCGGCGTGCGCCTCGAGGTGTGCGGCGCGCCGCCACGCGGCGGGGCGCTCCTGGTCTCGAACCACCTCTCGTACCTCGACGTGGTGGTGCTCGGCGCGCTCTTCCCCTGCACCTTCGTCTCCAAGGCCGAGGTCGCGCGCTGGCCGGTGATCGGCTTCCTGGCGCGCGCCATGGGCACGGTGTTCCTCCAGCGCGAGGAGAAGCGCGCCCTGCGCGGCGTGAACGAGATCCTGGCGGCGCGCCTCGCGCGCGGCGAGGCGCTGGTGCTCTTCCCGGAGGGCACGAGCACCTCCGGGGCCGAGGTGCTGGCCTTCCGGCCGGCGCTGCTCGAGCCGGCCGTCGCGCTCGGCCGGCCCGTGCACTTCGCCGCGCTCCAGTACGCGACCCCGCCGGGCGAGCGCCCGGCCAGCGAGGCCGTGTGCTGGTGGGGCGACATGACCTTCGGTTCCCACCTCCTCGGCCTGCTCGCCCTCTCGGGCGTGGAGGCCTCCGTCGTCTTCGGCGCGGAGCCGCTCCGCGCCACCGACCGCAAGGAGCTGGCCCTGCGCCTGCGCCACGCGGTCGTCGCGAGCCTGCGACCCCCCTCCTCGCCATGCCTGATAGCCGTGCCCTGATCGCCCCGCTGTGCGCGCTGCTCGAGCAGGGCGCCGACCTGGCCCCGCGCCTCCCTTCCGAGGCCTTCGCGCTCGCCTCGCCGCTCGCGCCCGGCGGCGGCGTGGGTGCGCACCTGCGCCACGTGGCCGACTTCGTGCGCGCCTTCCTGCGCGACCTGGAGGGCGGCCGCATCGACTACGACCGGCGCGAGCGCGACGAGCGTGCCGAGCGTGATCCGGAGCGGGCGCGGGCCGAGCTCCTGCGCCTCGTCCAGGCCCTGCGCGCGCTGGGCCCGCTCGAGCGCGGGCGCGCGCTCGAGGTGCGCTCCGAGGCCTGCCTGTGCGGCCCGGAGTGGCAGCGTTCCAGCGTGGCGCGCGAGCTCGGCACGCTGCTCAGCCACACCGTCCACCACTACGCCCTGATCGCCGTCTTGCTGCGCGCGCGCGGGCTCGAGCCCGACGCGAGCTTCGGCGTGGCGCCCTCCACGCTCGCGCACTGGCGGGAGGAGCGCGCGGCGTGTGCACCGCGAGCTGGCTGATCCACCCGGACGGCTACGAGCTCTTCTTCAACCGGGACGAGTCCGTGCGGCGCGGGACGGCGCGCCCGCCGGAGCGGCTCGCGCTGGGCGGGGTGCGCGTGCTCGCGCCGCGTGACGCCGACGCGGGCGGCACCTGGCTGGGAGTGAACGAGCACGGTCTCGCGCTGGCGCTGCTCAACGCCTGGGACGCGCGCGAGGGCCTGGCCGGGGCGAAGAGCCGCGGGCTGCTCGTGCAGGAGCTCCTGGACGCGCGCGATGCCGCGACGGTCCTGGCGCGCCTGGCCGAGGAGGACCTGGCACGCTACCGCGGCTTCACGCTGGCGCTGTTCGAGCCGGGCCGCGCGCCGCGCGCGCGCGCCTGGGACGGACGCGCGCTGGCCGAGCTCGAGCCGCGCTCGCCGCTGTGCAGCTCCTCGCTCGACCGCGGGCGCGCGCAGGCCGAGCGCGAGCGCGTCTGGGCGCGGCTCCTCTCGGACCAGCCGGGGCCGAGCCGCGCGCTGCTCGAGCGCTTCCACGCCAGCCACGAGCCCGAGCGCGGGCCCTGGTCGCCCTGCATGCACCGCGCCGACGCGGCCACGGTCAGCGCCAGCCAGGTGCGCGTGGACGCACGCGCGGTCGCGCTGCGTTACGCCGACGGTCCGCCCTGCACGGCCGGGTTCGGTCCGTGGCTCGCGCTGGAGCGCACCGGATGAGGGGCGCGCGCCTGGCCTTCCCGCTGCTCCTGGCCGCGGTCGTGCTGCTGGTGCTGCTCGTGGCCCCGGACGGAGCCAGGCTCGAGGGCTGGTTCGACGGGTTGGCCCAGGACGGCGCCGGTGCGTTGCGCCTGGCCCTGGCGCTGGCAGCGGCCACGCTGGTCAGCGAGGACCTGACCTGCCTCGCGGCCGGTGCGCTGGTCGCGCGCGGAGTGCTGCCCTTCCCGCTGGCGGCCGGCGCCTGCTTCCTCGGGATCTTCGCCGGCGACCTGCTGCTCTTCCTGGTGGGGCGCTGGTGCGGGCCGCGCGTCCTGGCGCGGGCGCCGCTCGCCTGGCTGATCGAGCCCGAGCGCGTGCGCGAGGCGGCCGAGTGGCTGGAGCGGCGCGGAGCGATCGTGATCCTCGTCTCGCGCTTCTTGCCGGGTGCGCGCCTGCCGACGTACTTCGCCAGCGGAGCGCTCGGGACGAGCGTCGCGCGCTTCAGCCTGTGGTTCGCGCTGGCGGGGCTCCTGTGGACGCCGGTGCTGGTGGCCCTGGCGGCCGGGATCGGCGGCGGGCTCGGCGCCGTGGGGGGCGCTGGGCCCTGGGGGCTCGTGGGCACCCTGGCCGCAGCCTGGCTCCTGGTGGCGCTCGCGCGCGCGCTGGCCACCTGGCGCGGGCGCCGCCTCCTGCGCGCCCGGATCGTGCGCCTGATGCGCTTCGAGTACTGGCCGATCGGCGTCTTCTACCTGCCGGTCTTCGCGCTCCTCGCCTGGCGCGCGCTGCGCGGCCAGGCGCTGGTCTTCACGGCCGCCAACCCGGCCCTGCCGCACGGCGGCTTCGTGGGCGAGTCGAAGCGCGCGATCCACGCGCTGCTGGAGGCGGCCGGGGCGCCGCTGCCGCGCACGCTGTGCCTCGCGCCGGGCGAGCCGCGCGCGCGGCGCGAAGCGGTGCGCGAGTTCCAGCGCGCCCAGGGCCTCGGCTTCCCGCTGGTGGTCAAGCCCGACGTGGGCCAGCGCGGCGACGGGGTGCGCGTCGTGCGGGACGCCGCCGCGCTCGACGCGGCTCTGGCCGACGACGAGGCCCTGGTCGTGCAGGAGTACGTGCCGGGCGACGAGTACGGGCTCTTCCACGTCCAGGTGCCGGGCGCCGCGGTCGGCGAGCTCCTGTCGATCACCCACAAGGTCCTGCCGGAGGTCGTCGGCGACGGCCGGCGCACGCTCGAGGAGCTGGTCCTGTCCGAGCGCGAGCACCTGCCGATGGCGCACGTGCTCCTGCGCCGCCCGCGCGCGGAGCTGGAGCGCGTGCCGCCGGCCGGCGCGCGCGTGGTCCTGGGCGAGCTCGGCACCCACTGCCGCGGCGCGCGCTTCCTGGACGGCAACGCGCTGGCGACGCCGGCCCTGGCGGCCGAGCTGGAGCGCATCGCGCGCGCCCTGCCGGGCTTCCACATCGGGCGCTTCGACGTGCGCGCCCAGTCGCCCGCCGCGCTCCAGGCCGGGCGCTTCCGCGTGCTCGAGCTGAACGGCGTCACCTCCGAGGCCGGGCACATGTACGACCCGGCCTTCGGCCTCTTCGACGCCTGGCGCTCGCTGCTCGGGCAGTGGCGCCGTGCCTGCGCGATCGGAGCGGCCAATGCCCGCGCCGGTGCGCGCGTGAGCCGCGTGGGTGAGCTGGTCGCCGCCGTGGGCGCCTACCGCGCGCTCGAGCGCCGGCGCCGGAGGCCGGTGGCGGCCGAGACGCGCGCGGCGCCGGCGGCGGTCGAGGGCGCGCCGTGAGCGGCTGGAGCGAGCGCGCGACGGCCGACGGCTCCTGGACCCTCTGGAACGAGGCCCTGGGCGAGGCCTGCCACAGCTCCGCGGGGGCCTGGACGCAGGCTTGCCTGCGCTACGCCGGAGCCTGCCGCCTGGCGGAGCACCCCGGCCCGCGGCTGGCCCTGCTCGACATCGGCACCGGGCTCGGGCTCAACCTGGCGGCGGCGCTCGCGGCTCTGGACGGGCGCGCGGTGGCGCTCGAGGCCGCGACCTTCGAGCGCGAGCCCGAGCCGATCGAGCGCGCGCTCGCGCTCTACGCGCGCCCGGAGCTGGCCACGGGCCCCTGGGAGCCCTGGCACCGGCCGGTGCGCGCGGCCCTGCGCGCGGCGCTGGCGGCGCGCGGCACGCGCGTGGAGCTCCGCGGGCCGGACGGGACGCGCCACGGGCTGACGCTGCACCTCGGCGACGCGCGCGCGACGCTGCCGCGCCTCGCCAGCGCGCCCGCCTGGGACGCGATCTTCCTCGATCCGTTCTCGCCGCGCCGCGCACCGGAGCTGTGGGAAGAATCGTTCCTGTCCGCGCTGGCCGCGCGCCTCGCCCCAGGGGGCTGGCTCTCGACCTACAGCGCGTCCTTCCGCGTGCGCCTCGCCCTGGCGCGCGCGGGCCTCGCCGTCGGACGCGGACCGCGCGTGGGGGCGAAGGGCGAGGGCACGCTGGCGAGCCGGGCGTGCGTCGTGCCGCCCCTCGCGCCGCGCGTGGAGCGGCGCCTGGCGCGCCGCGCAGGGCTTTCCGGTCCCTCCGGTGTGTAGCCGGGGGGGCATTTTGCCGTTTCGATGGCCAGGGGAGCCTCCCCGGGTCGACTAGAATGCGGCGCGCGGAGGCATGCCCACCGCCTCCGCGGGCTCGTGCGAGCCCGCCCGGGTGGGCAAGCTCCTCGCCACCGACCATGACTCACCTGGCGCTGATCGGCACGACCGAATGGATCATCATCCTGGGCGTGGTGGT
>Ga0315910_10005083_pt1 | contig 10840 bp, 13 predicted proteins | sample EdamamesoilMG_FD_204470 | JGI IMG/M metagenome (GOLD analysis project Ga0315910, IMG submission 204470) | Garden soil microbial communities collected in Santa Monica, California, United States - Edamame soil | ecosystem: Environmental > Terrestrial > Soil > Garden | place: USA: California...
AAGCCCATCGTGAAGGACCTGAACAAGGAAGGTGACGGGGACTTGATCGAATAGGGGACCATGACCGAACAACCCAACCTCGATCGGGTCAATTACATCAACATTGGCCTCATGGGTCTCTCGGCAGCCTTGGCCTATCGAGCCCCCTTCGAGCTCTTTCTTTTCGCTTACGCCGTGATGGGCCCCCTTCATTACCTCACCGAGATCTCCTGGCTCCATGACCGCAATTACTACGCGAAGGGGAAGTACGATGCCCTTTTCCTGGTCGGGGCGGGGGGCGTCATCACCCTCCTTTTTTTGGGGGTCCTCCAAGCGCCCCCTTCGGTGCCCGCTCTCCTGGTCTGTCTCGCCTTCCTAGGGGCCTTGATCTTCGCTTTCGTTCAAGAGACGGGAGCGCGGGTCCTCGCGTTGATCGGCGCGACGGTCGTGAGCTTCGTCCTCGCGCCTTCCGTGGCTTTTCGGGAAGTCTTCAGCGTTTTTCTTCCCACCCTCATCCATGTTTTCATCTTCACCGGGTTCTTCATACTGGCGGGGGCCTTGAAAGGGCGGAGCCTCTCGGGAGCCCTCTCCTTGTTGACCTTTGTGGGGATCGCGGCGAGCTTTGTCTTCTTCCAACCAGCGGGAACTTACCGGACGGGGGATTATGTCCGGGAAAATTTCGGGTATTTGAAGGAGGACGGGACCCTGGGAGGTTCTTTCGCTTCCCTCAGCCTGAGCCTGGTCAGGGACTTCGGACTGCACGACTTCGGGACCGCCGGCCCCTCCTCCTCGGTCTTCGTCTCCCAGGTCAACGAGTTCCTCTACACCCACCCCACGGCCTTGGCGGTCGCTGCGTTCATCGCCTTCGCTTACACCTATCACTATCTCAATTGGTTCTCGAAGACGTCGGTCATCCGGTGGCACCTGATCCCCCGTAAGAGGCTCTGGATCATCCTGGGGCTCTGGGGCGCTTCCATCGGTATCTATGCTTACGATTACTTGCTGGGCCTCAAATGGTTGTTCTTTTTGAGCCTCCTGCACGTGCTCTTGGAGTTCCCCTTGAACCACCTGACCTTCCTGCAAGTAGGGAAGGAGATCGGACGGCTGACTTGGGGCGGGGGAAAGGTCCGATGATCGGGCCAGCGGGAGCCCGGAAGTCCTTTCCGACCGTTCCGTGGATTTCGCTTGTCCGCCCTTGTGGGGACCCCATAATGGGCCCACGAAAGCCCGGTCCAAAAAGGAAGATCACCAGAATATGAGCGCCGTCAAGAAACATCCCACCCGGAACCTCCTCCTCCTGGCTTTCATCGGGGTGATGTTCATCACCTTGTTGGTGGCGTTCATCAGCGACGGTAGGGAACTGGCGAAGGTCTTCCACCAATTGGAGCTTTCCTCCATCCTCTTGGCCATCGTCTGCACGGTCGCGGCCTATGTGGCCTTGGGGCTTTCCTTCAGCGCCATTTTCAAGATGGCGCACCATCACGTTCCCTTCCCCAGGCTTTTGAGCATCACCTTCATCTCGGCCACCTTCAACTACATCATCTCCTCGGGTGGCATGTCCACCATGGCGGTCCGCTCCTTCCTGCTGAAGCACGAAAAGGTGCCCTACTCGGTGAGCATCCCCCTCTCCTTCGCTCAGAACATGATCTTCAACTTGGTCCTATCGGTGGTCTGTCTGGGAGGGGTCCTTTATCTTCACCACCACCGGGAGCTCACGAGCGATGCTTTCCAGGTCGTCGTGTTCCTTTTCTTGTTGGGCTTGATCGGCATCGTGACCTCCATGATGCTCGTCTTCTTCAACAAGCGTTTCCGGGGTTGGTTCATGCGGAAGGTCTTTTCCGTCATCGAGTGGTTCGCCCGCCGTGTCCTCAAGCGCCCCAGCCATCCCGAGAAGCTGCGGGAGGTCCGGGATGAGGTGGAGGTCTCCATCCGGTATCTCCACCAAGGTTGGACCCGCTTGTTCCTGGTGTTGTTGTGGGTGAGCCTGGACTGGGCTTTCACGGCCCTGACCCTCTACTTCTGCTTCCAGGCCGCTGGGGTCGAGCTCCCCGCGGGCCTGCTCCTGGTGGCCTTCGCGGTGGAGTTCCTGACCTCCACGGCGAATGTGGTACCGGCCGGGTTAGGGGTGACCGAAGGTTCCCTGTCCGGGGTCTTGAGCCTCTTCGGGGTGGATTTCCACCAGGCCCTGGTGGCGGCCCTTCTTTTTCGCGCGATCTTCTTCCTCTTGCCCTTGGCCATCGCCACGGGGCTCTACCTGGAAACCATGAGGACCCTCTGGCGGTCCCAGGTGGAGCACAAGAAGACAGCTCCGAGCGACCTGCCAGAGAACCTTTCCTAGCCTTCCTCCCAAGAGCCGGTTTTTTCCCATCATCGGCCGAACCGTTCCGACCAGCCCTACGTCAAAACCCTTAATAAGGCCATTATTATTGGCATATTGACTTGATATAAACTGGCTCATATATTCTGTAACCATAATTTAATAAAGTCTGTATTTGAGTTTGAAGCCAGCTCGGTCGTTCAAGGAGAACGTCATGGAAAAGCTACCTTTCTTCAGTGAGGAAAGGTCCCTAGGGACCTATCTAAGGGAGATCGCCCGGGTGCCCCTTTTGACCCCGGATGAGGAGAAGACCATCAGCCGCGCCGCCCGTGGAGGGGATGAGGCGGCCTTGCGTCATCTCATCGAAGCCAACCTCAGGTTCGTGGTCTCCATCGCCAAGGGTTACCGCAATAGGGGGCTTTCCTTCCTGGATCTCATCAACGAGGGGAACCTGGGCCTTATGAAGGCCGCTAAGACCTTCGATCCCGAGAGGGGCGTGAAGTTCGTCTCTTACGCGGTCTGGTGGATCCGCCAATCCATCTTGGCCGCCATCCTGGACAAGGCCGACATGGTCCGCATCCCCCAGAGCCAGACCAAGAAGGTCCGTAAGATCCAGAAGAGGATGGACCAACTCAAGCAAAAGGCTGGCGGGAGCCTTTCCGATATCGAGGTCATGAAAAAAGCGGGCCTCTCCCGGGAGACCTTGGACGAGGTCCATCAGTACGGTCACGGGTACCTGAGCCTGGACAGCACCCAGGTCGGGGAGAGCGAGAAGCCCATGATGGAGTTCATCCGGGACCCCAAGGGCTTGGAAGAGTTCGAAAAGGACCTGATGGACAAAAGCCTCACGGAAAAGCTCCAAGGGGCCTTGAAGGGCCTGGATCGTCGGGACGGCGAGGTCCTTACCTGGCGCTACGGCTTGGATGGCGAGGGAAGCAGGACCTTGGACGAGATCGGCAAGCGCCTGAAGATCTCCAAGGAGAGGGTCCGTCAGATCGAGGAGAGGGCCATGCGGAGGATCCGCGGGTCCGCGGACATCGAGCGGTTGCGGGATTTCGTGGCTTGAACCAGGGGGCGATCATCGCCCCCGTTCCGAGGAATGACATGGAACTTTCACCCGACCATCCGCTCTACACCATCAGCGTGGTGGCCCAGCTTTTGGGCCTCCATGAGCAGACCATCCGGCAGTACGAGCGGCTTGGCCTCATCTCCCCCTGTCGGACCATCCGCAAGACCCGGCTCTACTCCCGTTCCGACATCGACCGGCTCGAATGCATCACCTATCTCGTCAAAACCTGCGGCGTCAATCTCTCCGGGGTGAGGATCGTGATCACCCTATCCAACAGCCACCCGGAGATCGACCGCCTGTTAAGGGACAAACGAATGCCTTTCCCCCGGGAAGGGGAAGGATCAAAAGACGGATCCTGGAGGGACGAATGAAGACCTTGAGAGGGAACAAGACCATCCTTGGCAGCCTGGGGCTCGTGGCCCTGGGGGCCTTGATTTCCATCCTGCTCCAACCCATCGTGGGTAGCGCCGCGCCGCTCAATCTTCGGAAAGGCCAAGCCCCCTTGAAGCTCCCTTCCGGCAGTCCCGCTTTGACCTTGCAGAACGCCTTCATCCAAGTGGCGTCCTCGGTGTCGCCCGCGGTGGTGAACATCAGCTCCGAATGGACCGAGAGCGTCCGGGGGATGGATGATTTCTTCGATTTTTGGTACGGCCCCAATGGCGGCCAGCGTCGCCATCCCGCCATGAAGCAGAAACAGCGTAGCCTCGGTTCCGGGTTCCTCATCTCGGAGGACGGTTACATCCTCACCAATGGGCATGTCCTGGGGAAGGCCAGCAAGGTCACCGTCACCTTCGAGGATGGCACGACCTACAACGCCAAGGTGGTGGGCAAGGCCGAGGGGGTGGACATCGGCGTCATCAAGATCACGGAAGCCGGCAAGAAATTCCCCTTCGTCACCCTGGGGGATTCGGACGCCCTCCAGGTCGGGGAATGGGCCATCGCCATCGGGAACCCCTTCGCCTTGGACCACACGGTCACCACCGGGATCATCTCCGCCAAGGGCCGGTCGGTCCGGGGCCTGGGAGGCCAGGAATCGGGCTACCAGAACTATATCCAGACCGACGCCTCCATCAACCCGGGCAACTCCGGGGGGCCTCTCTGCAACATCGAGGGGGAGGTCATCGGCATCAATACCGCCATCTACAGCCAATCCGGGGGCTCCGTCGGGATCGGGTTCGCCATCCCCTCCAACATGGCCCGCAAGGCCGCGGAGGACCTGGTGAACGAGGGCCGGGTGGTCCGGGCCGGGCTAGGGGCCATGGTGCAGGAGCTCACACCCCAGATGGCCAAGAGCTTCGGGCTTTCCACGACCGAGGGGGCCTTGCTCTCCAATATCAGCAAAGGGAGCGCCGCCGAGAAGGCGGGGCTCAAGGCCGGGGACATCGTGCTCTCCATCAACGCAGCGAAGGTCACGGGCTCGGGCGACCTGATCGCCAAGCTCTACACCTATAAGCCCGGGGATACGGTGGAAGTGGCTTTCCTTCGGGACGGGACCAAGAGCGTCGTATCGGTCAAATTGCAGGCCCTCTCCCAGAAACCGGCCCAAAAGGATTTCTCCTCCGAGGAGGGGGACGAGGAAGGGGAGGATCTGGGGGACCGCGGTCTTGGGCTCGCTTTCCAGGACCTGACCCCCGAGTTGAAGGAACGGCTCCCGCAGGACGCTCCCCAAGGCCCGGTGGTCTTGCAGGTACAGAGGGGAACCCCGGCCGCCGCGGCGGGTCTCCAGCCGGGGGACATCATCCTCAAGGCCGGCAATCAAGCCCTCTACACGGCCAAACAGCTCTCGGCCATCCTCAAGAAGAGCGACATGGCCAAGGGCCTTAGGCTCTTCGTTTGGCGCGATGGCGCCACCCTCTATACCTTCCTGCAGAACGGGGATTGAGGACGATCGGAAGGGTCGGTCGTTAGGTGGATCGGGAAGCCCCGGCGAAAGTCGGGGCTTTTTTGTTTCAGGCCAAAAGCCGGACAAGAAGGAGGGTCCAGATCACCGTGTTGCAGAGGTGGCCGGTCCAGCAGACCCGGCATTCCAACCCGTCCCTCAACAGGATCCAAGCCAGCCAAAGGGTCATGAGGAAGCTGAGGGTGGAAATGGCGAAAAGGAAGGTCAGGGGCCAACCGGCCCAAGACCCGATCCCTAGAAGGGGATAAAAGAGCGTCCCTAGCAAGGAGTTCGGGACCCCCAAGAGGGCGGCGTTGGGGGTGCGGAAGAGCGCCTGACATCCGCCCGCCTCCAACCTGCAGATGTTCGGTCCGGTGAAGAAAGCGGGGAGGTCTCGATAGCGGCCCAAAAGGGCGATGGCCGCGGCCGAGCAACCGAGGATGGAAGCGCCCCACAAAAGGATATTTAAAGGATCTGGCATGGCTTTATCATAACCCCATGCTCCGCAAGGTCTCCCTCAGCGCCATGGTCTTCACCTACCTCTTCGCCGGAGCGGCCCATTTCCTCAAGTTCGATTATTTCCTCTCCCTGCAACCGGATTTCATGCCTTTCCCGGCCCTGATGGTGCGGCTTTCCGGCTTGACCCTTCTTTTCCTGGGTGTCTTCCTGGCGTGGGCCCCGGCCCGGAGGACCGCCTGTTCCTTCATCATGTTCTTCTGGGCCTTGGGCGTCCCCTTGAACCTTTATGTCCTATCGGTCGGAGGGGCCGGCATCCCGCTCTCGAAAGAGGCCTTGGTGGCTCGGGTCCCTTTCCACCTGGGATTGATCGTCTGGGCTTGGTGGCATAGGCTTCCAGGGAAGAAGCCGAAGGCCGTTCCAACCCCCAGGCCCGCATGAAAAAGCCCAAGCTCAAGATCATCCAGGTCATCGCCTCCAAAGGCTGGGGCGGTCGGGAAACGGTGCCTCTTCTTCTGTCGGGGGAATTCAAGAGGCGGGGACACCCGGTGGCCCTCTGGACCGATCCCCGGACGCCCTTGGGAAAGAGGACCGCGGAACTTGGTTTCGATCGGTCGCCCTTGGGTCACCGGTCCCATCTCGACCCCCGCGGTTATCTCGAGGTCCGAAAGGCCCTACAGAAGGACTCTCCCGATATCCTGCATGTTCACCATTCCCGGGACCTTTGGACCCTGGTGCCTATCCTAAAAGCCACCAGCTGGAAGGGGCCACTCGTCCTTACCAAGCACATCGAGTCGGGGGTGAGCAAGAAGGACCCCTTCCACAAGTTCCTTTATGACCGGGTGGACCTCATCCTTGGTTGTTCCTCCATGGTGCGGGACAATGTGGTCGGGACCTGTCCGGTGGACCCCGCGAGGGTCTGGGTGGGCCATCCGCCCGTGGATACGGGGAAATTCCATCCCAAGGCCCGGGAAGCGAAAGTCCTCCGGAAAAGATGGGGTGTCCGGGGACCGGTCATCGGCATGGTGGCGAGGCTTTCCCCGGGCAAGGGGCATGAACTGCTCTTGAAGGTGGCGTCCCTCTTGAGGGGGAAGTTCCCCAAGTTGACCTTCAAAATGGCGGGCGCCGCCGCGCCCGAGGAAATAGAATACGCCCGTAAGCTCGAGCGTCTCAGGGATGACCTGGGTCTGAAGGGTCGGTTCGACTTCGAGGGCTACGTCGAGGATGTGCCGACCTTCCTTTCCGCCTTGGACCTCGCGGTCCACGCGGCGCCCAACGAGTCCTTTGGATTGGCCATCGTTGAGGCCATGGCCTGTGGGAGACCCGTCCTGGCCCGCAGGGGTGGCGGGGTGGAGGATATCTTCCGGGGGAAGGATCCGGGCGGTAGGATGATCGATTCGGAGGACCCCCGATCCTGGGCGAAGGCGATCGAGGGCCTCTTGAAAACGCCTTCCGCCTTGAGGAGCTTGGCCAGGGGAAGCCGAGGGAACGCCGATCGATTCAGTTTGAAGGCCGTGGCGGACCGTCACCTAGCTTGGTACGGGCAATTATTGGGAAGGCGGGCCATTCGATGATCACCTCAAGACCCGCCCTTTCCATCGTCCTGATCACCTTGAACGAGGAAAAGAACATCGCCCGGACCCTGAAGGCCCTTCGCTTCAGGACCGGGGTCTTTTCCAAGGTGGAGGTCCTGGTCGTGGATGCCGAGAGCCAGGACGCCACCGCGCGGATCGCCCGGTCGTTGGGGGCCAAGGTCCTGGTCCGCCCCTGGCGGGGTTATTCCGACCAGAAGAACTGGGCCTTTTCCCGTTGCTCGGGGGACTGGGTGCTGTCCTTGGACGCCGATGAGGTCGTGACGCCCGCTTTGGTGGCGGAGATCGAGCGGACCCTGCCTGGGACTCCCGCCGAGGTGATGGGTTACTCCTTGAAACGGAGGGCTTTCTTCCTGGGCAAGTGGATCCGCCATTGCGGTTGGTGGCCGGATGAACAGCTCCGGCTCTTCCGCAAGGGGAAGGGTCGGTTCGATCGCCAGCCCGTGCATGAGGCCCTGGAGGTCTCGGGGAAGACATCGACCTTCCGGGAACCCTTGGACCATCTCACCTATGATTCCATCGGGGCCTATCTCCAGAAGATGGACCGCTATTCGGACCTGGCGGTGGGGGCCCTGGCGCCCGAGGACCGGAAGGTGACCTCTTGGAGGTCGAACCTCCTGCTCAGGCCCTGGTTGACCTTCCTCAAGATGTATGTCCTGAAATTGGGGTTCCTGGACGGCTGGCAGGGGTTCGTGCTTTGTTCCCTTTCGGCTTTCCACGATCTGGCCAAGTACGCCAAAGTTTGGGAGAAACACGTCCTCGGACGTTGAAGGAGACGGCCATGAGCGAATTCAAGGAGATCGAGGTCGAGGAAGCCGCCCGGTTGCTAGAGGGAGGGAAAGCCCTCTTCGTGGACATCCGCGACCCCGCCTCTTTCCAAGCTTCCCACGTGCCGGGGGCCCTCCACTTGAGCGATACCAACATCCAACCCTTCGTGACCGGGACCGACAAGTCGAAACCCATCGTGGTCTATTGCTACCATGGCCACACGAGCCAAGGGGCCGCCACCTATCTCCTGGACCAGGGGTTCCGGGAGGTCTATAGCGTCCGGGGGGGGTTCGAGGGTTGGCGGGTCACGGGAAAGATCGAGAGCTAAGACCATGCCCAAGCAATATTGGCTCATGAAGGCCGAAGAGGCCGTTTATCCCATCGAGAGATGGAAGAAGGAAAAGGTCACTTTTTGGGACGGGGTGCGCAATTACACGGCCCGCAACTTCATGCGGGACAAGATGCGCAAGGGCGACGGGATGTTCTTCTATTATTCCGGCGGCAAGCCCAGCGGCATCGTGGGGGTAGGGGAGATCGTGAAGGAAGGTTACCCGGACCATACGGCCTTCGATCCCAAGAACATCCACTATGACGAGAAAAGTGATCCTTCCAAGCCCACCTGGTACATGGTGGACGTCAAGTTCGTGAAGGCCTTGAAGCGGATCCTTCCGATCGGCCTCCTCAAAGAAGTCCCTGGCCTCAAGAACATGGTCCTCTTCAGGCAATCCCAGCTCTCGGTCCAGCCCGTCACGGAAGCCGAATGGAAGGTCATCCAGCGCATGATCGACGCGCAAGACGACCGTTAAGGTTTAAGGGCGGCCCTTACCTGGGCCCAATCCAAGCCCAAGGACCTGGGCGCGTGGGGTTTGAGCTCTTCCGCCAGTTTCTTCATGGCCTCGGACCGATTCTTCGAGGCCGGGTGGGTCGATAGGAAGGCCGGGACCTTGTCGGTGCCGTCCTTCTTGGAGAGCTTGTCGAAGAAGGTCCCCAGCGCCGTCACCGGTAGGCCGGCCTGGGCCATGATCTTGGCCCCTTCCCGGTCAGCCTCTTCCTCTTGCCCTCGGCCATAGGAGATCTCCATCAAGCTTCCCATCCCGAAGGCCACCTCGCCCAGATCGCCCGACCCGAAGAAAAGAGAGAACCAAAGGCGCCATCCCAGGGACTGCACCAACCGCTTGACCACGTGGCGCTTTGTGACATGGGACATCTCATGGGCCAGCACCCCCGCCACCTCCTCCGGGGAGGCGGCCTCCTTCATGAGCCCCGTCATGAGCACCATGTGGCCGCCCGGCAGGGCGAAGGCGTTCACCATGGGGTCCTTCACCACGTGAAGGGTGAAGGCGTAAGGAAGGTCCTTCGGGGCGCCGGTCTTGAGGCGCCTCAGGATCATCTGTGCGGCCTCATAGGCGGGCCCCTCGGTGATCTCTGTCTTTCCCACCAACTGGGAACGGATGAGGAGGTCGCCCCATTTCTTCTCGGTCTCCAAAGGCAGTTTTCGGGCGGCCCAATCGGACACCCAGTGGCTCACGGCCCAATAACCGCCCCCAAAGGCGGCCGCCGTGAGGATGGCGGCCAGGACCAAGTTGCGCCACTTACGCCGGACATGGCCCAAGTTCGCCGCGGAAAAACCCATGAGCAGGGTTTGGTAGGAAGGGTCGACACGGGAGGAAAGGATCCGGGCAAAGTCCTGGTCCGTCAGGGTGAGGGCCCCGACCGGCCCTGGCACGATGGGGCAAGTGACGAGCAGGTAGGATTCTTCCTCGCCGGCCTTCCCGAACTTGAGGCCCCTCAGGGGCCATTCCACCCGGTAGCCTTCACCCGTGTCGATGGAAAGCCCTTCGGGCGTGAGGGTGACCTTGGCGGCGCGGCCCCCGCCGGACCCATCGGGCGTGAACCACACGGCCTTGAAATAAGGAAGGATCGCGTCCGTCATGGACCGGCCGTCAGCCCTTCGTCGGGATGTAGGCGCTCACCCAGCCCCCGAAGGCGGAGGGATTGCGGGTCTGGATATAGACGGTCCCAGGTCCCTTGAAGCGGCACACCAGCATCTCACCCGAGGTCAGGGAGGAGATCCAGCCCGAGGAGGATTTTTGGATCTTGTAGGAGGTCGTGGAGGTCCAAGCCACCAGATGGGAGTTGTCCACGACGTACTCCTCGTTCGCGGCCAGGTCCACCCGATGCACCGCCCCGAAGGAGTTCAAGGCCAAGGTTCCTTGGCCCGTGACCTCCGAGATGAAGAACCCCTCGCCCGAGAAGAGGCCCTTGGTGAGGTTCTGCATCTTGGATTGCAGGGTGACGGTGCGGGAGGCCATGAGGAAGCTGCCCTTCTGCACCAGGTAAGAGACGTTCCCGTCCATCTCCAGCAGGATGATCTCGCCGGGAGGCGCTGGGGCCAGGAGCACCTGTCCCTCCCCGGTGGCCGCCGTCAGGGTCTGGTAGAAGAAGGTCTCGCCCCGGAAGATCTTCCGGGAAAGGGCTCCCAGGAGCCCGCCCCTCATGGATCCCTCCACCTTGATGGCGGGGGTCATGGCCACCATGGCGCCTCCCTCCGCGTAGACGGATTCCCCTTGGGGAAGGTCCACCTTCAAGGCTGGGGAATCCCCCGGATGGATGATCTCGAATTTGGCGCTCATGGAAGCCTCCGGGAAGAATTTGATGTCATCCTGAGTGGCCCGGCGGAGCCGGACACGAAGGATCTATGTGTTCAAACCGTTCATATAGAACATAGATTCTTCGTCGCCTTCGGCTCCTCAGAATGACAGAGGGCGACTGAGCCGAGG
>Ga0315910_10005084_pt1 | contig 10839 bp, 11 predicted proteins | sample EdamamesoilMG_FD_204470 | JGI IMG/M metagenome (GOLD analysis project Ga0315910, IMG submission 204470) | Garden soil microbial communities collected in Santa Monica, California, United States - Edamame soil | ecosystem: Environmental > Terrestrial > Soil > Garden | place: USA: California...
TCGCCCGAGACTTCGAGCGCGTAATGCTCGCCCGCACCAAGCAACGCGGCCGGAACCGGCAAGGTTCGGTCGCTCTCAAGCGCCTCGATCGGGACGCCGGCGGCAATCCGGCCGTGCAGGGGAATCTCGATAACGTCGTTCGCAACCATGCGCGGCGCGGGGGGAGGGGTGATGACCCGGCCAACCGGATCGTTCGCCCTGGCTTCGCCGGATCTGGCATCGTTCGCCACGGTGACTGTTGCCCTGAAGCCCTTCGAGAGCACATCCTCGGGCTGCTTGAGCACTTCCAGTGCCCGCGCCCGGTTGGGCAGGCGGCGCAGGAAACCGCGTTCCTCGAGCGCCGAGATCAGCCGGTGGACGCCCGACTTGGAGCGCAGGTCGAGCGCGTCCTTCATTTCCTCGAAGCTTGGGGAAATCCCCGTTTCCTCAAGCCTTTCCTGAATGAAGATCAGGAGTTCGTGCTGCTTGGCCGTCAACATGGAGCAATTCTCCCCAATGTTCCATTACGGAACGAACGAGGAACAAGTAAGCAACCGCGATTCGCGAGTCAAGCGATTCCCCCATTTTCGAGCAAATAGGCCGGAACAGGCGTTCCCGCTTTGGCCGCCGGAGTCCCTGCGGGTCGTACGATCAGGGCATTGGCCGCGGCAAGCGAGCGCAATGCGCTCGAATCCTGCTGGGGCAAGGGCGAGACCGTCTCGCCGTGGCGAATCGCGCGAACAAATTCCAACCGGTCGCCTCCGGGCGGCAGGTCCGTGCCCGCAGTCAGCATCACCGAACTCGGCAAGGGATTCGTCGAACCCGCCAGCGCCCGCAACAGCGGCAGCAGGAACAGGTAGGCCGTGACATAGCTCGACACAGGGTTCCCCGGCAGGCCGAGCACGATCTGCGCCCCCTTGCGCGCCACCAGCAGCGGCTTGCCCGGCTTCATCGCCACCCGCCAGAAATCGATCTTGCCTCCCCAGGCCTCGAGCGCGGGGCGGACAAGGTCGTGATCGCCGACCGAGGCCCCGCCGCTGGTGACGATCACGTCGGCATCGCTCGCCCGGCCGAGCGCGGCGGACAGCGCGCCAAGGTCGTCGGGAACCGGTCCGAAACGGACGATCTCGCTCGCCAGTCCGGCACACATCGCCGCCAGCATCGCGCCGTTGCTCGCCGGGATCTGGTTGGGCGGGCAGTTGGCGGGATCGGCGGAGAGCTCGTCGCCGCTGTCGACGATCGCGATATGCGGCAGGCGATGGACGGACAGGTCCGCGTGCCCCGCGGCGATCGCGGCTGCGAGTTGGCCCGCGCCGATGCGGGTTCCGGCGGAGAGGATTTCGTCGCCGGTGCGGAAATCGAACCCGGCGCGGCGGATATGCCGGGGGCTGGGCTCCCCTTCGCCGTTGAGCGAAAGCGTATCGCCGGCGCGGGTCGCATTTTCCTGCAGAAGCACTGCGTCAGCACCTTGCGGCATCGCCGCCCCGGTCGAAATGCGGATGGCCTCACCGGCATTGACCGTGCCTGCAAAGGGATGGCCCGCCGCGCTTTCCCCGATCACCTGCCACGGCCCGGTCTCGCCATCGCGCAGCGCATAGCCGTCCATCGCCGAAAGGTCGGCGGCGGGCTGGGTGCGCGCGGCGAGCAGCGATTCGGCGAGATGACGGCCGAGCGCCAGCTCTGCCGCGATCGTTTCGGCCGCAAGCGGAGCAGCCATCGCCAGCAGCCGCTCCTGCGCTTCGGCCAGCGGCAAAGGCGGGGTCATTCGGGCGCTCGCCACTCGCCCGATTTGCCGCCGCTCTTGGCCAGCAGTCGCACGTCTTCGATGACCATGGCTTTGTCGAGCGCCTTGGCCATGTCGTAGATCGTCAGCAGCGCTACCGAAGCGGCGACCATCGCTTCCATCTCGACCCCGGTCCGGCCGGTCAGCGAGGCAGTGGCGGTGGCGCGGATAGCGCCGTCTTCGAAAGCGAAATCGAGCCTCACCGCGTCGAGCGCGAGCGGATGGCACAGCGGAATCAGTTCGGCGGTCTTCTTGGCGGCCATGATCCCGGCAATCCGCGCCGCGGCCAGCACATCGCCCTTGGGCCCGCTGCCCTCGCGCACCGCGACCAGGGCTTCCGGCGACAGGCGGATGCGCCCGCCGGCGACCGCCTTGCGTGCACTCTCGGCCTTGCCGCCGATATCGACCATGCGCGCCGCGCCGTGCTCGTCGAGATGGGTCAATTTGGACATCGACCCGCCCATGCCAGATCGGACAGCGTCCCGCCAGCGGATCAGCGCTTGCGCGTGTTGCTCCAGACCACCTGGCCGATGCCGAACAGCGCCAGGATGACGCCGTAGACCGTCCATTGCGGATCGCCGATCATGAAGCCGCCGTTGAACGGAGGCGGTGCCCTGTTGAGCCCCTGCAGCGCCCAGATGCCGCCCATGAAGATCATCAGAAGTCCCAGCAAAGTGCTGACGATCCGCATCACGATGTCGAATAGTTTACCCATCATTCCCTCCCTGTGTTCCGGGAATGATATGGCCCAGCCGCCGAAAGGTTCCCGGAGCGTCAGCCGTCAAGCAGCTCCCGGGTAGCCGCCGCAACGTCATCCTGCCTCATCAAGCTTTCGCCGACGAGGAACGTCCGCACGCCATGGGCGGCGAGGCGCTGGAGATCGGCATGGGTGTTGAGCCCGCTTTCACCCACCAGCAGCGTGCCTGCGGGTGCGAGCGGGGCGAGGCGTTCGGTCGTTCCAAGATCGGTGACGAAGGTCTTCAAGTCACGGTTGTTGATCCCGATCAGCCGCGATTTGAGCCGCGCGGCGCGCTCCATTTCGGCCTCGTTGTGGACTTCGACCAGCACATCCATGCCGTGGGCGATGGCGGCTGCCTCGATCTCAGACATCTCGGCATCTTCCAGCGCGGCGACGATAATCAGGATCGCATCGGCCCCGATCGCGCGGCTTTCGGCGACTTGCCACGGATCGATCATGAAATCCTTGCGCAACACCGGCAGAGCGCAGGCAGCGCGGGCTTCGATCAAATAGATCTCGCTGCCCTGGAAATACGGCGCGTCGGTCAGCACCGAGAGGCACGCAGCGCCGCCCTTCTCGTAAGCGCGAGCGTGCTCGGCAGGCTGGAAATCGGCGCGGATCAGTCCTTTCGAGGGGCTGGCCTTCTTTATTTCGGCGATGAGGGCGAAACCGGTGGCGGCCTTGGTTTCCAGCGCCTTCCTGAACCCGCGCGGCGGCGACTGTTCGGCCGCTTTCGCTTCGAGAACGGCAAGGCTAACCGCGGTCTTGCGGGCGGCGACTTCCTCGCGCTTTGTGGCGCAGATTTCGGCGAGCTTGTTCATTGCCGCTACCTTACTGCATCGATCCAGCAATCGAGCAAGGCCTTGGCCAGCCCCTTGTCGATCGCCTCGGCGGCTTCCTCGATGCCATCCTCTCCGTCGCGCGCTTCGCCGGCCACGATGAGCGCTGCGGCGGCATTCAAGAGCACCGCATCGCGATAGGCGCCCGTTTCGCCTTCAAGCAGACGGCGCAGGGCGGCGGCGTTGAAAGCCGCATCGCCTCCGGTGATTGCCGACAGGGGATGACGAGGCAGGCCCGCGCCTTCGGGTGCAATAATGTCATGCCCAAGGTCAAAGCCGATCGTCGTAAATCGGCTGACACCGCTGATCGAGATTTCATCCAGCCCTTCGTCACCGGAAACGATCATCGCCCGCTCGCAATCGAGCAGGGTCAGGGCTTCGGCATAGCGCGGGATCAGGTCCGGATTGGCGACACCGATCAGCTGCCGCCTGACGCCGGCCGGGTTGCACAGCGGGCCAAGCAGGTTGAAGATCGTCCGCCGCCCCAACTCGCGCCGGATCGGGCCGATGCGGGCGAGGGCGGGGTGGTGCGCCTGCGCGAACAGGAAGGCGATGCCGATCTCGTCGAGCGTCTCCTCGGCCTTCTCGCTGGCCCGGGCGAGGTCGAGCCCGAGCGCCTCAAGCGTGTCCGCCCCCCCGGCCTTGGAACTCGCCGCGCGGTTGCCGTGCTTGGCGACCGGCACCCCGCAGGCCGCGACGATGATCGCCACCGCGGTCGAGATATTGAGGCTGTGCTGCCCATCGCCGCCGGTGCCACAGACATCGATGGCGTTGTCGGGGGCGGAAATGCGCTTCATCCGTGCACGCATCGCCCTGGCCGCCCCGGCGATCTCCTGCGCCGTCTCACCGCGATCGGCCAGCGTGACCAACACCTCGCGGATTTCCGCGTCGGTCAGCTCGCCGTCGAGCATCCGCCCGAACAGGGCCTCGGCCTCGTCCATGCTGAGGCTCATGCCGAAACGGCGTTAAGGCCGCAGAGCTTGAGGAAATTGGCGAGCAGCGCGTGGCCGTGTTCGGTGGCGATGCTCTCGGGGTGGAACTGGACCCCGTGGATCGGCAGCTCCTTGTGGCGGAAGCCCATCACGTGGCCATCGTCGGACGTGGCGTTGACCGCCAGGACATCGGGAATGTCGGCCACGATCAGCGAGTGATAGCGGGTCGCGGTGAACGGCGAGGGGACGCCTTCGAACACGCCGGTCCCGTCATGGCTCACCGGCGAGGTCTTGCCGTGCATCAGCCCGCCGCGCACCACATGGCCGCCGAAATGCTGGCCGATCGACTGGTGGCCTAGGCACACGCCGAGCAGGGGTTTCTTCGCCTCGGCACAGGCAGCGACGAGATCGAGGCTGATCCCCGCCTCGTTGGGCGTGCACGGGCCCGGCGAAATCAAAAAGCCCTGCGCGTTGCTGGCGATTGCCTCGGCGGCAGTGATCGCATCGTTGCGCACCACCTTCACCTCGGCGCCCAGCTCCATCACGTAATGGACCAGGTTCCAGGTGAAGCTGTCGTAATTGTCGATGACCAGGATCATGACGCGCCCTTCGCCCTTTTCTCGACCACGATCAAGGGGCCGATGGGGAAGCCGGAATCGAGCCGGTCCGATTCAGGCGCCCACAGCGAGGAGACGGTCCCGTCGAGGAACAGCGCGTTTGGCACCTTGAGTTCGTCGCGATAGAAGCGCGCGAGCTTGCCGAAGCTGATCGGCTCGTCGGAAATCACGAACAAAGCGCGGCCCGTGGCATCGACGCCGACGGCGTTGCGAATGCGCAGCGAATTCCCGTCCTCGTCGATCTGCGGATGCAATTGTCCCCCGATCACCAGCATCGGCCCTGACTGGGTGCCGAATTCAGGGCGCTTATCCACGTTCTCGGAGCCGAAGAACACCCCGTTGGGCAGCATGTGGAAATTGCCCGGGCCTTCGGTGCGGCTGAGATCGTGGAGTTTCTCGCCGCCCTCGACGTAATAGCCGATCGGATTGCCGTCATCGTCGAACATGCCGCCGTTCATCGCGAAGGCGACCGTGGCGGCATCGGCGAGGCGGCTCGCGGCAAAGTCGGCGAGGCTGCGCCAGGGTTGGCCTCCCGCAGGCTTCAGCGCGGTGCGGATCGTGTGCCGGGCCGGATCTGTGGTGCAGACAGTGAGCGGGATGTCCTCGAAGGTGACCGTTTCGCACGCGTTGGCTGAGGCGGCATTGCCGGTTGCCGCTTCCTGGGCTTCTCCGCCGGAGCAGGACGCCAGCGCCACCGCGAGCAGGGGCGCGGCGAGGGTAGCCTTCACTGCCCGAAATCCGGCTCGCCCGCGACCCGTGCCGCTTCCTGCGCTGCGGCGATCAGCGCCCCGGCCTTGGCCTCGCATTCGCGCTGCTCGTAATCGGGCTGGCTGTCGGCGACGATCCCGGCGCCGGCCTGGACATGCATCACCCCGTCCTTGACCAAAGCGGTGCGCAGCACGATGCAGCTGTCGATCGAGCCGTCGGGAGCGAAATAGCCTACCCCGCCGGCGTAGGGCCCGCGGGTCTCGGGTTCGAGTTCGGCGATCACTTCGCAGGCCCTGATCTTGGGTGCGCCGGAAACCGTCCCCGCCGGAAAACCGGCGAACAGCGCATCGAGCGCGTCGTGCTCTTCGGCGAGCTTGCCGACCACGTTCGAGACGATGTGCATCACATGGCTGTAGCGCTCGACCGTGAAGCTGGCGGTGACCTTGACCGAGTTGGCCGCGGCCACCCGCCCGACATCGTTGCGCCCGAGGTCGAGCAGCATCAAATGCTCGGCGCGCTCCTTGGGATCGGCGAGCAGGCTTTCGCGGTTGGACTCGTCCTCTTCCTCGGTCTTGCCGCGTGGGCGGGTGCCGGCAATCGGGCGAATGGTCACTTCACCGTTGCGCACCCTGACAAGGATTTCGGGGCTCGATCCGACCACCGCAAAGCCCGGCAGGTCGAGGAAATAGAGGAACGGCGAGGGGTTGATCCGCCGCAACGCCCGATAGAGGTCGAACGGCGGCAACGGAAACGGGCAGGTGAAGCGCTGCGCCAGCACGACCTGGAAGATGTCGCCCGCCTCGATATAGTCCTTGGCCTTGAGCACCATGCTTTCGTACTTGCCCGCGGGCAGTACGGGTTCGAGGTCGAGGGCGGGCAGTTCGAGGGCCTTGACCGGATGTGGGGCCGCCCCGGCAAGCCGCCGCAAGGCCTCATCGATACGCTCGCCCGCGGCTTCGATCGCACGCGCGGGATCGGCAGCCGACCAGATCGGGGCGATGCAGCACAATTCGTCGGTCAGCCCGTCGAACACGAAGATCAGCGTTGGCCGGACAAAGAAGATATCGGGCACGTCGATCTCGCTCTGCGGCGCGCGCGGGAGCTTTTCGACCAGTCCAATGGTCTCGTAGGCGAAATAGCCGACGAGGCAGGCCAGCGCCGGCGGCAGCCCCTTGGGCACGTCGATCAGGCAGGAGGTGGCGATGGCGCGCATCTCGCTGACGCTGTCGCCGGGAAGCGCGACGAAGGCCTCGCGGTCTCGCTGCCAGTCGCGATTTACCTCGCACGCCGCGCCGGTGGCCCGGAACACGAGGTCGGGATCGATTCCCAGCAGGCTGTAGCGCCCGCGGATCTCTCCGCCCTCGACCGATTCGAGCAGGAAATCGCCGCGCCCCGGCTCGATCAGCTTGAGCGCGGCGCCCACCGGCGTCTCGGTGTCGGCGACGAGCTTGCGCCATACCAGCGCAGGCCGGCCTTCGGCCAGCGCAGCCGCGGCATTTGCCGCGTTCTCTGGTAGGGCCCCCGACAGCTTACGATCCTCTCGTCAGCTGCCCTGGCCGCCGAGCGCAGCCTTGAGCGTGTCGATCGTCGACTGGTTGCGCTCGACGCCGACCACATCCTGAACCGCGCGTGCGAACACAAAGCTCTGCTCGTTGGCGAGAATCGCGTGAAGCTGGTTGCCGACACGGATAAGTTCGGGATCGTCGTCGGCAAGTTCGCCGACAATGATGTCGTCAAGCTTGACCACGACCCAGCCTGCATTGGGCCCGAGATCGAGCTTCTTGACCGTCCCCTTGGCCATGCTGAACATCAAGGCAAGCGGCGGCGGAACCCGCTGCGCCTCGCTCAGCTGGCTGCGGTTGAGGTCGATAGCGTCGGGAGCGGGCAGGGCGATCTGCTCCGCCGAAACCGCTTGCGCCACGCTTTGCCCTGCCTGGACCCGCTTGAGCACACGATCTGCCGCGGCAGCCGCGGCCTTGGAGCCCTGATCCAACCGCCATGCCGCGCGTACGACCTCGGCGATCTCGGACAAAGGCGCCGGCGAGGCTTCGGTAACGTCGCCGACATCGTAAACGATGAAGGTGGCGCCGGTGACCAGTTCGTCGAGCTGGGGCTGGCCTTCCTCCATGAGAAACGCGGTGGAGATGACGGGCAGGAGCAACGGCGGCGCACTCTGGCCGGCCTGTCCGTAGACAGCGCCGTTGGCAAGCAGCGCCGGGGTCGTCTGGATGGTCAGGCCGAAGGCATCGGCGATCTCGAGCATGTTGGATCCGTCAGCGACGGCGTTTTCGATGGTTTCACTGAGATCGAGCAGGGCGGCGCGGCGCTTCTCCAGCGTCAACGCGGCGACGATCTCGCTCCGGGCGGCATCGATGGTCCTGCCCGCCTTGCGCTCGATCCCTTCGACCCGCACCAGGTAGAAGCCCAGCCTGCCCCTGACCGGCTGCGACAGCTGGCCTTGCGCGGTGGCGAAGGCAGCGGCAGCGACGGCGGGGGAATCGCGCGAGGCGACGGCTTCTCGCTCCATCGCTTCGCCGCGGTTCACGGTCAGGCCGCGCTCGCGGGCGGCCTGCTCCAGCGGCTTGCCGGCGGTCACTTCCTGGCGGATGGCGCGGGCGACCGTTTCACCCGACGCCAGCGGGACGATCAGCGTGGACAGGGTGCGCAGTTCCGCGGCGCGGTATTGGGCGATGTCGCGATCGTAGCGGGCCTTGATTTCGGCCTCGCTCGGCGCGGTCGATCCCTTGAGCGCCTCCTCGCCGAAAGCGGCGAAGCGGATGACCCGGCGTTCGGGGAGCATGTAATCGGTCCGGTTCGCGGTGTAGAATGCGCGCAGCTGCGCTTCCGACGGACCCGTCTTGGGCGCGAAGGTCGCTGCTGCGAAGGTCGCGATATCCCCGGTGCGGCGTTCCTTCTGGAGCGCGGAATAACGCTTCACCAGGCTCTGCGGCATGCGCGAATTGAGGAGGATCGGCACCATCGTCTGCTGCTGCAGCAGCTCCGCGGCGATGTAATCGCGCATCATCTTGTCGGTATAGCCATACTGGTCGAGGATCTGACGATAGACGTTCTGGTCGAACTCGCCCGCGGCATTGCGGAATTGGGGCATCCGCGCCAGCCGGCTGTCGATCAGGCGATCGCCGGCCCTGAGGCCGATCGACCTGCCGAATTCGGCGATCGCCAGCCTTTGGACCAGGTTGTCGAGCACCCGGTCGAAGCCGCCGTTGGTGACGAAAGCCTGCTGCGTCAGTCCGGGATTGCGCTGGCGCTGGGCCTCGACCTCGAGGTTGACGTTCGACTGCAACTCCGAGGTGCTGATCCGCTCGTCGCCGACAATCGCCACCCGGTCGGCACCGGAAATGCCGCCGAAGGTCCCGCTGTTGGAAACATCCATGCCGGCAAAGGCAATGGCGACCACCGCGATAAAGGCCAGTGCGACGAACTTGCCGATCGTGGACGACAGGAAATTTCTGATTGAGCTGATCATCGGTGTAAGCGCCTGACTCGTTGTATCGGGCGATATCGCCCGGAATGGCAGGCGCTTTATCCGCCCTGAGGCGGCGCGGCAACAGTCCTCGCACGGTTTGGCGCATTGGGGAAAACCCCTTTTGACAAGCCCTGTCGCCCCGACTAGCGGGCTTGCTCCGTGGAGGCGCCGCGACGCGCCCCGGTAAGGAATTCGAGACCCATCGATGGCCCAGCGTCCCTACATCGTCGGAAACTGGAAGATGCACGGCACCCGCGCCATGCTCGCCGAGGCGCGCGCGATCGACCGGGCGGCCGAGCGGCTGATGAAGGTGGAAGTGGCGCTCGCGCCTCCGTTCACCCTGGTCCACGCGACGCGCAAGGAAGCGACACTGATCGGGGTCGGGGCGCAGGATTGCCATCCGGCCGATGGCGGCGCGCATACTGGCGATGTCTCGGCGGCCATGCTCAAGGATGCCGGCGCCGATTTCGTTATCGTCGGGCACAGCGAACGCCGCGCGGATCATGGCGAGACCAATGCCGACGTGCTGGCAAAGGCCGAAGCCGCGATCGCCGCCGGCCTCAACGTCATCGTCTGCGTCGGGGAAACCGGGCAGGAGCGCGATGAGGGCAAGGCGCAGGCCGTCGTCACCCGGCAATTGCAGGGGTCGCTGCCCTCCGGCGAGGAAAACGCCGCGAAAATCTGCGTTGCCTACGAACCGGTCTGGGCGATCGGCACCGGCAAGGTGGCGTCGGTTCTCGATATCGCCGAGATGCACCATGCGATCCGCAAGAAGCTGGCCCAGCTTTACGGCGATGCGGCGGAGGAAATGCGCATCCTCTACGGTGGTTCGGTCAAGGCCGAAAATGCCGCGGAAATCCTGGGAGCCGACAATGTCGGCGGCGCGCTGGTCGGCGGTGCGAGCCTGACCGCGGAAAGCTTCCTCGCGATCATCGTCGCCGCGGCGGAGCTTGCAGAACGCTGATCGAGAGGCCGCTCGCGTCTTGCAGAGCGGCGGCGGCATCGCTATCTCGCAGCCCGGACGGAGGCCATTCGCGCCCGTCCCGATATTAGGAGACCACCGGGCCATGTCGCTGTTCCTGTTCCTGACCGTAGTCCAGGCGATCGTCGCCGCGGCGCTGGTCGGCGTGATCCTGATGCAGCGCTCGGAAGGCGGAGGCCTCGGCATGGGCGGCGGCGGCAGCCCCGGCGGATTGATGTCGGCGCGCGGCGCGGCGGATTTCATGACCCGCACAACTGCGATCCTGGCGATCGTGTTCGTGGTGCTCAGCATCGTGCTGGCGTTTGTCGCGGCGGGCGCCACGGCAGACCGCGAGGTGGTCGATGCCCTCGGTGGTGCTGAAGAGGCTGCTCCCGCTGCGGCCCCGCTGTCGACCGATCCGCTTTCGGGCGCGGTGGCACCCGTCGGCGAACCTGCGCCTGCCGGGGAAGCGCCGCCGCCCGCCAGCACCGACCCGCTCGCAGGGGCTGCCGAATAGGGCTCCGGCACCGGGCTGCGGCCCGCCGCTCGATTGCAGCTGTGGATTGCCGGGCAGCGGCCCAAGCAATCGCTTGCGCCGAATCCAAAAAGCGCCTTAAGGCTCGACTCCCATGGCGCGGTTCATTTTTATTACCGGCGGCGTGGTTTCCTCGCTTGGAAAAGGCCTCATGGCGGCATCGCTCGCGGCGCTGCTGCAGGCGCGCGGTTACAAGGTCCGCATCCGCAAGTTCGATCCCTATCTGAACGTCGATCCGGGGACGATGAGCCCCTATCAG
>Ga0315910_10005085_pt1 | contig 10838 bp, 12 predicted proteins | sample EdamamesoilMG_FD_204470 | JGI IMG/M metagenome (GOLD analysis project Ga0315910, IMG submission 204470) | Garden soil microbial communities collected in Santa Monica, California, United States - Edamame soil | ecosystem: Environmental > Terrestrial > Soil > Garden | place: USA: California...
CCAGCTTCGGCTGCTGCATCTGCTTCGTCAGCGCTTCGAGCTGCGCCTGCTGCGCCTCGAGTAGTTTGGCCTGCGCATCGAGCTGCGCGCGTTGCGCGTCGATGGCGGCGCGCAGCGTCTCCACCTGCTTCTGGAGCGCGGCGTCGTCGGCCGCGGCCGGAACGGAGGAGAGGCCCGCCAGGGCGGCGAGAATGGCAATTCGCAACTTGTTCGAACGGATCATTTCTTGAGCTCCAGGAATCCGTACTTCACCCAAATATCGCTTGCCCGGGGACCGGCGAGGAATTCGAGGAATTCCCTGGCCTCGCCCCTCGAGCCCTTGATGGCCGCGCCCGGGTACGTGATGGGCGGGTGGGTGTTCTCGGGAAAGGTATCGACGATCCGCACCCTGGAATCGACCTTCGCATCGGTGGCGTAGACGATTCCGAGCGGCACTTCGCCGAGCGCAACGAAAGTCATTGCACTGCGGACATTGTCGGCACGGACCAGCCGATCTTGAATCCCGTCCCAGACGCCGAGCGTGATGAGCGCCGATCGTGCGTAACGACCTACGGGGACGGTGTCAGGGTCTCCCGTAGCCAACCGGCCCTTGCCGAGCGTGCCAGCCAGGTCGAAGCCGGGGGCGATCGTGAGCTCGAGCTTGCTGTCCGCCGGCGCGATCAGCACCAGGCGATTGCCGACGAGGCTGCGACGTGTCGCCTTGTCGATGAGGTTGCGCGACTGCAGGTAGTCCATCCACTCCTGGTCGGCCGAGATGAACGCGTCGGCTTTGCCACCGGCTTCGATCTGCCGCGCAAGCACCGAACTCGCGGCGAACGAAGTCCTGACGTGCACGCCGGACGTGGCCGACCAGGCCGACGACAATTCGTTGAGCACATTCGTGAGAGAGGCGGCGGCGAACACGAGGAGTTCCGGCGGCTTCCTCTCGCCAGCCATTGCGGCCGTCTGCAGAAAGACGGCAGCGCAGAGCGCCATGAGAATGAATCGTCGATGGAGTTTCATCCGTTCGATGATGAACGAATCTCGACGTCGGTGCGATCCGGCCGGGAACGCGTGCGCGCGGTGCTTCGCTGTCAGAAGGTGCCGCTGAGCGAATAGCGCGCCGAGAACTCCACCTTGGTCTCGGAAGCGAAGGCCGGTTCCCCAAGCTGGATCACGCGCTGGGGCACGGTGCTGTCGACCTGCAGCCATTCGAGTGCGAAGCGCCACTGCCTGCCCGGGTCATACGTATACGCGACCGCCCAGGCGTGGCCGTCCTCGCTACCTGGCAGCGCCGGGTTGTCGCGGAACAGCACGCTGAACTCGTCGTAACGCGCCGAAACCATGTGCACGCCAAACCGTTTGGCCAGGAGCAGCGACTGCGAGTCGAACTCCCATTCGAGCCAGAAATTGTTGGGCGCGATGTAGGTGTCGCCCACGAGCGCCTGCAGGATCGCCGTCCAGCCGTTGCCGGTTTCGATGCGCAGCGCCGCCGCGTCGAACTTCGTCAGCCATGCGAAGTCACGGATCTCCGGCGCCGCGACCGTGGGATCGGCGCGGTTGTCGTAGTGCAGCAGATTGAGGACGGCGCGATCGAGGTAACGCACCTGCGCGCCGACGTAGTAGCCGGGGCGATCGTCGATCTCGTGGAAAAGTTCTTTCTTGGCGAACTGTGGATCGGGCTGCGGCGCGCCGACGCGGCCAAACAACGTGGTCTGGCGATCATGCAGCGCGAAGCCATGGGCCGCGAGCATGGTGCCCGCGGGGTCGTTCCAGCCGAAGATCGCGGCGGTGAGCTGCAGATCGAAGGAGTGCCCGAGCCGCGTACCTAACCAGTCGACCTGGCCTTCGAGACCGATCGTGCGGATCTCCTCGCCGATCCACGAACTGATCGCCGACGGCGTGATGGTGTAGGGCGTTTCCCAGCCGGTGGCGCGGCTCTCGAGGGACATGGGTGGATAGAACGCGCCCAGGCGCACGCGCGAACGAAAGCCGGCGCGCGGGTAAGGACGGTACTCGATGAACGCCTCGGTCAGGTCGATGGGATTCTTGTCGTCGTCATCCCAGGTCGAAGCTTCGATGTGGGCCGAGAACACTTCGCCGAGCGGCTGATCGAGCGCGGCGCGCAACCGGCCCAATCGGATTCCCTGGTGGTCTTCATCGAAACGCAGCTTGCCCTGGCCGTTGTCGAGGAAGGATTCGCGGCCGTCCGAGGCCACGGCACGCATGTCGAGCGAGAGTTGCCAATCGGCTGCGGTCGCCTGCGCGCCGACCATCAGCACCGCCACACCGAGCCTGAGTCTCAGTAGTCCCATGAATGCGGCCGTCCAGTGAGGGGAGCGGGTCGGAGGTTGCGGGATAGCCAGATCTCGATCGTGCCGTCGGTGGCGCCATCGACGAGGCGGTCGATTTCCGCGGTTTCATTGAGCAACGGATGCCAGAGGCGCAGTCGGAATTTTCCCGCCGGGAGATTCGGCAGCGTCCACTTGCCGCTGGCATCCGTGTGACCGAAGTAGCTGGCCCTGGTCACGACGATGTACGCGAGCATGTTGTCGTGGATGTTGCAGCCGAGCGTGATGATGCCGGGCTGGTCGAACGACACCGGTGGATAGGGCTTGCCGCGGTACAGCGGCAACTGGAACCGGCGTGCGCTCGAGAACGAATACACCTGGTGACTGATGGCGTCGCTGTTCGGGAATTGCACGGTGGAGTTCACCGGAATCACGAGCACGTCGGGGACGAACGCCAGATCGACCTGGTCCATGGTCGCGTGGATGGGTTGCGTCGCGGGCGCGCCCTGCGATTCCGCCTCGACCGTCACGACGGCGCCCGGGAGCGCCTTGCCGTCGCGTTTGAAGACTGTCACGGTCAGCGGACCCGCCCGTGCAAACGCCGCGCACACCAGGAAGGCGGCGGCAGCCGCACTGGCGCAGCGGATCCGGAAGGGCAGGATCGACATGGGCCGTATTCGACTCCATGAGGCTTGTTAGTGCGTCAACGGGTGTCTCGTGACGCCGTGCCCGCCTTTACACCAGCGTCAAACTGTGACGCCAGTCGCATCGACCCAGGGCGCCGGAACCGTGGATTCCCTACTCGCTGCGGGAGTCGGCGTCCTTGTCGCGTTCGATCTGCGCGTAGGCCGAGTGGTTGTGGATCGACTCGAAGTTCTCGGATTCGACCACGTAGGCGCCAACGCGCGGCTCATCGTTGAGACGCACTGCGACATCGCGAACCATGTCCTCCACGAACTTCGGATTGTCGTAGGCGCGCTCGGTCACGTATTTCTCGTCGGGGCGCTTGAGTATGCCGTACAGCTCGCAGGACGCTTCGCTCTCGGCGATCTCGATGAGCTCTTCGATCCACATGTGCTCACGGAGCCTGGCGGCGATCGTGACGTGCGAGCGCTGGTTGTGCGCGCCCCGCTCGGAAATCTTCTTCGAGCACGGACACAGGCTGGTGACCGGCACCACCACGCGGACCCACATCTGGTTTTCGCCGTTCACGCGCTTGCCCGTGAGCGTGGCGTGATAGTCCATGTAGCTCTCGACGCCGGACACCGGCGCCTTCTTCATGACGAAGTACGGGAATCGCATCTCGATGTGGCCGGAGTCGGCTTCGAGACGCTCGGTCATTTCCGCGAGCAGGGCGCCGAAGGACTCGACGGAGATCTCGCGCTCGCGATGGAGAATCTCCACGAAGCGCGACATGTGCGTGCCCTTGAAGTTGTGAGGCAGGTTCACGTACATGTTGAAGTTGGCGATGGTGTGCTGTTCGCCCGCGGAACGGTCTTTCACCTTCACCGGGTGATTGATGTCCTTGATGCCGACCTGGTTGATCGGGATCTGGCGGGTGTCGGCGCGGTTCTGCACGTCTTCGACGGAGACGACGCGGGCCTGGGGGGCGGCAACAGAGTTCATGTACGGACCTGGAGATTGAAAGGCCCGCACAGTTTGCGGGCTTTCGGCGGTGGATCAACCCCTCAATGGGGGTAATACACGGGAAATGCGCGGGCGGCAGCCTGGTTCAGGTGCCTGAACGCGCCTGTTTGCCGGCCAGCGGACTCCACCAGCGTTCCACCGCCGAAGAGAGGCTGGCCTGGTCCAGTTCCGCCTGGACGAGGCAATCCTCGCGGGAGCCGTGTTCGACGAAGCGGTCGGGGATGCCGAGCGTGAGGGTGGGTAGCTGCGTGGCGCAGTTCGCGAGCACTTCGAGCACCGCCGAGCCAGCGCCGCCCGCCACCGCGTTCTCTTCGATGGTGACGAGCGCGTTATGTTTGGCCGCGAGTCGCAGCACGAGCTCTTCGTCGAGTGGTTTGACGAACCGCATGTTCACGACGGTGGCATCGAGCCGGTCGGCGATGATTTCCGCCGCACGAACCAGCGCGCCGAACGCGAGGATGAGCAGACCGCTCTTGCCTTCGCGACGGATTTCCGCGCGACCGATCGGGAGCGCCGTCATCTCCGCGACCAGCGCGACACCCGGTCCTTGACCGCGCGGATATCGAACGGCACTGGGGCTGGCGAGCGTGGTCGCGGTGTAGAGCATCTGCCGGCATTCGTTCTCGTCGGCAGGCGCCATGACGGTGAGATTGGGAATGCAGCGCAGGAAAGAATAGTCGTAAGAGCCCTGGTGCGTGGCCCCGTCGCCTCCGACAAGACCGGCGCGATCGAGCGCGAACACCACGGGCAGGTTCTGCAACGCGACGTCGTGGATCAGCTGGTCGTAGGCGCGCTGCAGGAACGTGGAGTAGATAGCCACCACCGGCTTCCAGCCTTCGCATGCGAGACCCGCGGCGAACGTGACCGCATGTTGTTCGGCGATGGCGACGTCGAAGTAACGCTGCGGAAACTTCTTCGAGTATTCGACGAGGCCCGAGCCTTCACGCATCGCCGGAGTGATGGCGACGATCTTCGGATCGAGCGCCGCCATGTCGCAGAGCCACTGGCCGAACACCTGCGAGTAGCTGGGGCCGCTTGCCTTCTCCTTGAAGATGGTGCCGCTGACCGGATCGAACGGACCCGGGCCGTGCCACTTGATGGGGTCCTTCTCCGCCGGGTCGTAGCCCTTGCCCTTCCTGGTGACCACGTGCAGCAGCTGCGGTCCCTCGAGGTGCCGCATGTTGCGCAGGTTGGTGACCAGCGCCTTGATGTCATGGCCGTCGATGGGGCCGATGAAGTTGAAACCGAATTCCTCGAACAACGTGCCGGGCAGCACCATGCCCTTCATCATTTCTTCGGAACGGCGCGCCAGTTCCCACATCGTGGGCATCTGCTTGAGGATCTTCTTGCCCCCGGATCGCAACGTGGAATACATGCGGCCCGAGAGCACCTTCGCGAAGTAGTTCGACAGCGCGCCGACGTTCTCGGAGATCGACATGTCGTTGTCGTTGAGGATGACCAGCAGGTTGGTCTTGCGCGCACCGGCGTTGAACAGCGCTTCCCACGCCATGCCGGCGGTCATCGCGCCATCGCCGATGATGGCGACGACCTTGCGCGGATCGTGCGCGAGTTCCGCGGCCACGGCCATGCCGAGCGCGGCGCTGATCGAGGTGCTCGAGTGGCCTACGCCGAACGTGTCGTATTCACTTTCCGCGCGGGAAGGGAAGGGCGCGAGCCCGTCCTTCTGCTTGATGGTATCGAGGCGATCGCGCCGACCCGTGAGCACCTTGTGCGGATACGCCTGGTGGCCGACGTCCCACACCAGCCGGTCATTCGGCGTTTCGAATACGTAGTGAAGCGCGACCGTGAGTTCGACGGTGCCGAGCCCCGCGGCGAAATGGCCGCCGCGTGTGGCGACGGTCTTGATCAGGTAGTCGCGCAGCTCGTCGCAGATTTCGCCCAGCCGGCTTTCCGGCTGGTTGCGCAGATCGGCCGGTGAATTGAGGGAGCGCAGCAGCGCGAATGGTTCCGGGGCGTTGGGCATTGCGCTGCGAAGTTTACACGGCTGTCCGGGGAGACAGGCAGGCCAAAACCTTCAGTTGGCGCGGGCCACGAGAAAATTGGCGAATTCCTGCAGGGGCGCGAAACGCTCGCCCCACGGGCTCAGCGCGGCGATGGCGCGATCGCGGCGTTCGAACGCCTGCTCGCGCGATTTCTCCAGGCCCATGACGGAAGGATATGTCGGCTTCACTCGGTCGGCGTCCGCGCCGGCGCGCTTGCCGAGCGATGAGGTGGTGCCTTCCACGTCGAGGATGTCGTCCTGGATCTGGAACGCCAGGCCGATCTCCGCGCCGAATTCTTCGAGCGCCGTGCGCAGCGAATCGTCGAGGCCGCCCGCGGAGATCGCGCCCAGCAACACGCTGGCCTGGATGAGCGCACCGGTCTTCTGGCGATGCATGCGTTCGAGCGCCGCTTCGCCGAGTGATTGCTTCACCGACTCGAGGTCGATCGCCTGGCCGCCGGCCATGCCGCGCGTGCCGATGGCGTCGGCGAGGACTCGCAACATTTCGAGGCGCGCATTCGCCTGGATCGTCGACGGCGCATTCGCGAGGACTTCGAATGCGCGGGCCTGCAGGGCGTCACCCGTGAGGATCGCGGTGGATTCGTCGAATGCGCGGTGGCAGGTCGGCCGGCCGCGACGAAGATCGTCGTTGTCCATCGCCGGCAGATCGTCGTGCACCAGGCTGTAGACGTGAATGAGCTCGACCGACGCGGCCGCGGCGTCCAGCAACTCGAGCGGCGCGCCCATCGCTTCGCCTGTGGCATAGACGAGCACCGGCCGCACGCGCTTGCCGCCAGCGAGCGTGCTGTAACGCATGGCATCGAGCAGGCGCGAAGTCGCGCCGCCTTCGATATCGAGCGCTCGCGCGAGAACGGTTTCGATGCGCTTCTGGTAGAGCGGAACGCGGTCGGTCAGAAAGAATGTCGTCCCGGACCGCGCGGTGTCAGCGACCGGCGGTGTCATCGTCGTCTTCTTCCTCTTCATCGTCGCTGGCAAAGGCTTCGATGGTTTCGTCGCCATTGCGCGCGAGCAGCACTTCGACCTTCTGCTGAGCGGTGCGCAGCGCGGTCTGGCATTGACGCGTCAGTGCCACGCCACGCTCGAAAGTCTTGAGAGCTTCTTCGAGAGGGACGTCGCCTTGTTCGAGTTTTGCGACGAGTGCTTCGAGTTCGGTGAGAGATTTTTCGAAGTCTGGAAGCTTGTTATCTCTTGGGGGTTTGGTTTTCACGCGCGCGAAGTTAACACGGCCCCGATTGACGCCCGCAAGGCGCGCGCCGTAGAGTCTGCCGCTCTTAGAACAAGTCTAAATGAGAGCCATTCCTATTAATTGATGGAGGAACGTCGTGAACCTGAAAGGCAGCAAAACCGAAAAGAATCTGAAGGACGCATTCGCGGGCGAGTCGCAGGCGAATCGTCGTTACCTGTATTTCGCAGCCAAGGCCGACGTCGAAGGCTACAACGACGTGTCGACGGTGTTTCGCTCCACCGCGGAAGGCGAAACGGGACATGCGCATGGCCATCTCGAGTATCTCGAGTCGGTAGGCGATCCCGCCACGGGGCTTCCGATCGGCGAAACGAAGGCGAATCTCAAGGCCGCCATCGCTGGCGAGACGCACGAGTACAGCGACATGTACCCGGGCATGGCGAAGCAGGCGCGCGAAGAAGGGTTCTCCGAAATCGCGGACTGGTTCGAAACGCTCGCGAAGGCCGAAAGGTCGCACGCGAACCGCTTCCAGAAAGCCCTCGACGCGATCTGACGGACACGCTCCGTGGGTTCGGGAGAAACCGGAATACGCGAGGGCAGCCTCCAGGCTCCCTCGCGTCAACCGCTCGACTGGCGGAGCGCTGACTTCGTCGACGAGGCCGCGCTCGAGAAAGAACTCGAGCGCGTCTTCGACATCTGCCACGGCTGTCGCCGCTGCTTCAGCCTGTGCAACTCATTCCCCACCTTGTTCGATGCCATCGACGCGTCGTCGACGCTCGAGCTCGATGGCGTGGACAAGAAGGTCTACTGGGACGTCGTCGACCACTGTTACCTGTGTGACATGTGTTTCATGACGAAGTGTCCTTACGTTCCACCGCATCCGTGGAATATCGATTTTCCCCACCTCATGCTTCGCGCGAAACACGTGCAGCATCGCAAGGGCGAACACTCGTTCCGGGACAAACTGCTCTCCAACACACGCGGGCTCGGCAGCATTGCCGGCATTCCCGTGGTCGCGGAGATCGTGAATGCGGTGAACGGCACGAAAGCCGGCCGCAAGTTGCTGGAGAGCACGCTCGGCGTCGACGCGACCGCGCCGATTCCGGAGTTCCACTCGAACACGGGCACGAAGCGCGCTCGCCGCAAGTCGGGTGAAGCGACGACGGTGACGCCGACCGAGACGACGCGCGGCAAGGTGGCGTTGTTTGTCACCTGCTACGGCCATCGCAACGAACCGCACATGCCCGAAGACCTGGCCGTGGTGTTCGAACACAACGGCATCCCGGTCAAGGTGGTCGAAAAGGAAAAGTGCTGCGGCATGCCGAAGCTCGAGCTCGGCGATCTCGAGACGGTCGAGAAGTACAAGAACTTCAACATTCCGCAGTTGAAGCGGCTCGTCGACGAGGGTTATGACATCGTCGCGCCCATTCCCTCCTGCGTGCTCATGTTCAAGCAGGAACTGCCGCTCATGTTCCCCGACGATGCGGACGTGCAGGCGGTCAAGGCCAGGATCTTCGATCCGTTCGAATACCTCATGCTTCGCCACAAGGCGGGGCTGCTGCGCACGGACTTCAGCGAAAAGCTGGGCAAGGTGAGTTATCACGTGCCCTGTCACCTGCGCGTGCAGAACATCGGACTCAAGACGCGCGATGTGTTGCGTCTCGTGCCCGACACCACGGTGGATGTCATCGAGCGTTGCTCGGGTCACAACGGCACGTACGCGGTGAAGAAGGAGTTCCGTGCGGCGTCCGTCAAGATCGGCCGGCCCGTGGTCTCGAAGGTGGAGCAGGCGAAGGCTGACCACTATTCGAGCGACTGCCCGATGGCCGGGCACCAGATCGAGAGCATGCTCAAGCCCGACGAATCGGGCGCCGCGCCCCGCGAACCCGAACATCCCATGACGCTGGTGCGAAAGGCCTACGGTCTGTAATGCCATCCACGAAGAAGTTAGCCGTCGAGGACCTGCTCTCGCTCGAACGTTACTCGCGCGAGCGGACGGAATTCCGTACGCGCGTGATGGCGCACAAGCGCAATCGTCAGCTGACGGTGGGACCCAACACCCTGTGGCTGTTCGAGGACCGCCTCACGGTGCAGTACCAGGTGCAGGAGATGCTTCGCACCGAGCGCATCTTCGAAGCCGAAGGCATCGCCGAGGAACTCGCGGCCTACAACCCGCTGATCCCCGATGGCACCAACTGGAAGGTCACATTCCTCATCGAGTACCCGGACGCCGAGGTGCGTCGCGTGCAGCTCGAGAAGCTGCGCGGCATCGAGGATCGCTGCTGGGTCCAGGTGGCGGGTTTCGATCGCGTGTACGCGATCGCCGATGAAGACCTGGAGCGCGAGAACGAGGTGAAGACCTCGGCCGTGCATTTTCTGCGTTTTGAAATGGCCCCGGCGATGGCTGCGGGGCTCAAGGGTGGCGCTGCATTGTCGATCGGCATCGACCACCCTGAATATCAGCACCAGGTCTCACCGGTGGCGGACAACCTTCGCGCTGCCCTCGTCGCTGACCTGGGCTGAGTCTTCGGCCGCTCAAAGCGGCGGCAGGCTGGCTCGTTCCTTCTGCGCAGCGGCCTTTCGGTCCTTGTCGAACAACACCGCCGCGTAGGCGAGATTCGCGAGTCCGAGCGCGGCCGGTATCAGGCCGAAGAGCGCACCTTCGTGGCCGCCCGCGGCATCAATCGCGAAGTACAGGATGATTCCCAGGGACAGGAGCAGGACTCCCGAGCGCAGCATGCGCGCCGGGTTCGACCACTTGTCTTCCCCACGTTCCTTTTCCTCGGGCGTGGCGGGCAGGGGGACGCCTTTCTCGATGGCTGCCATGCGTTCGCGATGGGCGTGCTCGAGTTTCTGACTGCGGCGCTGGTGGTCTGCCCACAAGCCCAGCATCGCGAAGGAAAGGCTGAAAACGATGGCGATGATCGGGATCCAGAAGACGTTCATGTTCAAATTCTCCACAGAGCGCTTACAGTTGCCTTTGAAACTCGCCGGACCCGGTTTCGGTTGCATGCAACCCACTGGACCCCGGCGGAGTATCAAGGGCGTGCAGCCAGCGGTAAATATGAGCATTGACGCGGGCATAAGGCCCCCGGCCCCGACATCGACCCCTGCCATGGAGCGCGACGCCGATCTGGTCGCCGCCCTGCGCCAGGGTGATCGTCGCACGGTCCTGGAAGGGCTCATGACCCGTTATCGCCAGAAAGTCATGAATTTGGCGGTGTCCATCGTGCGTGACCAGGCACTGGCCGAGGATCTGTCCCAGACTGTGTTTGTAAAGGTGTGGCAGGCGCTCCCCAAGTTCGACGGCAGGGCCTCGATCTCGACCTGGCTGTACACCATTACCCGGAACACCTGCCTGTCGGCGGTGACTCGGGAGCGCCGCCTGGTGCCGCTCGAGGATTTCGGCGAGGTCGCCGACGACGATGGAGACCCGACGGTGTTTGGAACGGCCGTGGCGGGGCAGGAAGACGCCAACCAGGCGTCGGCGGAGTATGACGTCGCGAAACTGCTCGACCAGCTGCCGGAACCTTATCGGCGGGTGGTGGTTCTGTTCTACATGGAAGATCGAAGTTGTGAAGAAGTGGGCGAGCTCCTGTCGATGCCCACAGGTACCGTCAAGGCATTACTGCACCGGGGTCGCAAGCGCCTCGCAGCGCTCGCAGGCGAACTGGAGAACGAGTCATGAAATCCAATCCCGAAATCGAGGCAATCG
>Ga0315910_10005086_pt1 | contig 10838 bp, 11 predicted proteins | sample EdamamesoilMG_FD_204470 | JGI IMG/M metagenome (GOLD analysis project Ga0315910, IMG submission 204470) | Garden soil microbial communities collected in Santa Monica, California, United States - Edamame soil | ecosystem: Environmental > Terrestrial > Soil > Garden | place: USA: California...
AAGGTCCGTTCACGGATATCGTGCCCATATCGGCGTTGAAGCGCGACGGCGTGCAGCAGTTGGTCGATCTCATCGCGCCGCTCTTGCCGGAGTCGCCGCCGCATTATCCGGAAGAACAAGTCACCGATAAGAGCGAGCGATTTCAGGCGGCTGAAATTGTGCGCGAGAAACTGACGCTGCGATTGCGGCAAGAATTGCCGTACGGGCTCACCGTCGAAATCGAACGCTTCGAAGTACAGGAGGATGGAAGGTTATTGATCGGCGCAGTGATTTGGGTGGAGCGCGCCGGCCAAAAGGCAATCGTCATCGGCCAAGGCGGCGAACGCCTGAAGGAAACCGGTCGTTCCGCACGTCTCGAACTTAAAGCACTTTTCAATCGCCCGGTGCACCTGGAACTTTGGGTCAAAGTAAAAGACAACTGGTCGGACAGCGAAGCGGCGCTTCGCCAATTGGGCTACGAGGGCCAATAAATGGGCCAGGGGACGAATGCGGCTGCCCACGCTTCGCGGCGCGTGCAGTTGCAGCCGGCATTTCTGCTGCATCATCGTCCCTATCGCGATACCAGCCGCATTCTCGAATTGTTCACTCGCGATTACGGTCGCATCACTGTGTTTGCGCGCGGCGCACGCAGCGGCAAAAAATCCGCCGGTTCGCTCGTGTCCGTGCTGCAGCCCTTTCATCGCATGCTGATTTCATGGAGCGGCCGCGGCGAAGCGGGGCAGCTTACCGACGCCGAATTTGACGGGGAGTATCGTGCCTTGCCGTCGTCGCGAATGCTGAGCGGGTACTATCTCAACGAGTTGCTACTGCGTTTGTTCGAACGTCACGACGCGCATGCCGAAGTGTTCGAGCTGTACGACGCGACGTTGTCGCAGCTGCGAACGCCAAGCCGCGACGAAGCCGGCGCACTACGGATCTTCGAGAAACGTCTGCTCGACTCGCTGGGTTACGGCTTGTCGTTGCAGCACGATGCAGAAGGCGGAGCAATCGACCCGGACCGCGTCTATCGCTATCGTATCGAGCAAGGCGCCACTCGCATCGACGGCGTCGCCGACGCACCGCTAAGTTTTTTGGGACGTTCGCTGCTTGCGCTAGCCGCCGAAGACCTTGGCGATGCCTCGGTGCGCAGCGACGCACGTCGTTTACTGCGCGCTGCGCTGGATCGTTACTTGGACGGTCGCGAACTCCGCAGCCGCGAAGTGCTGGGGGCGTTGCGGCGGTTGAAAACCCCGTAGGGGTCCAGCATGCTGGACCCCTCCAACAGTTTGCGATGCACGTGAATACATGAATTCCATCCATCTCGGCGTCAACATCGATCACGTGGCAACGCTTCGCCAGGTGCGCGGCACGTCCTATCCCGATCCTTTGTATGCGGCGCTGGTCGCCGAGCAATCGGGTGCCGATAGCATTACGTTGCATCTGCGCGAAGATCGTCGCCACATTCAGGATCGCGACGTGCATATTTTCAAGTCTGCATTGCAGACGCGCATGAATTTGGAAATGGCCGCGACGGCCGAAATGATTAAGTTGGCGACCGACATCAAGCCGCAGGACGTCTGCTTGGTGCCGGAAAAGCGCAACGAATTGACCACGGAAGGCGGATTGGATGTTATCGGACAACGGGCGCAACTGACCGAAGCGTGCAAACAACTCAAGAATGCGGGTATCCGTGTATCGTTGTTCATCGATCCGGATCGCAAGCAAATCGAAGCGGCGATGCAAGTGGGCGCGCCGGTTATCGAACTGCACACGGGTTCGTACGCCGAGCATAACGGCGATGCACAAGCGCGCGAGTTGGTGCGCATCGTCGACGGCGCAAAGTATGCTGCCTCGTTGGGTTTGATCGTCAATGCAGGACATGGATTGCACTATCACAATGTGCAGTCCATTGCCGCGATTCCGGAAATCGTGGAACTGAATATCGGGCACGCCATTATCGCGCGGGCGGTGTTCGATGGCTTGGCGACGGCCGTGCGTGAAATGAAGAACCTAATGATCGCCGCTCGCTAGCGCATGTCTTGCTCGGAAAATTAACAACGAGGTTCGCATGACGTCGATTCTTACGCCTATTCTTGCGTTGATTCTTTGGACCTTCGTAATTTGGTTTTGGCTCTATTTCACGCGTATTCCTGCCATGCAAGCGGCGCGCATCGACGCGCGCAAAATTAAGCGCAAGTCCGACCTAGACCCGTTGCCGGTGAACGTGCAGCAGGTCGCGGATAACTACAATCATCTGCACGAGCAACCTACGGTGTTCTATGCATTGGCCGTGTATAGCCATTTAGTAGGCATGGGCGACACAGTCAATATCACGCTTGCTTGGAGTTACGTGGGTTTACGCATCGCTCATTCGCTCATTCAATGCACCACTAACTTTGTGCCGGTGCGCTTCTTCGTGTTCTCGGCATCGTCGCTGGTGCTAATGGTAATTGCGGTTCGCAATACATTAGCCTTGTTCGCGGCAGGCTAAGACTAAATGAGTGAGTCATTACCCGTCGTATTGGTGCCCGGCTTATTTTGCACACCGCGCTTGTATGCGGAGCAGATTTCCGCGCTATGGCAATTCGGCCCCGTGACGGTGGCGGACCATCGCCGTCACGACTCGATGGCCGTAATCGCCAAAAACATACTTGCCAGCGCACCGGCACGCTTTGCCCTTATGGGTTTGTCGATGGGTGGCTATATCGCATTCGAAATACTCCGTCAGGCGCCGGAGCGCGTAGCGAAGCTGGCGCTATTCGATACCGCCGCACAGCCGGATTCCCCGGAGCAGACCAAAGTCCGCAACGAGCAAATCGAACTCGCCCGGACCGGTGCGTATGGGAAAATTATCCGCGCTGCGTTGCCGAAGCTATTGCATCGACAGGCTGACGAAGTATTGCGCAACGCCGTCATTCAGATGGCGGAAGAAGCGGGTACGGAAGCGTTCATTCGTCAGCAACAAGCCATTATTCACCGTGCGGATTCGCGGCCTTTGTTGGCCTCGATTCGATGCCCGACACTAGTTGCAGTCGGTGCTCAAGATCGTCTGATACCGCCGGATCGGTCGCAGGAAATTGCCGCGGGTATCGTGGGTTCGACGCTCGTCACGATTCCCGAATGCGGTCACCTTGCAACGCTGGAGCAACCGCAGGCCTCGACCCGGGCGCTGGTCGAGTGGCTAAAAAGTTAAACGGGTCACGGGCTCAAACTACTGTCGTGAGCAGGCCTAATAGGGCGCCGGCGATAATCACTTGGATTACGCCGCGCTGGTAGACGAATAGTGCGATTGCAGCTGCCGCGGTAATGCCGATTGCGCTCCATTCCGGCGGAGTGCCGAAGCCCTTGGGCCATAGCACGTGATATCCGAAGAACATCGACAAGTTAAGAATGACGCCCACGACCGCGGCCGTAATACCGGCCAGCGGTGCGGTAAAACGTAAGTTGTCGCGCGTCGATTCCACCAGCGGACCGCCGGCAAGAATAAAAATGAACGACGGGAGAAAGGTAAACCACGTAACGAGCACTGCCGCTGTTGCGCCGGCAGCGAACGACCACTCCGGGCCGAATAAAGACTGCGTGTAGCCGCCGACGAAGCCGACGAACGTCACGATCATGATCAGCGGCCCGGGAGTGGTTTCGCCGAGTGCGAGACCGTCGATCATTTGTGCGGAAGTGAGCCAGCCATACTGCATCACTGCGCCTTGGTACACATACGGCAAGATTGCATAAGCGCCGCCGAACGTAAGCAGTGCGGCTTTGGTGAAGAACCAACTCATTTGCGTGAGTGTGCCGCTCCAGCCGTATAGGGCGTACAACGTGGTCATCGGCAGCAGCCAAAGCAGCGCTCCGGCCGCCGCAACCAAAGAAAAACGAGACCAAGTAAAGCGAGCATGCGTCGGCGGTGCTTGGTTGTCGTCGATAATGGCCGGTAAATCGGCGAGCGGTGTGTGTTTGGGGGCATGCGTTGTCTGTGCAATGAGGAACTTTGTTGGGGCGAACCGTCCGCCCAAGTAACCGAGCAACGCTGCGGTTACGACGATAAGTGGAAACGGAACGTGTAGCGCGAATATCGCGGCGAACGCCAGTGCCGCGATGGTCCATAGCCACGCATTCCTGAGGGCTTTAATGCCGATGCGGTAGGCCGCATGCAGGACAATGGCAACAACGGTAGGCTTAATGCCATAGAACACTCCGGCGATAATCGGATGTGCACCGAATGCCACGTATAGCCACGCAAGTAGTATCAGCACGAAAAGCGAAGGCAGGACGAAAAGCACGCCCGCCACGACACCGCCCCACTTGCGATGCAACAGCCAGCCGATATACGTTGCCAGCTGTTGCGCTTCTGGCCCCGGCAGCAGCATGCAGTAATTCAGTGCGTGCAGAAAACGCCCTTCGCTGATCCACCGACGACGTTCCACCAGTTCGGCGTGCATGACCGCAATCTGTCCCGCCGGGCCGCCGAAACTAATAAAGCCCAGTTTCAACCAGAATTTAAACGCTTCGCCGAACGATACGGAGCGAACTTGTATTGGTCGTTGGGCGGCGAGCGACATCGTGAATTTTTAGCACATTAATAATTCTTGTGGGTTATAAAGCGGTTGCAAAACGGTGGCCCGTGCGCCGCACGCTATGATGCGCGAACTCCGAAGAGCAAATATCGATGTCAGAAAAACAATCTCGCGGTGCAGGTCCTTTCAACTCGTTGTGGTGGCGCGTAATCGCCGCCTTCGCGCTGTGCGCAGCTTGCAACGGAGTCGTAGCGCACGGCGTTGCGGGTGCCGATAAGTCATTCATGGAACAGGCCAGCGGCACGCATATCCTGCCGTTCATCTATCTCGGCGCCAAACACATGGTCACGGGGTATGACCATTTGCTGTTCTTGCTCGGTGTGATTTTCTTTCTATATCGCGTCCGCGAGGTCGCCGCGTACGTCACGCTATTTGCCGTCGGTCATAGCGTGACATTGCTGTATGGCGTGCTGAGCGGCACGCATGTCAACGCGTATGTCGTCGATGCCATTATCGGATTTTCGGTGGTGTACAAGGCGCTCGATAACCTTGATGCGTTCAAGTTGTGGTTCGGATTCCAACCCAATGCCAAGGCGGCGGTGTTGATCTTCGGTTTCTTTCATGGCTTCGGCCTCGCCACCAAGCTGCAGGATTTTTCCTTGTCGCAGGAAGGGTTGGTGGCAAACATTGTCGCGTTCAATGTCGGTGTCGAGATTGGGCAATTGCTGGCTTTGGCCGCCATCCTGATCGCCATGAATTATTGGCGTGCCACCGCGGCCTTCAAACGGCAGTCTTATGCGGCCAACGTTGCGATCATGATCGCGGGGTTTGTATTGATCGGCTTTCAGCTTACGGGCTACTTCGTACAGGGACAATTGTCATGAGCGCACCGATGCCAGAAAGAAAAAAATTATTCGTCAGTACATTGATTGCTGCGGTCGTGGCCGGCGTGATTCTGACTACCGTCGTATTGCCGGCCGAATACGGCATCGATCCAACGCGTGTCGGTGGTTTGTTGGGCTTAACCGGTATGTCGGAGGGCGGCTCGCCCAGTGGCGGCTCGCAAATCGCTGCCGATGTGATGCACGCCCACCCGCGCAAATACTTCAGCGGGCATGTGGAAATTCATGTGCAGCCAAACGAGGAGCTGGAATACAAGGCGTTGCTCGATAAGGGCGAGCCGATGGTGTATTCGTGGACGACGCAAGGCGGTCCGGTGTATTTCGAGTTTCACGGTGAACCCACCGTGGGCGAATGGCCGGAAGATTTTTATCAAAGTTACGAAATCAAAGAGTCCGCAGAGGCTGCGCACGGTTCTTTCATCGCGCCTTTTACCGGCAATCACGGCTGGTATTGGAAAAATCTAAGCGATCAACCGATTGTTATCGTTCTGGACGCAGCCGGTTACTACGGCAAATTGGCGCGCATTGAAATGGGTGCGCCCCAGTAGTTGACCCAGTAATTGATCCAGCAATCGCCTCAGGCCAGCGATGGGTCTGAGTCAGATCAATATTGTCGCAACACAGTAGCGTCGGCTGTTGCAGTTGGTGCAGTTCGAGCAAGTCCATCTTGCTAATCCCTTGATTCTACGCGTCCACGGCAGTGGCATGGCTCTTGCTCTCTGATCGCTGAGAGTCGGTGTTCGACCCGAAGTATTGGAGTAGTCAGTGAACGCAAGCGCGAAAAAGATCGAGGTACTTGATCAATCAAGCGATCAACCGGTGAGTGAAGGTTGGAGCGCTTTTGATGTGTGGCGACAAACAGTTGATGAACCGCGGCGGCAGCGTCGAAGTAATGACTGCCCCAGCCACGTGGTGAATCAGGTCATCGACCAGAGGATTGAGAATAGGTAACAAAGCAGATCGTCATACCGGCGCAGGCCGGTATCCATCCTGAAGTCCCGAGATTATAGATGGACCCCGTTCTACAACGGGGTGACGATTCTCTTTAGTGGCCGTTTACAATCCGTCGCTTTAATTCGTCGCGGATGCGTTCCAAAAGGCACATTTGTGATCGCTGGCAAACGCCGATCCCGAATACGGTTCTGGGCGCGGCGAATCCAAGCGATGCACGTAGTCGGTGTGGTTGTACCGAAACCAGATCGGCGCGTGCCACGTTGGCGCAAATAGATTGGGGTTGCCGGTTTGCGCAAAGTTGCTCCAGTTCTTCACCATCGTCGACGAGAGTTTTTCCTGCTCTGCGTTGAGCGATACGCTGGGTAGAGTGGTCACTATATCGAACAGGTATTGCAACTCCGCTTCGTGCGATGCGCCGTAGGGAAAGCTGGCGGGCGGTAGATAGCGTTGCGGCGCGGTGTCGTCGTTAAACTCGTAGACCCACGTCGGGACGTACTTCGACAAGCTCTCCGCGACGGTGTGCATGTTGCAGGCGAACACCGCATCGGTTGCAGCGGCGCCTGCTGCAATCGAAGCACTTGGATAATTAGCCAATGGATAGGTGTTTGCGATAGCCGGCACCGAAGTCGGCGGTACACCCAGCAAAAGCGACAGCGCTACCGGATATAGCTCCGGCGCGAGGGGGCCGCTGACAAAGTCGAAAAACAACGGCACGAATAAGCGATATTCGTCGTGTGTGGAGCCGACAATTATCGGGACGCGGTTGAAGCGTCCGGTCGCAAAGGCCTCGCCGATGGAGCGCGGTAACACGGCTTTATCGACGTTCGGCAGAAACCCGAGCACGCCGGGCCGTTGGTTGGTTAGCACCGATACCACCGGTGCTGCGCGCAGACATGCGATGTCTTGCGTTGCGCAGCCGATGGCTGCGGCAAACGCCTGGCCCTCGTTCTCGGCCGCGGCCAGCGTTGGCTGCGTCAACGAGTACGCCGCGCTTTGCGCAATAGCGCGATGGAACAATCCTTTCGACTGCGGCGAGACCAGGTGCACATGCACACTTAAGCCGCCGGCCGATTCGCCGAAGAGGGTGACGTTGTGCGGATCGCCGCCGAAGCGCGCAATGTTTTTCTGCACCCAACGTAACGCCGCTTGCTGATCCATCAGCGCGTAGTTGCCCGAGCTGCCGTTTGCCGATTCGGCGCTGAGCGCGGGATGCGCCAAAAATCCTAATGCACCGAGTCGATAGTTCAGCGTGACGACGACCGTGCCTTCCTCGACTAATTTGCGCGGATCGTAGTCGTCGCCTTCGCCGAATTGAAATGCGCCGGGATGCAACCACACCATCACCGGATCGAGGCCGCCAACGCGATGTTTACGCTGCGCTTTAACCGGCGGCGTATACACATTCAGAAACAAGCAATCTTCATTGAAGCTTTGTACGCCGAAGGGCGTGCCGAATTGCGGGCAGTTGCTGCCGAACTGGCTGGCATCGCGCGGTTGTTGCCACGCTTTCATCGGTACGGGCGCCCGCCACCGCAGCGAGCCGACTGGCGGAGCGGCATACGGTATGCCGAGAAATTGCCGGCCGTTTTCCGTAGCTGCGCCGATGACTGCGCCTTTATCGGTGACCACTGCATTTATATCGGGCTGTGCCTTGACGCTAGCGCATGAAATCAACGCCGCGCAGCCGACGATCGTTGCCACTCGAGCGGCAACCCATGAGTTGTTAGTCATGTTCCTTTCTCCCTGTTATCGAATTTTGAATTTGCCGAGGCGAGGCGAGTATAACGCGGCGAAACATTTATGCACCTATTTGTAGAATTGGTGTAAATTGCAATGGGTATCAATACGTTAGCCCGGTGATGGGGCGCATCAATGCGCCGCAAAGTGGAGTTTTGTGAATATCGCAACCGACCCGCGGCCGTGCGCGTACTCACCATGGTTTTTGGGCTATCGCATGGTTACTCTTCCCACCCACGGTTTCGAACGCACTCTTACTTTTAGATTTGAGGAACACACATGAAGCGTCTCCTACTTTCTTTGGCGATCTCTAGCGCGATCGCATTACCGGCTCTGGCCGCGCTGAAGCAAGGCGATGCCGCGCCTGACTTTACTGCCGAGGCGTCGTTGGACGGCAAAGCATTTAAGTACTCGCTTAAAGACGCGCTGAAGAAAGGACCGGTAGTGGTGTACTTCTATCCGTCGGCTTATACCGGCGGTTGCAATGCGCAGGCGCATACGTTCGCCAAGAACATGGATAAGTTCACGGCCGCCGGAGCGAGCGTGGTCGGCGTGTCGCTCGACGATATCGGTCGTCTCAATCAATTTTCGGCCGATCCTGAATATTGCGCGGGCAAGTTAGCAGTGGCGTCCGATGCCGACGGCAAGATCGCGAAGTCCTACGACATTAAAGTGTTCGATGCGCGCGCGGGCATGAAGGATACCAAGGGCGTCGAAATCACCCATCAGTTCGCCGAACGTACGACGTTCATCGTCACGCCCGACGGCAAAGTGGCCGCGACAGTCGGCGGTCAAGGTGTGACGCCGACGGGCAACGTCGATAAGTCGCTGGAAATTATTCAGCAACTCGCCGCTAAGAAGTAACGACCGGTGTTCTAATGGGCGCGGGCGCTAAGCCCGCGCCCATTTTTATTTTCGCCGGAGAATGTATGGCCAAGATCGTCGGAATATCGGGCAGCTTACGCGCCAAGTCGTACAACTCCGCTTTATTGCGCGTCGCCGCCCAACTCATGCCGTCCGGCGCGACGTTGGAAATCGCAACGATCAAAGGTATTCCGCTCTATGACGGCGATGTAGAGGAACGCGACGGTATTCCCGCGGCGGTAACAGCATTGAAAGAGCGCATCGTGCAGGCGGACGGACTGTTGTTGGTCACGCCCGAGTACAACAATTCGATTCCCGGTGTGTTTAAAAACGCTATCGATTGGCTGTCGCGTCCACCCGCAGATGCGAGTCGAATTTTCACCGGCCGTCCCGTGGCCGTCATTGGCGCCAGCCCCGGCGGATTCGGAACGATTTTGTCGCAGCAAGCGTGGCTGCAAGTGTTGCGCACATTGCAAACGCGTCCGTGGTTCGAAGGGCGTTTGCAGGTCTCGCGCGCCGGTAGCGTGTTCGACGCCAACGGCGAATTAACCGACGACAAGATTCGCGCGCAGTTGAAAGACTTTATGCAGGGCTTTAGTGCGTTCGTCACACAACAAAAAGGTTGATTAGCGCGGCTTGCCGATCGTTTTGTTCAAGAACTCGACTGCGACCTTAAGTTGTTCGCCTTCGAAAAAAACCGTGCCCGCGTGGCCTGCGCCATGCACAACGTGAAATTTCACATCAAGCCCTAACTTCTCATACGCGCCTTGCAGCTCGTGCGACTGATTGATGGGCATCTGCGGATCTTGATCGCCGTGTAACAACAAAAGGGGCGGGTCGTCGCGGTCGACATGAAAGACAGGGCTGGCCAGTTTCGCCAACTCCGGCACGTTTTCCGGCTGACCGCCGATTAACTTGTCGAGTGCAGGTTTGCGCACGTTCAAGCCATGCGGCGTGGATTGCGAAAGAATGGTGGTGAGATTGGATGCACCGAAGTAATCGAGAATGGCCTGCACGTTCGACGATTCGTTCGGGTAGCTGCCGACCGTGCCTTCCAATTCTTTGTGACCGTTGGTCACACCCACCATCGCCGCTAAATGCCCGCCCGACGATGCGCCAGAAATGGCGATGCGCTCGGTGCGATAACCATAGTCGCGAGCGTTTGCGCGTAGAAAGCGAATACCGGCTTTGATGTCGTGTATCTGCGCCGGAAAGCGCGCGTCGGTTGATTGCCGAAAATCCAAGCTGGCCAATGCGAAGCCAGACTCGATCAATGCTTTCGGGTATTGCTGCTTGTCGCCCAAATACCACGCGCCACCGTGCACCCACACGATCAGCGGCGGCGCTGTGATATTGGCCGGCAGGTACAGATCTAAAGCCAGCGGCTTGCCATCGACCGTGGCATAGACCACGTTCTTATGTTCTCGAGCCTGTGCCGCGCAGGTGCCGCTCAACGCCAGCGAACACGCAATTGAGAGCAGAGCGGACAATCGATAGAAGAAAGAAAGTGGCGACACAGGGCCTCCGCCGGTTCTGCATTTTCTTTGCATAGTATTGTTTGTCTAGTATGGGCGGAACGGCTGCGGGCGAGTGCCAAGTTTTTTGAGGCTCGGCTAGGCGGGCGCAAATGCCGCTACAGTCGCAAACTCGAATTAAGGGTGCAAAAGAAATGGAAGTGCTGGCCTGGATCGAGTTGACGGCTTTCAGTACATGGGTACGCGAGGAACCGTGGGTGTTTCCGTTTGTGCTGGCGATTCATTCGTTAGGCATGGGTTTGTCGGCAGGTGTGGCGATGGCGTCGAGTCTGCGCATCTTGGGTTTTGCACCCGGCATCAAGTTATCGCTGCTGACAAAATTGAAACCGTTGGTGTGGGTCGGCGTAATCGCC
>Ga0315910_10005087_pt1 | contig 10838 bp, 10 predicted proteins | sample EdamamesoilMG_FD_204470 | JGI IMG/M metagenome (GOLD analysis project Ga0315910, IMG submission 204470) | Garden soil microbial communities collected in Santa Monica, California, United States - Edamame soil | ecosystem: Environmental > Terrestrial > Soil > Garden | place: USA: California...
GCGGCGTTTTTGTTTTCCGCCAAATAGCCGTTACGGAGCGGGGGCAGGCGTAGGCGCCGGCGCCGGACGCGGTGCGGGCGGCGGCGCCGAAGGATCGACTTGGCCCAGGCCGATCACCGTTCCCGATGCAACAACATGGTCCTTAAGCGGTGCGGTCAACTCATCGTAACTTTTCGGCGCAAAGTCAGCCGGCAACGTTGTATCGAGCGCGAGCACTTGAACGTGATAGCGATGCTTGGGGCCGGGTGGCGTACGCGGTCCGAGATAGGGTTGAGCTTGGCCACGGTAATTCGGACCGTAGATCGCAGCTGCCGGTTTTTCGTCCGGCTTCATGCCTGCCGGTAGCTTGGTGACATCGGCGGGAATGTTCACTATCGACCAATGCAGAATCGGCGCACCACGCGCTACAAAGCCGCTGTCCTGCATGATGATTGCGTACGACTTTGTTGCGGCGGGTCCCTTGCTCCATTTAAGCCCCGGAAAAGCGTTGCCTTGATACTGGGTGTACTGAAACGGAATATCCGCGCCATCTTGCCAGCCCGGCGTGGTGACGGTGAGCTTGGCTTTGGCAGGATGCGTTGCGGTAACGATCAGATTTGCGCCGGGATCCGGATCCAACGGAGGCGGTGACTGCGCGAATGCCGATGCGCCGAGACCCATCGCCGTAGCGAGGGCGATGATCGAAATGTGATTTCTCATACTCTGTCCTCTTGATCCTTTGGATAAATGCAGCTGCGGGTCGCCTGGTTCCCGAACGACTAATCCCCGCTGAAACCCGCGTTGGCCTTTCAGCCGCGAACCGCCGCGAAGGGTAGCAGGGCGCGTTCGCGGTATTTGTCAACGAACGGCAAAGGTTTCGTTCGGCTACGTTATGGCTTTACGAATACAGCGAGGTTGCGGACGCCAAGTGGAATTCTATTGGGGTCGGCCGCTATCGTAGGTATATTGGCAATAAGATAGGTTCTAGAGTAGCAACGCTTTGTTCCAGCGACACAAAGCCCAAAACGGAAATTCTCTTATGGTCAAACCCATCGTTCGCTTTCGCGTCGATTTCGATAGCGCTCATTCCGTCGGCCCGGGCAAGATCGAACTGCTGGAACATATTCGTGAAACAGGATCGCTGTCGCAGGCGGGCCGTGAGATTGGCATGAGCTATCGTCGAGCGTGGTTGTTGCTCGACAGTTTGAACACAACATTCCGCGAGCCCGTGGTGGCGACCAGTATTGGCGGCAAGGCCGGGGGCGGAGCGACGCTGACGGAGTTTGGCGCGCGGCTGGTGGAGATCTATCGGCAGTTGGAAGCCGATTTTAATTCCACGGCAGCCAAGCGGTTTGCGTCCATCAGCAGCGCCGTGACGCCCGCGAAAAAAAGCGCGCCTGTTACACGTACGCCGTTGGTGCGTTCGGCTGCGCCGCGTCGCGTTAGGCCCAAAAAATAGTCGCGGTGCAGTAATCAGCGCGTCAGGGCATGACCGCGCATGGACACCGCCTTTACCAAGACCCACACACGGCTGCCCATCGTGAGGCCTAAAGCTTGCGTTGCGACGCGTGTAATGCGCGCCATGACGACGGCGTTACCGATGTTCACGTACACAAGATCGGCGTGGGCGTCGTCACGTTCGATTTTTCCTACGATGCCTTCCAGCGCATTGCGTACACTTAATCCTTCGGGCGATTGCGTGGCGAGAATGATGTCTCGCGCCAATACTTGAACGCGAACGCGAGCGCCTACCGGCGTTTCGGCATGTATGCGCAACACACCGCCGCCGACGGCGATGTCGGCCAGTTCGTTGTGCCCGTCGACGCTCATTACTTTGCCGTCGAGCACCGCCCCAACTGCATCGCTGCCCACGATGCCGCGCAGTGCGGGATGCAGGCTAACGGTATTGATGTCGCCGTCGATGGCGATACGGCCGTTGTTAAGCACCACGACATGAGTGGCAAGCCGCAGGACCTCATCGAATTGATGGCTGACGTAGACCATAGGTATCGCGAGTCGATCGCGCAGTTTTTCCAAGTACGGCAATACTTCATCGCGGCGCGCGACATCGAGCGATGCCAGCGGTTCGTCCAGCAGCAGTAAGCGCGGTTGCGACAAAAGCGCGCGACCTAACGCAACGCGTTGTCTTTCGCCGCCCGAAAGCTGATGCGGGCGTCGTTCGAGCAGCGACTCGAGACCGAGCAGCGAGATGGTTTCATCCACACCGATAGACCGTTCTGCGGCAGCGCGTTTAAAACCATATTCCAGATTGCCACGCACCGTGTAATGCGGGAATAGTCGTGCGTCCTGGAAAACGTATCCGATGCGCCGCGCTTCCACGGGCACCATTGCGTTGATCGCGCTATCGAACAGCACATCGCCGTCCAGTTCGATACGCCCGCTATCGGGTCGCAAAAGTCCGGCGAGCATATTAACGAGCGTGCTTTTGCCGCAACCGGAACGACCGAATAACGCCGTGACGCCGGGCGTGGATGCGGCGATATTCACATCGACGGAAAAATCGCCGCGCTGCTTCTTGAGTTGGAAGCGAAGCACGGTTTACTCCCTCTCCCTCGATGGGAGAGGGTGGGGAAGAGGGGAGGGTTGAAGAGTGCCTGCAAAAAGAAATCCCTCTCTCCCGAACCCTCCCCCACAAGGGGAAAGGGAATAAGGAAGTGCGATTGCATGGTTGTGCGTTGTCGTCATGCTTTTCCCAATCTCTTGCGCAGCGATCGCGCCAGCAACTCCGACAACAACAATCCCGTCAGTCCCAAGGTGAACGAAATCGCGGCCAGTCGCGCCGCCATCGCATCGCCGTCCGGCGATTGCAATGCGGTGTACAGAGCCAGCGGCAAGGTGCGCGTTTCGCCGGGAATATTGGAGACAAAGGTGATCACCGCGCCGAATTCGCCCAAACCCGCAGCAAACGCGGTAACCGTCCCGGCCAAAATGCCGGGCAGCATCAACGGCAAGGTGATACTGAAAAATCGATCCGCGGCTCTTGCGCCCAATGTTTTTGCGGCGTCCTCCAAGCCGGTGTCCACGTTCTCGAGCGACAGTCGAATCGCGCGCACCATCAACGGAAACGACATCACCGCAGTCGCAAGGGCTGCGCCCGCAGTGGAGAAAATCAGCTCGATGCCGAAGGTGCGGTGCAGCCAGCCGCCCACCGGACCGCGCATGCCGAACAGCACCAGCAGCAAGTAGCCCACCACTACCGGCGGCAACACCAACGGCAGATGCACAAACGAATCGAGCAGCGTCCGACCTACGAATTTTCGCCGCGTTAGCAACCAGGCGGTAGCGATGGCGAACGGCAGGCTGAATAGCACGCTGCGCGTAGCCACATTGAGGCTTAGCGCGAGTGCCTGCCATTCCGGTTCAGTGAGAAACGCCATGTATCGGTTTGTTAAAGATTCAAGTAATCGGGGCAATATAAGGTGTCGGCGGAAAGGTGAGTAGCCCACGTGTAGACTTTCGCACGCTGCCATTCAGGAGACCGCATGCTTAAGCTAAATCGATTGCTGTCCGTGGGTGTGTTTTGCGGGTCGAGTCTGGGTGCCCGCAAGGAGTATGCGCAAGCCGCAGGAGCGTTGGGCCGGTTACTGGCTGAACAGGACATCGCTTTGATCTACGGTGGGGGGCACATCGGCTTGATGGGTGCAGTTGCCGACGCCGTGTTGGAGGTGGGCGGCCGCGCGGTCGGCGTTATACCGACGATGCTGCGCAAGAAGGAAGTAGCGCATGAAGGCTTGACGGAGCTGCGCGTAGTCGAATCGATGTCCGAGCGCAAGCAATTGATCGGTGAACTTTCCGACGCGTTTATCGTATTGCCCGGTGGAATCGGCACCCTGGACGAGATGTTCGAAGTGTGGACTTGGACGCAGCTTGGTATTCAGCACAAGCCGGTCGGATTGCTTAACGTGCAAGGCTACTTCGATCCACTGCTGCAATTTATCGACAGGTCGGTCGACGAGGGATTTCTCCGAGCGGAGCATCGCGAAGTATTACGCGTCGAGCACGATCCTGCGCGGCTGCTTACATTGCTTGAGCCGTCCTGACGCTCAACTTGACACCCAACTGTCGAGCCTTCAGCCTTTCACGCTACTTTGCTCCTAAGGGCCACGATGGAACTTGTCACCTGGTTTATCGACTTTATATTGCATCTCGACCGGCACCTCACCGAGTTGGTCGCGAATTACTCCGTCTTGGTATATGGCATTTTGTTCCTGATCATCTTTGCCGAAACCGGTCTGGTGGTCACTCCCTTCTTGCCGGGCGATTCGTTGCTGTTCGCAATTGGCGCGTTGGCCGCTGTCGATCAAACCGGCACGTTGAATGTCACGGCAATTTGGTTGTTGCTGATGCTCGCCGCCGTGCTGGGCAACGAGACGAATTATCGTATCGGACGCTATATAGGGCCGCGCGCCTTTAGCGGCACGGTGCCGTTTCTGAAGCAGGAATACTTGCTCAAGACCCAAGCCTTTTACGATCGGCACGGCGGTAAGACCATTATCCTGTCGCGTTTTATGCCTATCATTCGCACCTTCGCGCCATTTGTTGCGGGCGTGGGGAATATGCATCCCGGTAATTTTTTCAAACACAATCTACTCGGCGGATTCCTTTGGGTGACGGCGTTCATCTGGGGCGGGTACTTGTTCGGCAATGTGCCGATCATCAAGGAAAATTTCGGCCTCGTGACCATCGGCATTATTGTGTTGTCGCTCATTCCCATCGCGTGGGGAATGCTGCGTTCCGAACGAGATTGATCGCGGGAGACACTCGTGATGCAAAGCGTTGTCGTAGATCGGCGTTTCAACGGTCCTGATCATTCCGCACACGGCGGATACATCTGCGGCTTAATTGCGGCGGCAATCGGCGCGAGCGTGCGCGTGCGCTTATATCGTCCGCCGCCGCTGGATACACCGCTGCAAGTTACCGCACGCACCGAGGACGAATGGCGCGTGCTGGACGGCAAGGAAACGGTTGCCACTGCAGTGCGAACGCACGTTCAGGTGCATGTGCCCAAACCGCCGACCTATGTGCAGGCGATGGACGCGTCGTTGCACTATCCCGGCTTCAAGCACTCGAATTTCCCCCACTGCTTTGTGTGCGGTACGCAGCGTCAGCGCGGTGACGGGCTACGAATATTCGCCGGCCCGATCCACAATTCCACCGCGTTTGCCGCTCCGTGGGTGCCGAGTCGCGACGTGGCAGATGACGGCGGCAAGGTTAAGCCGGAATTTATTTGGTCGGCGTTGGATTGCCCCGGTTACTTTGCATCCTTCACGGACGGTTCGCCCGCATTGCTCGGCGAATTCACGGTGCATATCGATCGACTGGTGCATGTCGACGAGGCCTGCGTAATCGTCGGTTGGCCGATACTGATCGAAGGACGCAAGCACAAAGTCGGCACGGCCTTATTTGACGAGGACGGCGAGCGATGCGCATTTGGCGTCGCGACCTGGGTGCAATTGAAGGAAGACAAACCGGCCGCTGCGCAATCGCCGGCTTAGATTGGATGCAGCGAGTCGCGTAATTTACGCGACTCAGTTGCGAATGCTCGAACGCCAGCCGATTCTTTTTAGCGTTTGGATTTACGGAATGACTTTGCTGGCGATCGCAGAATGATCGCTCTCGATCAGCAGTAAGTTATACGCGACCACTGCGAAGTACCACGTACCCGAAGCCAATCCGTTAACCGTGTATTCCGTGCCGGACGTGATGCGCGGCGAGGACTGCGAGAGATTGGTGGGACTAGAGCCATACAGCACGCGGTAGCCCGACAAATCTATCAGTGGCGTGGCGTCGGTGTTGGTGGTCGGAGCCGTCCAGCTAATACGCGCCGTGCCGGTAGGCGGCGAAGCCTGCACTGTCAGCGTGAAAGGGGACAGCGCTGCCACGGCGCCCTGACGATCGCGCACACTAATGATGATGTTCGAGGTAGTCCCTGCGGTAGCAGTGCCGCTTAACTGCCCGGTCAGGGTGTTGAACGTCGCCCATGGCGGCGTGGTGTTGATGCTAAAGGTCAGTCCGCCGCCATTGGCCGTATCGCCATCGGGATCGCTGGCACTTGGAGCAAACGAATAGGACTGGCCGGCGACGATGGATGTGGTGGGAGTGCCCGTAATCGCCGGCGGACGATTGGTGGTGACCACCGGCGTTACCGTGATCGAGAACGGGCCGAGTACCGCCGAGCTAGTGCCGTCGCTGACCGTAATGCGCAGATTTGAATACGTGCCTTCTGTGCCCGCGGTCGGTGTGCCGCTAATTAACCCTGTGCTTTGGTTGCGGGTCAGCCAAGTGGGATAGGTGCCTGAAAATGTAAAGGTGCGCTGATTCGCAGGTGTATCCGCATCCACCACCGTGGGCGTGAAGCTATATGCAGTGTTGACTTGCACGCTGGCCGGAGGCGTTCCAGAAATCGTGGGCGCTTGATTGGCTGTCGCGGTTACCGTGATCGAAAACGCGGGCAAGGTATCCGAGTTGCCTTGTTGATCGGTAACCGTAATGACGATGTTCGGGTGCGTGCCGACATGACCCACTTGCGGCGTGCCGGAAATGCGGCCGGCGTTAGTCCCCATGCCGTTGACGCAGGTCGCCCAAACCGGACAGCCGCTGATCATGTAGACCAATTGACTGGGCGCTGTTTCGGCGTCCGTTGCAGTGGGTTGAAACGTGTAGCTCATTCCCGCTTGCACGGTTCGCGCGGGATTGCCGGTAATGTCGGGGTTGCCGTTTACCGGCGGATTACTGGGCGAGGTGGGCGGCGCTTGCACCGCGCTAGGTGTGTCACTGGTGTCCGCGCCTGAAGAGCAACCTGCCAGTGCGGCGAGCATGAGCGTCAACGCGAATATTTTTGTCTTCGCCGCATGCGCACATCGAGTTGCTGAAAAATCCATTCGCCTCTACCTCGTCGCACATCGCGATTGCTTAAATTCGCGACAACAAACCGTTGTTCCCATTTGGCGGTTGCGCAGCGCTGCGCCAATGGCCTTCACAAAGACTGTGTGCATTGCTATCGGGATACGGTGAGGTTGATCGACGCCACAGGGTGGTGCCGGCAACCCCGCTATCGTAAAGCCGCTTGCTGTCGCGACTTCGTAGACCGGTGGCTTTGCGTCCCCGCCTTTCGACGAGTTTGCCTATGTGTTACGAGCTAACTTAACAACCGACCTATACGCTGTAAATGTCTCAGAACGACGACAAAACCGCGGCGGTAACATGCTGTTTTACCGGCAAAATTAACCGCTTTCCCGTGCCGCGTGATGAAGGTCACGAAATCGTCCGCACTATGTCATCTAAGCGCGACAGGAAATGCGCGATTTGCGGCGATGACTGAGGTGGGTGCGGGCGATATGGAGCCTGGTCCTATTTAATCGCCGTGTTAAGTAAGGGAATCCGCCATGCAGAACGCGCGTATGACTAATGCCGCGACTATCGTTCTCTCGCCACTGCACGGTAACCAATGTCGCGACGACACTGCATTTCCGTCCAACTGAGCGCATCGACCAGTTGATATGCGCAACTTTGCGCTTCGCGGACGGTGTTTCCCATGCCCACTGCGCAGAGCACGCGGCCGCCATCGGTGAGCACGTCGCTGCCGCTTAGCTGCGTGCCGGCGTGAAAAACTTTGCCCGGCAGTTTTGCCGCAGTGTCGAGTCCGTGGATGACATCGCCTTTGCGCGGCGCGTTCGGATAACCGCCGGCGGCCAGCACTACGCCGAGGGCGGCGCGCGGATCCCATTCGTCTTTCACATGCGCAAGGTTGCCGTCCAACGCGGCATCGATCAATTCCACAAGATCGGACTTCAATCGCATCATGATCGGCTGCGTTTCCGGATCGCCGAAACGGCAATTGAACTCGATGACATTGGGTGTGCCGTCGGGCGCCACCATGATGCCGGCATACAGAAAGCCTACGAACGGTGTGCCTTCGCCGGCCAGACCGCGCACGGTGGGCTCCATTACTTCACGCATGATGCGAGCGTGCACGCTCGGCGTGACGATAGGTGCAGGCGAGTACGCGCCCATGCCGCCGGTATTCGGACCTTGATCGCCGTCGAAGATACGTTTGTGATCCTGCGAGGTTGCCATCGGCAGAATATTTTTACCGTCGACGATCGCAATGAAGCTGGCCTCTTCACCTTGCAAAAATTCCTCGATGACGATGGTGTTGCCCGCTGTCCCGAACGAACCGGCAAGCATTCCTTCGGCGGTGCGAACGGCTTCTTCCGTAGATTCGCAAATGATCACGCCTTTGCCGGCGGCCAAGCCGTCCGCCTTCACAACCAATGGCGCCTTTTGCTTACGCACCCACGCGGCGTCGAAATTTTCCCGGGTGAAGTTGGCGTATGCAGCGGTTGGAATTTTGTGGCGCTTTAGGAAATCTTTTGTGAAGGCTTTGGAGCCTTCGACTTGCGCCGCCGATTTACGCGGACCGAAGCAACGCAGACCTGCGGCTTGAAACGCATCGACTACGCCCATGACCAACGGACCTTCCGGCCCGACGATGGTGAGTTCGACCTGTTCTTTTTTCGCAAACTCGATCAGCTTGTCGATGTTGTCCGCAGCGATAGCGACGTTGCGAACTTTGCTTTCCAACGCCGTGCCGGCATTGCCGGGCGCTACGAATACTTGCGTCACACGCGGCGACTGCGCGGTTTTCCACGCCAGAGCGTGCTCGCGGCCGCCGGAACCGAGGATTAGAACTTTCATGTCGTGCTCCGCGCGCCAGGCACTAGGCTCTAGGCTCTAGGCTGTAGCCAGAAGGGTAATTCGCTTTGCTCATTGGCTTGTTCCGCGCGCAATTGTCGTTCGATTCTCGATCTGGCTAGCGCCTAGAACCTAGGGCCTACAGCCTTCCATTTCCGTGATTGAGCAAAGCTCAATGACGGAAATGGCGCATCCCCGTCAGCACCATCGCCATGCCGTGCTCGTCCGCCGCAGCGATGACTTCTTTGTCGCGCATCGAGCCGCCGGGTTGAATCACCGCTTTGATGCCGAACTCCGCTGCGACATCCAAACCGTCGCGGAACGGGAAGAATGCGTCCGACGCCATTACTGCGCCGGCAACGATTAAACCTTCGTCTTTCGCTTTCATCGCCGCAATCTTGCTTGATACGACGCGGCTCATTTGACCGGCGCCGATACCGACGGTCATGTTGTCTTTGGCGTAAATGATGGCATTCGACTTGACGTACTTGCAGACGCGCCAGGCGAATTGCAGATCGCGCATTTCGTCGGCCGTCGGTTGGCGTTGCGACACGACTTTCAATTCGGCCGCGCTCACCATGCCTTGGTCGCGCGACTGCAGGAGCAAGCCGCCGTTCACGCTGCGCACTTCGTATTTCGAGCTGCTCGGCGTCATGTTGCCGGTGATCAGCAACCGCACGTTTTCCTTGCGCGTGCAAATCGCACGTGCTTCCGCGTCGGCATCCGGCGCGATGATTACTTCGACAAACTGACGTTCTAAAATCGTGTTGGCCGTATTGCCATCGAGCGTGCGATTGAACGCAATGATGCCGCCGTAGGCCGACGTAGGATCGGTTTTGTAAGCGCGGTTGTACGCAGCCAGAATGTCCTTATCGACCGCCACTCCGCAGGGATTGGCGTGTTTGACGACGACGCATGCCGGTTCGTCGAATTGACGGACGCATTCGAACGCCGTGTCTGCGTCCGCGATATTGTTGTACGACAGCGCTTTACCTTGCAGTTGCGAAGCCGTGCCGACGCTTGCGCCTTGCACGCCGCTCTCGATGTATAGCGCGGCGCTTTGATGCGCGTTTTCGCCGTAACGGAGCTCCATGCGTTTGCGATATTGCAGCGACATTAAGTCGGGATATTCACCGCCGCCTTCGCCTTGCACGACCTTGTTTAAATAGCTGGCGACCATCGCGTCGTAGCCGGCCGTATGCGCATATGCTTTTGCCGCGAGGCGGCGGCGCGTGGTCGCGGTTACTTCGCCAGCCTGTTCGACTTCGGCCAGTACCGAATTGTAGTCGAGCGGATCTACCACAATCGTCACGCGTTCGTGATTCTTGGCGGATGCGCGCACCATGGCGGGTCCGCCGATGTCGATATTTTCAATCGCGTCTTCGATGGTGCAGCCGGGCTTTGCCACGGTTGCCGCGAACGGATACAAATTCACCACCACCAAATCGATGGCTTCGATGCCGTGCTGTTGCATGACTGCTTCGTCTACGCCGCGGCGTCCCAGCAAACCACCGTGAATTTTCGGATGTAACGTCTTTACGCGGCCATCCATGATTTCCGGAAAGCCGGTGTGCGACGACACTTGCTTGACTTCAATGCCGTGCTGTTCGAGCAGCGCTGCGGTGCCGCCGGTGGAAAGAATCTCCACATTGCGTTCGCGCAATGCACGCGCCAGATCGACGAGGCCATCTTTATTCGAAACGCTAAGCAAGGCGCGGCGGATGGGAGTGGTCATTTGTTGGGAGTATCAATAAAGGTGTATGACGATTGGCGACAGCGGATACGCGATACGTCTGGCTAGTGCCTAGGTGCTAGTTACTAGCTGTTAAGGCGCTAGCCGGAATTATTCCGCCAACCCGTAAATCTTAAGCTTTTTACGCAACGTGCCGCGATTGATCCCTAACACTTCGGCGGCGCGGACCTGGTTGCCGTCGACGTAATTGATGACGGCTTTAAATAGAGGTTCTTCCACTTCGCGCAGTACCAAATCGTACATTTGCGCGGGCTTGTGACCGTTCAAATTGGTGAAGTAAGTGTCCAGCGCCTCAGCCGTCATCGTGCGCAACGGCAGCGACCGCGAAGCGGGTCTAGGCAATTCTCGACGAGGCTCTCGCTGAGCTCTGGTTTTTTTCTTGGGCGCCATG
>Ga0315910_10005088_pt1 | contig 10837 bp, 6 predicted proteins | sample EdamamesoilMG_FD_204470 | JGI IMG/M metagenome (GOLD analysis project Ga0315910, IMG submission 204470) | Garden soil microbial communities collected in Santa Monica, California, United States - Edamame soil | ecosystem: Environmental > Terrestrial > Soil > Garden | place: USA: California...
TTGCCGACACGGCGTGGGAACTCTTTCATCGCTTGAACCGCGAAGAAGCGGACCGCTACCTCGCCAATCGCGCCACCAACGGCTTTACGGTGATTCAGGCGGTGGTGCTGGCCGAACTGGACGGGTTAAAAACTCCAAATCCTTATGGCGACCTTCCCTTTCTCTCCGAGGACCCAAGCCGTCCCAATGAGAAGTACTTTCAACATGTGGACTACATCGTGAACCAGGCGCAAGCCCTTGGCCTTTACGTTGGAATGTTGCCCACATGGGGCGACAAGGTGGGTCAGTACGGCAATTACTTTTTCAGCGAGGAGAACGCCCGCGCCTACGGCCGCTTTCTCGGGCGACGGTACCGCGACAAGCCAATCATCTGGATTTTGGGTGGGGACCGTCCTCCTGACGTGACGGCGGAGATCTGGACGGAGATGGCCCGCGGATTACGGGAGGGTGACGGCGGGCGTCACTTGATGACGTTTCATCCCTTTGGCGGCGGGCACTCCTCGGTCGCCTTCCATCATTCTGACTGGCTTGACTTCAACATGATTCAGTCGGGGCACAATCCAGCGAGTCATAACCACTCCCGTATTCAGATGGACTACAGCCTGCGTCCCCCCAAGCCCTGCATGGACGGTGAGCCGGCCTACGAGTACCCGCCGGAGGCGATGCCGCCGAATCGTCCGGTGGGAGCGCTGGAAGTGCGCCGGCGCGCTTATTGGGCTTTGTTCAGTGGCGCCCATGGCCACACCTATGGAACGCACCCCATCTGGCAAATGTATTCGCCGCCCCGGACGCCACTGTGGGATGTGAAGACTCCGTGGTATGACGCGATGGAGTTGCCGGGCGCAAAACAACTCGCTCACGTCAAAGCGCTGTTGTTCAGCCGCCCGTTTCTGACCCGCATTCCCGATCAGTCCATGATTTACTCCGGCCTGCGAGGCGGCTTGGAATACGTTTCGGTGACGCGGGATGGCACACGGGGGCACAGTGATGCGTCCTACCTCATGGCCTACTTTCCCCAGGCAGGGACGATCACTTTCAAGACCGAACGCCTGACCGGCGACTTGCTGCGCGGCTGGTGGTTTAATCCGCGGGACGGTTCAATGCAGTCGCTTGGTGAGTTTCCAAAGCCGAAGCGCATGGAGTTTTCATCCCCGACAAAATCCACCTCGGAGGACTGGGTGCTGGTTCTGGACGATGCGTCCAGGAACTATCCTACGCCAGGAAACGCCATTGAGCAGAAGCGGGATGGTAAATGAGCGCACCGACTGCCAATAAGTCGTGCTGAATCCCGCTGAGGTTTGGATGTCAGACTGCATTAGCCTGCGAAAGCCGTGGCGCGGGGTTGATGTTGGGTGAGACTTCTGCATTATGGGCTTCAAACGGTTGAAGGCACAGCTTCGTTGTCACTTGGTTCGGCGCAACAGCACCACCCAATCCCTCTGCGCCTCGCGCGGCGGTTTGCCGAGGGCGATTTTGCCCGGACCGGAGACCGGTTGGGCCGGGATCAAGTCGCCGCCGTTGCGGATGTCGAACCAGTCTCGCGTGAAACGGCCAACGGGTAATTGTAGTTTCACGTCTGCGCCTTCCATGACGAATACGGCATAGACATCGTCAGGCTTGGCGAAACACCACGCGTTGGTCGTGTTCACGAGTTTGTCTGCCGCGTCCATCTGAATGAACGGCAGGTGCTGGTGGAAAAACTCCAGCGCCACGGCGGTGTGATCCCAGAGTTTATCCCACGGACGCCAGTTCTCGCACCCAATGTCCAGATGCTTGCCCGGCTGGCGCGGCCAGGTGTCGTAGGCAAAAATCCACTCCACGCCCGAGCCACCCGCCATGAGATTGCCCCAAAGCGCATGGCGGATGATGTTGGTGCGTTCGGCATCGTGAATGTCCGGCGGCACACAATCGCTCGCCGGTCCAATTTCATCCTGGCAGGCATACCATTGCCGCCCCGCCTGCCGCGCAAGCCGCAGGAATTTCACGGTCTCCTTGTGCGTGCGCGAGGCCTTGCCGAACTGGAATGACGGCCCTTCGAGATACGGGTAGCCCACGAGGTTCGTGTAAACTTGATCCACCTGGCTCGGAAACGTGTGAATCACCGTGGGATGGTCATAGGGATCGGTGTCGCGCAGGTGCTTCGCGAACGCCTTCTGCTGCTCGGTCGTGTTTGTATTCTCCTCACCGAGATTCCAAACCACGACTGGATGATGGGCGAAGCGCGCGATGAGTTCGCGGTAGTATAACTTGCGCGTCGGCCCGAGGTCGCCGCCGTCGAGCAACTGATCGTTCTCCTGCTCCTGGTGCAACAGATGCAGCATCAACCCGCGCCGGTCCATGTGATCGAATACGAGGTTCCACTGGTCGAGCTTGCTGCAATCGAAGCGCGTGAGGTTCGTTGGCGAAATCCATGGCCACACGTCGTTACCGTCTCCTTTCACGTTCATCATGATGATGTAAACGGAGTTCATCCGCTTCGACGCAAGATAGTTCAGCGCCCCGATGATGCCTTTACCCTTGCCGTCCTTCCAGGTCGTGTCGCCAGGTTGCCAGTCATTCATGTGCGCGTTGAAATGCAACGTGGGCGTGGTGTCGTCGAAGTCAGCATAGGCGAAGAAGTTCTCCGGACTGTCCGCACCGCCCTTGAGCCACAGCTCCCCGGTTTCGGCAAATCGCAGGTAACGGTCGCCGACGTATTCAAGTTGGCCCTTAGCGTAAAAGCCGGGCGCGGTTTTCTCCGCCGCCTCGATCGTGAACGAACCGCTGAACCCATCGAATGCCGTCGGCTCGCCCGCGGCGGGGTTCTCGGAAACCGCCACGCCCTCGCCTTTGCGGAAGCTTGCGTGAAATGTCCATTTCCCGGCGTCGTCCGGCATGAAGCGCGCCCGCCAGCAGCGACCGGAAGCCGCGCTCGTTTCCGCGGCATTGCCATCCGTGGCGAAATATCCAGGGACAACGAACTTCCGGTCGCCGCGCTGAAAGGTGACTTCGAGCCGAAAGTCTGTAAACGGGTTCGGCGAGCCGGTCTCGGACAATTCAGGGCCGAGGAATGAAACCGTGAGTGGTTGCCACTTCTTCATCGTGCCCGTGATGACCGGCTTGGTCTCGGGTTTGTAGCCCGCCGCGGCCGCGACGAGCTTCAGCGCCTGATTGATCTTCGAAGCCGGATCGCCTGCGCGCAGGTCGGCCCAATCAGCACCCGCGCCCACGAGCACGATACCGAAGCTGGGAATGATCGCGGCGTTGTTGCCGCCCGCACCGATGGCCAGGAAAGTGTCCGGCGGCGCGTCCGGCCAGGTGAGATTTTCGTGATGCCGGTCGCCCGTGCCGTTGAACCACCAGTTGAAACCATAAACGCCGGGACCGAACCGTGTGAAATGTTCCGAGCCCCCGCCGTAGGATTTGAGCTTCAGATAGTCATCCGTCTTGGCCTCGCGACTGATCGGGAGATTCCGCTTCGCTTGTGGCTTCCGGTATTCCTCAAAGTAGTGCTTCGGCAAGACCTGCCTACCGTTCCAGTTGCCGTTGTTGGCCCAGAACCAGGCGATGCGCGCAAAATCGCGCACGCTCGCCGAGATGCGACGCTTCTCCGAAAACTTCAGGCCGTCTTCAAAACTTAACGCGCCGAGTCGTCGCGGATTCTCGGCGACGAGCTTCGCGTCCTGCTTGAATACCTTGTCGAAAAGAGTCTGCTGGTAGAGTTGGATGGCGTAGTCGTTGTACGCCCATGCCTCGCCCGGTCCTTCGGGCCGCGCGTAACCACTGTTCATCGCGCCAAGATGGCGGAATGTGATGCCGCGGTCCTTTTCCTTCAATTCCCAATCAAAGTCCGCGATCGGCTGATCCACGCCCTTCACCAAACCTTCCTCGATGGCGAAAAACAACAGCGTGCTGAGCACCGGTTTCGCCGACGACAGCACGTCAGACACTTGTGTCTGGTCGCCCCACGCCTTTACCATGTAGCCATCCTTGACCACGCAACCGCGCCCGCCGAGTTGCCGGGCGAGTTGATCGAGCATCACTGCATCCAGACCGAGCGCGGCCGGTTCGCGCGTCTCCCACGACTTGCCCGGGAAATGCACGCGGGGCTCGGCTGGCGTGCGGCAGGAAATGGTTACTAAAGTCAGCAACGTGCAACCGCCAACGGCGAGACGCAACTTCCAGACCGTGCGGCTGATTCGCGAAATGGAGCGACCAGTGTTGGGTGGCATGGCAACGGCAGTCTGCCCGGCGAGCCGCCTGTCGGACTAGCAGGAAATGATTCAAGACTTGGACGAAATCGTAAACCGCTTGCCCCGCGTGGGATTTTCATTGAAACCTGAGGACGGATGTTTTCCCCTCGCTCGACAGAGAGCATGGACGCTGACCACCCTTGGGTGCGCCAGTTCCATCCTTACTGGACCGCAAATGAAAAACCGAATTCCCCGACGTCGTTTTCTGAAACAATCCACCCTCGGCGCAACAGCGCTCGGCACGCTGGCCGTTAAAGGCCGCCATCCCATTGGCCGCATCGCGCTTGGGCGGGGGCAGGATAACCCGATGCTGGATGGTGTAACATTTGACGACCTGTCCAACGACAACACCTTGGGATACTGCGTCTCGTAGAAATCATGAACCGCATCACATCCAATATCAGATGGAATCCTACGCTTGCCGCGGCACTCGCCGCCATGTTCCTTGTCGCATCCGTGGTTGTTGCCAGCGCCCAACCAATCCAGCGTGCGCAGCCGCATTTCTTAAAGCAGGTGTTGTCGGACCAGAACTACTGCGGCGGTATCACCGCCGGCGATATCAACCGCGACAGCCGGCGAGATGTTCTGACGGTTACCAGGCTCGACGACTTTGCCTTATTCAACGAAGCGCCGAGATCGTCCACGTCCGCTTTCCCCGGCAAGGATTGGGAGAAGGTCTCACCCGAATCGCAAGGCGTGGACAGTGCGAAGCTGAATGAAGCTGCCGCGCTGCTCGACCGCACGACTGGCAGCAACGGCGTCCGAGAACTCGTGATCGTCCGCAACGGCCGCCTGATCTGGCACGGCGATGACATCGACAAGGTTCATGGCATCTGGTCGTTCACCAAGGTGTTTACAAGCACCGCGCTCGGCCTGTTGATTGACGACGGCAAATGCTCGCTCGACACGAAAGCGAAGGACATTCTGCCGGCGATGGCCGCCACGTATCCCGAAGTGACTTTGCGGCAGTTCGCCACAATGACCTCGGGCTATCGCGCCGTAGGCGACGAAACCGGCAGTTACAAACATGGTGCGAGCCTGACACCATTTGATCCAAGCCCGAAACCGCTCTTCACGCCACCGGGTTCGCATTTCGCATATTGGGACTCGGCGATGAACCAATTTGCCAACGTGCTCACGCACATTGCCGGCGAATCGCTCGAAGATCTATTGCAGCGCCGCATCGCTGATCCTATCGGCATGAATCGCGCGAAGTGGGATTGGGGCGACTGGGGCAAGGTGAACGGCCTCGTGGTCAACGGCGGTTCCGGCAACAAGAGCGGCCCAATGAGAATCTCCGCGCTCGAAGCGGCTCGATTCGGCCTGTTGTTCCTGAATCGCGGCAACTGGGACGGCAGGCAACTCATCAGTGAACGCTGGGTGGACGAAGCGACTCATGTGCAGGTTCCGACCAACGTGCCCCACGGTTTTGCCGAACGAGCGAACAATGGACCGGGTGAGTATGGCTTCAACTGGTGGGTCAATGGCGCCAAGCCTGATGGGACCCGCAAATTTCCAGGTGCGCCGCCCAAGACGTATTGTGGCGCCGGCCACAACAACAATTACTGCTTCGTCATCCCGGAGTGGAACATGGTCATCGTCCGCCTGGGGCTGGACGGTTCGGCAGGGGACCGCATTTGGAACGATTTCCTTCGACTGGTCGGAGAGGCCATCCGGCAAGGGTGATTTCGCTTCATTTCGCTGAATGAGACTTTCTTCTCCAGCGAGATTGCAGGCAGGAGAAAAGTGCAATCATGCCCGAAACGCTTTTTCGCGCTCCCAGTAAGTCACCTAACGCGCTTCGTCAGCTTGAGTCGTTTCCCGTGGCCGGATGCAGAGAATCAGGATGCCCGCCACCACCGTGATCGCCGCGCAAAACGTAAAGGCCACACCTAACGAAATTCCGCGATCCCGCATTGCGCCCATCATCACGGTGATGCCCGCGCCGGAGGCCACGCTAACCAGGTTCATGATGCCGTAGCCCGTCGCGCGGTATTCGGGCCGTACGATCTGACAGAGAATCGGCATGTTGTTCGCGTCGAAAAACCCGAAACCCAGCCCGAATAATATCATACAGAAGATCGCCAGACTCATCGAACCGCCATAACCCAGACCCAGTAGCGCCGGCACGCAAAGCCCCATACCCAGTGAGCTGATGTAGATGCGTCCGCGCACGGTTGAGCGGATCGCGCGATCCGACAGCGCACCTCCGAGCAGCGCGCCGGCAAACATGGCCAGCGTGACATATCCCGTGGCCGACAGGCCAGCCGGGCCTTGCTTGAGATTGAATTCGTTCGCCAAGAAGGTGGGCAGCCAGTTTTTGATCGCCCAGCCGCTGACGCTGGGCAGTGTGAAATAGACGACGAGAATCAGGAACGCCCCGGTGCCCAGCAGCGCAGCAAAGGCGCGCGTGACACGGACCTTTTCCTTTGCGGAAGTCTGTTCATTTGAAGCCGGGCGACTTTCCTTCAGCAGGAACAGGAGCAGGATGGCGTAAAATACTCCCGCCGCGCCGAACCAGTAAAACGCATTGCGCCACGAACTGGTATCCGCGATGTAACCGCCCACGCCGCCAAGCGCCTGGCCTGCGTAGATGCCGCACATGTGAATAGCAATGGCGCGTGATCGCGTCGGGCCCGGATGAAAATCCGCGATCAATGCCAGCGCCGCCGGAATGTAGAACGCCTCGCTCAAACCCATCAGGGCGCGCGTCCACGCCATTTGCGTGAACGTGTGCGCGAAGCCGGTGAGAAAAGTCATCAACGACCACACCAGCAAACTCAGGATCACCATCCAACGGCGATTGAAGCGATCGGCGAGAAATCCTCCGATGGGACTGAACGCGGCATAAACCCACATGAACAGCGCCATGAGGATGCCGAAGTCGGCGTCGTTGGCGATGGTGGGAATGTCCGCGCGGATGGAGGCGCGCATCGTCGCGACCATCATGCGGTCGAGGTAATTCAACAGCGCGACGGGGAAGAGCATCGCGACAACGGCCCACGCGTAGAACGAAGCGCTGGGAGGAGAGCCGTTGTGCGTGCTCGAAGTCATCGCAGCTTCAGTCCCAAAACTTCCGGCGTGCGGCGACCGGGTTTCACTTCACCGTTGGGTATCACTGCCATGTCATTCCATTCCACGACGGGCACGGTCGCGCGGGAGAGCGTTGAAACTTCGAGCCGCGTCCATTTGTCGATTTTCGGTTCGTAGGTCAGCACATCTCTTGGAAAGCCGGGATGCCTGGATTTTGGCTCAAAGTTCACCAGCGCGCCATCGTCGCCGCTGACGACGAGCAAATTTCCTTCGTAGGAAATTGCGGGTGACGGTGCGGCAACCGCAACTCGCGGCAGGTCGGCTATGCGCCGCCAGCCTTTTCCCGGCGTGAAGCGATATGCGTCATTCAAGTATCGGCGAACAGGTTTACCGTTCGCATCGCCTTGCAGTTCGACGCCACTGAAAAGGTGGAATGCCTCTTCGCTCGTCCCGGCAACGGCCAACATCCGCGCCGGTCCGGGCCACGGCTCGAGTTCGTGCCACTGCGGCTCTCTCCTGCCAAGATCAAGCGCCCAGAAATTCTTCAGTGCGCTTGTGGAATCAGGTTTCTCGATTCCGCCCGCGAGATAAAAGACGTTTCCGACCATGGCGCCGCAGCCGTTCGCCATCGGACGCGGCAATGGGGGAAAGGATTTCACCACGATCTTTCCACCCTGCCAGGAAAGCAGAAAGACATCGCGAAAGTGTTCACGCGCATTCGAGCCGCCCGCGCACAGCACGCCGGCCGGCACTGTAATCGAAACGCCGTAACCAATCGGGCGCGGCAGCTTGAAGCCGGCAAGCCACTCGTCGTCGGGTTTCGGGAGCACGAAGATTGAGTCGTGCCAGACTTTGATTCCGCCTTCCCACGGCATTGCGCCGGGGAAGTTGGCGCCGCCCGCCACGATCAAGGCCCCGCCGCTCACGCCCGCAAACGGCGCCGCGCGACCGATCGGATCAGGAATTGGCGGAAGTTGTTTCCATGACAAAGAATAAGATTCAGCGTGCGCGTTAGGCATAAAGAGCGACAACACGAGCGCTAACGTGCTGACACGCCTTCCGCGAAATGGCCGCGCAACGCGCGCCCTTACCCCCGGGAAAGAGAGAAGCATCAGTTGTCTCGGACTTCCTTGCCTGATCAGAGCAGATTGAATGCTCATGGTGTTCCCGTTGCTTCCAACGCTGCTGGCTAGGGCGTTAGCGCCGGAAATCCAGCTTGCTCGAGTTCTCGTGTGAGTGATTCCAGCGTTTCCGCAGACAGGTTGACGAGCGGCGGGCGTACCGGGCCACAATCGAGCCCGATCATTTTCATCATCGCCTTGCTCGCCGGCAATCCGCCACGCTGGCTCATGACCACGATGATGCGGACCGCGAGTGACTGAAAACGCCGCGCCGCCTCCAGATCGCCCGCGTTGAAGGCCTCGATGACCCGGAGATAAACGGGCGCCATGTAATTGTAGGTGCTGCCGACCGCGCCAGTCGCACCCAAGGCGAGAGCGGCCAGCAGGATTTCATCGCGGCCGAACAAAATGTTGAACCGGCCTCCCTCGAATTCGAGGCAACGGGCGTAATCCATCAGGTTCTCGTAAGTGAACTTGATGCCGGCGAGGTTGGGAATGCGGCGGCTGGCGATCTTGAGAAACTCATACATCGGTACGTCCGCGCGGGTAAGCGACGGCATGTGATAGTAATAAAACGGCAGGCTGGGCGCGGCCTCAGCGATCGGCGCGCAGTAATCCACCAGTTGTTCGGCGTTGGCGATTGGAATGAATGTGGGCCCAAGCGTGGCAAAAGCGTGCGCCTTGATCCGCTCGGCGTGCGCCGCAAGGGCGCAACTATCCGCAACGGTTTGATGGCCGACGTGAACAATGACGCGCAACGTGGGCGGAGCGACCGCCATCCAACTTTCGGCAACTTGCTGACGCTCGGCCGTCGTGAGCGACATGCCCTCACCCGTCGTGCCGCAAACGAAAGCACCGCTGACCTTGTTCCCGACCAACCCCGCTGCCTGCTGCTTAATCAGCGGAAGATTGAGGCTTCCGTCCGTATTCAGCGACGTAAATGGCGCCGCGACCAACCCTGTGAGTCTTGTTGTCATTTCGTGTTTCCCCAATTTAATCCCCGCCGTCGAGCGCCAGCCGGGTCGGGTCTTCACGCGGACGCGGGGAAAATATGGCAAAAGGGTGGCGGAAGGGGAGGGATTTGAACCCCCGGTAGGATTGCTCCTACGCCTGATTTCGAGTCAGGTGCCTTCAACCACTCAGCCACCCTTCCCGCCGGGGCACACGAATAAACCATCCCCGGCAGCCGGGCAAATGCTAATTCAGTTCGCGCGATGCGCGCAGAACTGGTCACTTGACGGATTCGAGGTAGCGCAGTGTCAGGGGAATCTGTTGTTCCACCGCCGCCGATTCGTCCTCGAGAAAATGCCATTTCACACCGGCTTTCTTCGCGGCTTTGAGGATCGGCGGGAAATCAATCTGCCCGGTCCCGATAACCACGTCGTTGTTCGGGTCGGAACTGCCGGTGAGCAAGCCGGTGGTCGTGCCTTTCTTCATATCCTTCAGATGCGTCATCACCCAGCGATTGCCGTATTTCTCAAATAGCTTCACCGGGTCTTGTCCCGGATGCACCGCCCAGAATACGTCCATCTGGTAATGCACGAACTCGGGTTTCGTTTCCTTCATCATCAGGTCGAACAGGGTACCGCCGTCTTTAGGTTGAAATTCGTAGCCGTGAATGTGGTAATAGAATTTCAAGCTGTGCTTCGCCAGGGCCTCGCCGGCCTTGTTGAACACGGCAATCGCTTCGCGCATGGTTTTCTCATTGAACGGCGTCTGGTGCGGAATCCACGCACAACCGACGTATTCGAGCCCGAGCACCTTCGCCTCCTTGGCGATGGCTTCGACATCGTCGCGGTACTTCTCATAGCTGAAATGTCCGGCCACGGCTTTGAGCCCGCGCGCGTCGAGTTGAGCTTTGAACGCCTCGGGCGTCATCCCGTAAGTCCCGGCGAGTTCGACGTGTTTGAAACCCCAGTCACGAACCTTGTCGAGCGTGCCAGGGACGTCCTTCTTGAACTGCTCGCGCAGGCTGTAAAGTTGCAGGCCAACCGGCCCCTGGAATCCCGGCCCGGTGCCGACAGCGGCGGCGGACGCAGGTAGAAGGTTCAGGGCGAATGCGGCGGCGCAGACGATGGCATGGAGGAAGATCTTTTTCATTTGCTTGGATTGTTTCAGTGCCTCCAACGCAACACTTCCGAGCCGCCCGGGCAAGCCTAAAAATTAACGACAGCAGGCGGCAAGCACCCCCGGACCACCCCCGTGTTTGCAGTTTTGGGTTCGCGCCGCCGGAACGCGTAGAATTCCAGTGACGGACCGGAAGCTTCCTGTTAAGAAATTTGCGATTCAAGAAACCATCGTGAGAAGCACGAATTGCCAGTTCACCTCTCCCGCAGTTTTCAGCCATGAAACTCGCGCTTATTGACTGGATCATCATCGTCGTTTACCTCGCCGGCTGCATGGCGGCGGGCATCTGGATGCGGCGGTTTGTGCGCGGCGTTGAGGACTTCG
>Ga0315910_10005089_pt1 | contig 10837 bp, 9 predicted proteins | sample EdamamesoilMG_FD_204470 | JGI IMG/M metagenome (GOLD analysis project Ga0315910, IMG submission 204470) | Garden soil microbial communities collected in Santa Monica, California, United States - Edamame soil | ecosystem: Environmental > Terrestrial > Soil > Garden | place: USA: California...
CAGCTGGATCTCAACCTGACGTACGGTGTGAACGACAACCTGTCCGTGTTCGCCGAAGGCATCAATCTGACCAACGAAACGCAGCGCCAGCACGGCCGCAACGACAACCAGTTGCTGTTCGCGACCCAGATCGGCGCCCGTTACATGTTCGGAGCACGTTACAAGTTCTGAGGTTGAAACGAGAGCGCGGACTGCGGCCGCAAGGCCGCGAGACCGGGAAGGAGCCGCTGTCCCTCGGCGGCTCCTTCTTTACACTCTTGCTGACGAAGCCGGCAGGCTGACTTAGCATCCCCGGCGGCGGCAAAGCTGAACCGCCGAGGGGGACTTGTGACTCAACACGTACTGCTGACCAATACCGAACACCGTGATCTGCGCCTGGTCACGACGCGCGGCGCTGCCTATGGCGACGACGCGATGTATGCCATGACTTTTCCGGCCGAGTTCCGGAACGTGCAGACGCACTATCCGATCGTCTTCGGGCAGGGACGGGACGGCACCTATACTCCGCTCGCCTTGTTCGGGTTCCGCGACAAGCAGAACCTGTTCCTGCGTGACGGCAAGTGGGAGGCCTCCTATCTACCGGCGTTCGTCGAGCGCCAGGCGCTCCTGATCGGCAATGCCCCCTCGGGCAAGGTGATCCATGTCGATCTGGATCACCCTCGCGTGAGCCGCACCGAGGGCGAGAGGCTCTTCGATGAAAGCGGCGGCAACACATCCTTCCTTCAACGCATGGGTTCGCTGCTGGCCGCAATCGACGAAGGCGTGGCGGCGACACCGGCGTTCATCACCGCGATCCAGGAGTTCAACCTGCTCGAAGGATTCGCGCTCGACATCCGCTTTACCGACGGTTCGCAGAAGCGATTCACCGGCTTCCACACGATCCAGGAAGATCGTCTCAGGGAACTCAGCGCCGAAGCGCTGGGCAAGCTGCACAGCCAGGGCCATCTGCAGGCCGTGTTCATGGTGATCGCCTCGATGTCGAACTACCGCGAAATGATTGAGCGTGCGAGCCGGCTCGATGCTGCAGAACGCTGAGGGCATCCGCGAGCTGCGCACGATCGTCCTGGCGCGGTTCAACAGGTAGAAGGGGTGGGCATGCAGAATCACGGTGAGTCGCGGGTTCGGCGCGTCGTCATTGCGGGAGGCGGCACGGCGGGCTGGATGGTGGCCGCCGGTCTGTCGAAGACGCTCGGCAAACTGCTCGACATCAAACTCGTGGAGTCAGACGAGATCGGCACGGTCGGGGTCGGCGAAGCGACGATTCCGACGCTCGTGCTGTTCCATCGCCTGCTCGGCATCAACGAGCAGGAGTTCATGGCCGCGACGCAGGGCACATTCAAGCTCGGCATCGGCTTCGAAAACTGGCGCGACCGCGGCGAAAACTACATCCACTCTTTCGGCAACACCGGGCGAGATCATTGGACTGCCGGGTTCCAGCACTTCTGGCTGAAGGGCCGCGATCGCAAACTCGCCTCCGACTACGGCGACTACTGCCTCGAGCTCCAGGCCTCGCTGGAGGGCCGGTTCGCTCACCTGCCGAACAACGGCATGAACTATGCCTTCCACATCGATGCCAGCCTGTACGCGAAGTTCCTGCGCAAGTTCTCCGAAGCTTTCGGCGTCAAGCGCATCGAAGGGAAGATCGTCGATGTCAAGGTCGACGAAGCGTCCGGCAACATCGCGTCCATCAAGCTGGACGGTGGCGACGTCATCGAAGGCGATCTGTTCATCGATTGCACGGGCTTTCGCGGATTGCTCATCGGCAACGCGCTTCACGTGGGTTACGAGGACTGGTCGCATCACTTGTTCTGTGACAGCGCCGTGGCGGTCCAGACCGAGTCCGTGGAGCCTGCAATTCCCTACACGCGGTCCATCGCGCGCGAGTCGGGTTGGCAGTGGCGCATTCCGCTGCAGAGCCGCGTCGGCAACGGCATGGTGTACTGCAGCCGCTACCTGTCCGATGACGCCGCCAAACAAGGCTTGTTGGCCAACGTCGAAGGCAGGTTGCTCACCGAGCCGCGCGTCATCAAGTTCCGGCCGGGCCAGCGCCGCCAGACCTGGCGTCGCAACTGCATCGCCATCGGGCTGTCGAGCGGCTTCATCGAGCCGCTGGAGTCGACCAGCATCCACCTGATCCAGCGTGGCATCATGTGGCTCCTGCAGATGTTCCCGCGGAACGGAATCAACCAGTCGGATGTGGACGAATACAACCGCCAGCTCAACCACGAGCTCGAGCACATCCGGGATTTCATCGTCCTGCACTACCACGTGACCCGCCGCCAGGACAGCGCGTTCTGGCGTTCCTGCAGGGCGATGGACATTCCCGCGACATTGCGTCACAGGATCCAACTGTTTCGGGAAACGGGCAGGGTTTTCCGGAACCCGGGCGAACTATTCGCCGAAAACTCGTGGATTCAGGTTATGTTGGGGCAGGGGATCGAGCCGCTTCAGCATCACCCGGTGGCCGATCTGATGGGAGACGAAGAGTTGGCGCGCTTCCTGGGAGACATCCGTGCTTCGGTGGAGAAGACGGTGGCCCAACTACCGGCGCACCAGTCTTACGTGGAAAAGTACTGCAGGGCGAATAGCGAGTAATGGCGAACATCTACGAAGTCGCGGAGCTGGCGGGCGTTTCGCTGGCTACGGTTTCGCGAGTCATCAATCCCGGCGCCAAGGTGAGCGAGAAGACCCGACAGCGGGTCCTCGACGCCATGAAGCAGCTGGGCTATCAACCGAACTCCATCGCGCAGTCGCTGGCCACACGCAGCTCGAACGCCGTGGGCGTGCTGGTCTCGGAACTCCATGGTCCGTTCTTCGGCACCATGTTGAGCGCCATCGAACAGTCGCTGAAGGCGGCGGGAAAATTCGTCATGGTGGCGGCCGGCCACAGCAACGAAGAACAGGAGCGTGAAGCCATCCGCTTCCTCGTGAGCCGCAATTGCGATGCGCTCATCGTCCACGTCGAAAAGCTTCCGGACAAATTTCTCGTCGACCACGACCACAACACGACGCCGCTGGTCGTGATGAATCGCAAGGTGCGCGGTCTTGCCGACCACTGCTTCAGTCTCAACAACGAGCTCGGCGGCTATCTCGCCACGCAATCGCTGGTGCGTCTCAAGCACAAGCGCATCGCGTACATCTCCGGCCCGCTCGACTGGGTGGACGCGAAGCAGCGCCTCACGGGTCACAAGCGCGCACTGGCAGAGGCGGGAATCAAGTTCGATGAGCGCCTGCTGCACGAGGGCGACTATCACGAGACGGGTGGCTCCGACGCACTGAATGCGTTGTTCGAGAAGGGCGTGCCGTTCACCGCGGTGGTGTGCGCGAACGACGAAATGGCCGCCGGCGCGATGGCTGCCGCACACGAGCGCGGACTCGACCTGCCGGCGGATCTTTCCATCGTCGGGTTCGACGACGCGCCGATCTCGCGATACGTCTATCCCAGGCTAACCACCGTCCACTACCCGATTGCCGACATGGCCCGCATGGCGTCACGTTGGGTGCTCAAGCACGTCTACGACCAGCAGAATCTCGACGTGCAGCAGGCGTTCGAACCCAAGCTCGTGGAGCGCGACTCCGTCGGCCGCCCTGCGTGATGACCTCGAACCGCCACCGCGCGATCGGGACCATCCTGATCGTGGCTCTCAGCGGTTTTCTCATGGGGTTCGATGGGTCGCTGTTCACGGGCGCCGTCGGGTTCATCACCACGGAATTCTCGCTCAGCGCAATCGAGGTCGGCTGGGCCGGCTCGTCGATGGCGGTAGCGGCCACGGTGGCCATCTTCGTCTCCGGTCCGCTCGCAGACCGGTTCGGGCGGCGGACCATGTTGCTCGTCGCCACTTGCGTGTTCGTGGTTTCGTCCCTGCTCGGCGCGCTCTCCGAGGATTTCGCGACGCTGATCGTCGCGCGGCTTCTCAGTGGTTTCGGCGTCGGCGCCGTGATCATCACGGCACCCATGTACGTGGCGGAGATTTCGCCGTCAGCGTGGCGTGGACGCATGGTGTCGTCCGTCCAGTTGTTCATGGTCCTGGGTGGGCTGCTTGCCTACATCAGCAACTACCTGATCGTCCGACTCGGCGGCGGCGCCGACTGGAACTGGCGCTGGATGCTCGGCATCGGCGTCCTGCCCGCGATACCGTATTTCTTCGCATTGTTCGCGGTGCCCGAGAGCCCGCGATGGCTTGCGATGCATGACCAGCTCCCCAAGGCGCGCCGGGTGCTGGCGCGCCTCGCCGGCAGCGACCGTGCCGACCATGAACTCGAAGCGGTGCTCGAGTCGCTCGAACACGAGGCCGCGCGCTCCAAGCCCGCGTTCCGCGAGATCCTCGATCCTGCGCTGCGTTACGTGCTGCTCATCGGCCTCTTCATCGGAGTACTTCAGCAGCTCACCGGCATCAACTCCGTGCTCCTCTATGCAGTCGTGATTTTCGAGCGAGCCGGCGCCGGCGCGGATGCTTCGTTCATGCGAACCGTGTTGGTGGGACTCGTGAATGTCGTCTTCACGGTGCTCGCGTTGTTGCTCATCGACCGTGTCGGCAGGCGGCCCTTGTTGATGTACGGATGCTTCGGAATCGGCGCGTTCATGCTGCTCGCGTCCTTCGGTTTCCAGGTCGAAGACGACGCGTTGAGTTCGATGCTGGTGCTCGTCGGTATCCTCGGGTTCATCGCGAGCTTCGCGTTCTCGCTGGGTCCGGGGATGTGGGTGCTGTTCTCCGAGATTTTCCCGAACCGCGTTCGCGGACTTGCCATCTCGTGTGTCGGGTTCGTCAATTCCACGGTCTGCGTACTCGTGCAATCGGTGTTCCCCTGGGAACTCGAAAACCTCGGCGATTCGAAGACCTTCCTGATCTACGGAGTGCTGACGCTCGCGGGAATCGCGTTCATCTGGCGCCTCGTGCCCGAAACCCGGGGCCGCAGTCTCGAGGAACTCGAAACCGCCCTGGTCCGGCGTACTTGATCCGGCGCTGTCATACAGTCGCTGGTTTGTTCGCGCCGAACATGCGCGGCGCCGCCAAAACCGAATAAACTTCCTCGGCGTTCCATCAGTCCTTGAAGGGGAGATCATGACTGACCGTCGTACGTTCCTGCGCGGAGCTTCCGTACTCATGGGGCATGCCGCGCTGGGCCAGGTGATGGCTGCGTTCGCCGCGGAGCCACGCAAGGCCACCTGGCTCACCGCCGATGAAATGGCCACGTTGCAGGCACTGGTCGACGTGATCCTTCCGGCCACGGATTCGCCAGCGGCGTCGGCCGCCGACACTCACTACTTCATCGACCTCGCGATTCCCGCGTGCGCGAGTCCCGGCGCGCAGAAAACATTCCGCGCGGGTCTCGTCAGCTTGAGTCGCTTCGCGGGTCTCAAACCGGCCGAGCAGGTGAGCCAGCTCAAGGCGCGCGCCGCCGCGGATATGCCGCTGGAGTATGACCAGTCGTTCTTCAAGATCCTCAAGGACTACACGCTCTGCGGCTATTTCCTCTCGGAAACCGGCGCCACGAAAGCGCTCGCCTATGAACGAGTGCCCGGCGGATACCAGGGAGACCTGCCGCTCGCCGCCAACCAGAAAGCGTGGGCCATCTGATGGCCACCTCAAACCAGTTCGATGCCATTGTCGTCGGCTCCGGCATGTCCGGTGGATGGGCGGCGAAAGAGTTGACCGAGAAAGGATTGAAGACGCTGGTGCTGGAGCGCGGACGAAACATCCGTCACGTCACCGACTACACGACGGCGCTCAAGGATCCGTGGCAGCTTCCGCACAACAACCGCGTGTCCACCCTCGCGGATCGCGCCGCCCAGCCCATCCAGTCGACGCTCTATCTATACGACCAGTCGACCAAGCAGCATTTCGTCAACGATCTGCAGCAACCGTACCTGCAGGCGCAACCGTTCAATTGGTTTCGCGGCTACCAGGTCGGCGGCCGGTCGCTGATGTGGGCGCGCCACGTGTTCCGATACAGCGATCTCGACTTCGAAGCCAACCAGCGCGAAGGCGTGGGTATCGACTGGCCAATCCGTTATGCCGACATCCAGCCCTGGTACGAACACGTCGAGAGGTTCATCGGCGCCAGCGGCGAGAATTCGGGTCTCGCGCAGCTGCCCGAGCAGGTCCTGCAGCCGCCGTTCGAGATGAACGCGCTCGAGAAGCACATCCGTCAGCACATGGCGGCCGCGTTTGGCGGTGAGCGCAAGCTCATCTGCAGCGCCACGGCGGTGCTTTCGCGCGAGCACAATGGCCGCGGCCCATGCCAGGGGCGCAACCAGTGCGCGCGGGGCTGTCCGTTCAGCGCGTACTTTTCGTCGAATGGCGTCACGCTGCCTGCGGCGGCGAAGACCGGGAATCTCACGCTGCAACCCGATTCGATCGCGCACTCGTTGATCTACGACGAGGGCAAGAAGCGGGTGACTGGCGTGCGAGTGATCGACGCCCAGACACGCAAGACCACTGAATACTCTGCGCGCGTGGTGTTCCTCTGCGCGTCGGCGCTGAACTCGACAGCGTTGCTGCTCAACTCGCGCTCGTCGCGTTTCCCGCAAGGCCTCGGCAACGACAGCGGCGAACTCGGTCACAACCTCATGGATCATCACAATGGCGGCGGCGCCACGGCGAGCTACTCGGGGTTGCTGGACCGCTACTACCGCGGGCGCCGCTCCACGAGCATGTACATCCCGAGATTCCGCAACGTCGGCAAGTCGGAGCCCGGCTTCAAGCGCGGTTATGGCTACGAGGTGTACACCAGTCGTGGAAGCTGGACGCGCGGCATCGGCTCCGCGGACTTCGGCTCGGATTTCAAGAACGAGATCACGCGGCCTGGCCAGTGGAATCTGTACATGGAAGGTTACGGCGAAACCCTGCCGTACCACGACAACCGCATGTGGCTCTCGGACCAGAAGGATTCGTGGGGCATGCCCGTGATCCAGATGTCGATGAGTTATCGCGACAACGAGCGCGCCATGGCGAAGCAGATGATGGACGACGCGGTGGAGATGATGACGGCCGCGAAGCTCGAGAACGTGAAGGGCTTCAACAACCCGGTAACGCCGGGCAGCGTGATCCACGAGATGGGCACGGCGCGCATGGGGCGTGATCCGAAGACCTCCGTGCTGAACGCGCACAACCAGGTTCACTCGGTGCCCAACGTGTTCGTGACCGACGGCAGCTGCATGGTGTCGTCGCCCACGCAGAACCCGTCGCTCACCTACATGGCGTTGACGGCCCGGGCCGCGAACTTCGCGGTGGAGCAGTTGAAGCGCGGCGAAATCTAGCCCTTGCGCTCGAAGAAGAAATGCGTCGCGCGCTCACCGGCGACGCTCTTCGTGCATTCATAGCCGAGCGCGCGCAGGTCCAGGCTCCGCATCAGGGGTTCGCCCCGGCCTAACAGGACGGGCCGCATCGCGATGTGCATGTCATCGACGAGCTTCGCTTCGAGATACTGCCGGATCGTGGACATGCCCCCGCCGATGCGCACGTCGCGCGCCCCCGCGGCTTCCTTGGCGCGCTCCAGCGCTTCGTGGATGCCGCCCGTCACGAAGTGGAACGTGGTACCGCCTTTCATGACGAGCGGCGCGCGCGCGTGATGCGTGAGCACGAACGTGGGCACGTGATACGGCGGCTCGTCGCCCCACCAGCCGCGCCAGGATTCATCGGGCCAGGGGCCGCGCACGGGACCGAACATGTTGCGCCCGAGAATCCAGGCGCCCATGTTTTCGAAACTCGCTTCGCCCATGGCGTTGTCGACACCCGTCTCACCGGGCTTGTCACCGTGCATCTTCTGAAAGGCGCGCGTGGGGAAGTACCACTCGAAGATCGAGGGGCCATTGACGCCCAACGGGTTCTGAAGGCTTTGGTCCGTTCCCGCGCCGAAGCCATCGACCGACTGGGAAATGCACATCACGCGAACTTTCGACATGGCTACCTCTTGTCAACGAGGACCGCGACTTCACTCGCGGCGAGAAGGAACGCTCCGACGCCGTAGTACTGCGTGTCGCTTTCCGCCACGCTTTCGGGCCGGTCGCTGACCTGCTGGACCCAGCCGAGCCGGCCGTCCTTCGCGACGGCGCGCCTGAGCGCTGCCCAGCCGAGTTCGATGGCCGGCCGATACTCCGCCGCGCCTAACAACCCGTGGTTCACGCCCCAGGCGAGTCCGTACACGTAGAAGCCCGTGCCACTGGTTTCCGCGGGAGAGTTTTCCGGCGCCAGCAGCGACGGCGGCCAGTAGCCGTCCGGCTTCTGCAGCGTTTTCAGTTTCGCCGCCATCTCGCGGAAGAGGTGCTCGAGGCGAGGCCGATGCGGACTGTCTTTCGGCAGTGCTTCGAGGATGTTCGCGATGCCCGCGAACACCCAGCCATTGCCGCGGCTCCAGAATTGTTTGCGTCCCTTGTCATCGCGGCGTTCGAAGAAGCGGCTGTCGCGGAAGTACAGTTTTTCCGCCGGGTCGTAGAGGAAGTCCGTGGTCGCCCAGAACTCCGCCATTGCGAAATCCGTGTAGCGCGGGTCGCCGGTCTGCTGCGAGAGCTCCACCCACGCGGGCGGCGACATGAATATCGCGTCACACCAGCACCAGCGTCGCAGGCACGCCGTCGACTCGTAGTCGGTCGCGGGAACGAAACTCAGGTGCGCCACCGCGGGATTCGCGAGGACGGAGTCGAATGTGGCGCGCGTGGGCCCCAGCACTTCCTTGCCCGCGCCGTGCCGCGCGGCCCAGAGGTAGCTCTGTCCGATGACGTGGTCATCGGCATGGTAGGCCCGGGCGCCCAAGGTCCAGGCGTTCGCCTTGCCCATCGTCATGATGGCGTCGGCAAATCGCGCCTGCCCGCTGACATCCGCGAAATGCGTCATGCCGACCCAGAATGCGCCCTGCTGCCAGCTGCGGGGATTGACGGTCTCTTCCGCGTGCTTCGTGACGCCATGAGCTGCGCCGAGTCTCTCGAGCTGCCAGTCAGCCACGCGAGCGGCAATCTCGAACACGCTCTTGCGCGATGGAGCGTGGGCATCGGCCGCCAGCGTGAAAGCCGAGACCGTGAGGGCGAGTGCGCAAAAAGCCTTGCGCCAGTGGTGTCTGTTCATGGGCCTCTATACTAGTGACGGGGACGGGAGACAAACAATGCAGATTCTGAAGTTATTGGTCTGTGGCCTGCTCGCAATCGGGACAGTCGAAGCGGCACAGCCCTTGCCGGAAGTCGTGACGCGCGATGGGCGCTCGGCGCTTCTCGTCGATGGAGCGCCATACCTCGTGCTTGGCGCGCAAGTGAACAACTCGAGCAATTGGCCGGCGATGCTGCCCAAGGTCTGGCCCGCGGTGAAGAAGCTGCAAGCCAACACCGTCAGCGTTCCCATCGCCTGGGAGCAGATCGAGCCCGACGAGGGCAAGTTCGATTTCACCTTCCTCGACACATTGGTGGCGCAGGCTCGCGAGAACCACGTCCGCCTCATCCTGCTGTGGTTCGCCACGTGGAAGAACAACGGCCCTAACTACGCGCCGGAGTGGGTGAAGCTCGACAACGCCCGCTTTCCGCGCCTGGTGGATGCGAAGGGCAAGGTGCTGAACTCGATGTCGCCGCATTCTGCGGCCACGCTCGCGGCGGACAAGCGCGCATTCGTCGCATTGATGAAGCACCTCAAGAGTGTCGACGAGCAGCGCACCGTCATTCTCGTTCAGGTGCAGAACGAGCCGGGATCCTATGGCAGCGCACGTGATTTCGCACCCGCGGCGCAGAAGTTGTTCGACGCGAGCGTGCCGCCGGCAGTGGCCCACTTCAAATCGGCGGGAACCTGGTCGCAGGTCTTTGGGAAAGACGCGAATGAATTCTTCCACGCATGGTCAGTGGCGAAGTTCATCGGCGAGGTCGCGGCCGCGGGCAAGAAGGAATACGCGTTGCCCATGTACGTGAACGCGGCGTTGCGCGATCCATTTCATCCGGGAAACGCGGGTGACTACGCAAGCGGCGGGCCCACGGACAACGTGATCGCAATCTACCGTCTTGCCGCTCCGGCCATCGACATCGTGGCGCCGGACATCTACATGAAGGACTCGAACAAGGCGTATCGCGTCATCGAGCTCTACAAGTCCGGCGGTCCGCTACTCGTGCCCGAAATCGGGAACGACCCGGTGTTCGCTCGATATTTCTATGACGTGTTAGGTGCCCAGGGTCTCGGGATCGTGCCGTTCGGCATGGACTACAGCGGATACTCGAACTTTCCGCTCGGCGGCAAGAACATCGAGGAAGCCATCGAGGCGTTCGCGAGGCCCTATCGGCTGCTCGCGCCCATGGCGCGCGAGTGGGCGCAGCTGAGCTTCGAGAACAAGGTGTGGGGAGCATCGGAACCGGACGACCGGTCCAGCCGCAAGCTCGATCTCGGCCGCTGGACGGCGACGCTGAGTTTCAACGAGTGGCAATTCGGCATGAAGGAGTGGTTCGGGGATCTCAAGGACAAGCCCGAAGGGTCCGGGTCACCGTCGGGTGGCGCGTTGATTGCGCAGCTCGGTCCAGATGAGTTCCTGCTGACGGGCCAGCAAGTGCGCGTGTCATTCGCGCCTGCCGCCGGCCTCAAGGCGAACGGCCTGATCTTCGCGTCGGTGGAAGAGGGTACCTACAGCAACGGCAAGTGGACGCGTACGCGCATCTGGAACGGCGACCAGACCGACTACGGCCTCAACCTCACCGACGAATCGCGCGTCCTTCGAGTGCGCCTGGCCACCTACTGAGCGGTGCCGGGAAGGGGTTTGCGTGTTTAAAGAATGGGGACACTCCCCGATTCCCCGCTTCGCGGGCAAAAGGGGTCAGACCTCGAAGAGAGGTCTGACCCCTTTTGCTAGGAATCGGGGAGTGTCCCCATTTTCC
>Ga0315910_10005091_pt1 | contig 10835 bp, 9 predicted proteins | sample EdamamesoilMG_FD_204470 | JGI IMG/M metagenome (GOLD analysis project Ga0315910, IMG submission 204470) | Garden soil microbial communities collected in Santa Monica, California, United States - Edamame soil | ecosystem: Environmental > Terrestrial > Soil > Garden | place: USA: California...
CCACGCAGCAGGCGGGCACCATGCGCGCGTCCACGCCCACTGACGGTAAAGGTTGATGCCTGCCGCGCCCGTGGACACCGAAACCGGCTGGCTCGATCGGCGGCGGACCGGGTTGCTGTTGCCAATGGGTTCGCTGTTATCCGACAGCGGTGATGGTGTCCTCGGCACACCGGCCCACACCTTCCTGCGTTTTCTCGCCGACTCCGGCGTCAGCGTTTGGCAGATGCTGCCGGTGCACCCCCCCGACGCCGGCGGCTCGCCATACCAGAGCAATTCCGCCCACGCAGGCGATCCGCGTCTTATTTGCCGGGCCAGCGGCCCTGCCGATGCCGCGGCACTGCCGGATTTCCGCCAGGCACAATCTGCCTGGCTCGATGATTACGCCCTTTACTGTGCGCTCAAACAGAATTTCAGCGCGCAACCCTGGTGGCAGTGGCCGGCGGAATTCCGGGATCGCGTGCCCAAAGCGTTGAACGAGTTTCGCCGCTCCCACGCGGCGGAGATCACAGGTGTTTGCAGTGAACAACACCTGTTCTTCAGCCAGTGGCAACGGCTGCGCAAGGAGGCTGCGAAGCTGGGAATCATGTTGCTGGGGGATATGCCCCTGTTCATCTCCCAGGACAGCGCCGATGTGTGGGCAAATCAGAAATTGTTTCAACTGGACAAGACCGGACTGCCGGTTGTCGTCGCCGGCGTGCCGCCGGATTATTACTCCGCCACCGGCCAGCGCTGGGGTAACCCCGTGTTCAAATGGGCGCGTCACACGGCCAACGGTTTCGCCTGGTGGATAAACCGGGTGCGCACCGAACTGGAAATGTTCGACGTGATCCGCATCGATCACTTCCGCGGTCTGGATGCCGTGTGGGAGATCCCGTCCAGCGCCCCGACCGCTGTATCCGGAAAATGGCGGCCGGTGCCGGGCCGTGAACTGTTGCGGGCGCTGCATGCGGCCTACAGTCCGTTGCCGTTCCTGGCCGAGGACCTAGGCACCATCACCCAGCCGGTGATCGATCTGCGCAAGGAATTCAATGTGCCCGGCATGCGCGTGCTGCATTTTGCCTTTGATGGCAGCGCGGCAAACCCGTACCTGCCCCACAACCATGAACCTGATTCCGCGGTGTACACCGGCACCCATGACAACAACACCACGCTGGGATGGTTCAAGGAACTGGATGCGCCCACGCAGCAGCGGGTGCTGGAATACCTGGGCCTGCCATCAAAACCCATGCCCTGGCCACTCATTGATGCCGCGCTGGCCTCGGTGTGCCGGCTCGCCATCATCCCGTTGCAGGACCTGCTGGCACTGGGTGCCACCCACCGCATGAACACGCCCGGGACCGTGACCGGCAACTGGCAGTGGAAACTGCCGGCGAAAAAACTGACGGCGGACCTGGCCGCGAAGCTGCGGCACATGAACCAGGTTTACGGACGGGGCTGACAGTTCATTTGAAAACGGCAGGAATCAAACAGGCGGCCGAACTGGATGCCGTGATTGTCGGCGCCGGCTTTGCCGGACTCTACATGCTGCACAAGTTGCGTGGCATGGGATTGACCGCACGGGTCTTTGAAGCCGGGAACGGTGTCGGCGGCACCTGGTACTGGAACCGCTACCCCGGCGCGCGCTGCGACGTGGTCAGCATGGAATATTCCTACCAGTTCTCCGAGGACCTGCAACAGCAATGGGAATGGACCGAGCGTTACGCCTCCCAGCCCGAAATCCTGTCCTATCTCAATCACGTCACGGATCGCTTCGAACTGCGGCGCGACATCCAGCTCAATACGCGCGTTGCCGCGGCGCATTTCGACGAGCGTTCCTCGCGCTGGATCGTGGAGACCGAATCCGGTGATCGGATCAGCGCGCGCTTTTGCATCATGGCCACCGGCTGCCTGTCGCGCCCGCTGCTGCCGCGCATCCCGGGCATGGATCGCTTCATGGGCGATACCTTTCACACCGGGCATTGGCCGCACGCGCCGGTGGATTTTACCGGCCGGCGCGTGGGCGTGGTGGGCACCGGCTCTTCCGGCATCCAGAGCATCCCCATCATCGCGCAACAGGCGGAGCATCTTTACGTATTTCAACGCACCGCGGGGTTCACGGTGCCGGGACACAACGCACCGCTGGATCCTGAAGAACAGCGCCGCATCAAGGCCGATTACCGCGGCTACCGGCAGCGCTGGAGCCAGAACCCCGGCGGCGCGGACTTCCGTGTCAACATGACCTCTGCGCTCGCGGTCAGCGAGGCAGAACGCCGGCGCGAATATGAAGCGCGCTGGCAGGACGGCGGCCTGCCCTTCCTCGGCGCATTCGCGGATCTGCTGTTCGATGCGAGCGCGAGCGAGACCGCCGCCGGCTTCCTGCGCGCCAAGGTCGAAGAAATCGTGCGCGACCCGGCGACCGCCGCGAAACTGCTGCCGCGCCAGGTATTCGGTTGCAAGCGCATGTGCGTGGATACGGATTATTACGCCACATTCAACCGGCCGAACGTCACGCTGGTGGACCTGAATGAAACGCCCATCGAGGCAGTCACGGCCGGTGGTCTGCGTACGCGCGGCGGGGAATACGCACTGGACAGCATCGTTTATGCCACGGGATTCGATGCCATGACCGGGGCGCTGCTGGCCATGGACATCCGCGGCCGCGAGGGTCTCAACCTGCGCGAGAAATGGGCCGCCGGCCCGGTCACCTACCTGGGGCTGACCACGGCCGGGTTCCCAAACCTGTTCATGATCACCGGTCCCGGCAGTCCCTCCGTGCTGAGCAACATGGTCGTCTCCATCGAGCAGCACGTGGAACTGATTGCGGAATTGATGGCGCATACGGCCGGACGCGGCGCCGGCAGTATCGAGGCGGAGGAAGCCGCCGAGCGCAACTGGGTTGCCCATGTGAATGACATCGTCGCCGGGACGTTGTTCCACAGCTGCAATTCCTGGTACCTGGGCGCGAATGTGCCGGGCAAGCCGCGCGTATTCATGCCCTACTTTGGTTTTCCACAGTATGTCGGGAAATGCCGCGAAATGGCGGCGGCGGGGTATGCGGGATTCCTGGTGAGCTAGATAAGGAATACTTGTCGGGTTTATTTTTCTTGAGAAGAAAATAAACCTGACACGTTTCCCTCAGCATAACGGGCGGCGCCGAGCAGACCCGCGTCATCACTCAAAATGACGTGCACCGGCATGGCGGTCAGCAGGTCCTGCATGGCGCCCTTGGCGGTGAAGTCGTGTATGAACTCCGCGGCAGACAGTAATGGCAACAGGCGGCGGGGCATGCCGCCACCCACGTAAACGCCACCGCGGGCCATTACCTTCAGCGCGAGATTCCCGGCCTCCGCCGCCAGCATGGAAAGAAACATCCGCGCGGCGATTGCACAGCGCTCCGACTTGCCGCTCACCGCGGCATTCACCACGGCCTCGGTTCTGCCATCCTTGAGAATCGCGGCCGTCAGTTCCGCCGGTTCCTCGCCGCGGCCGGTTGCCTGCAGGAATTTGAAGATCTCCAGCAGCCCCGGCCCGGAAAGCACGCGTTCATAACTGACGTGGGGAAACTTCCCCATGAGATGGCGCAGGAATTCCACTTCGATATCGTTGCGTGGCGCAAAATCCGCGTGGCCGCCCTGGCTGGCGAAGGGATGGTGTACTGCGCCGTCGAAGTAGCACGCGCATTGCCCCAGCCCGGTGCCGGCGGCAAGGATAGCAAGATTGCCGCGGGCCGACGCTACACCAGGACTCAGTGTCATCAACCCCGATGCAGGCAGGGACGACAATCCGTAACCCACCGCCTCCAGGTCATTCAGTATATATATCCGTTGCAGCCCGAGCTGCTGCGCGAGCGCTGCGGCATCGAAGGACCAGTCCAGGTTGGTGATGACACCGCGACCGTCCTTCACCGGGCCGGCCACGGCCAGGCAGGCGCCGGCCAGCGTCGGAGAATGCTGCTGCACAAAATGCCGCACCAGCTCCCCGAGACCGGAAAACTTCTTTGTGGGCAAGGTTTCCTGGATGCATGCAACTCCGGTTGCCGCACCCGCAGCAAACAAACCCAGCCTGGCGTGGGTGCCGCCGATGTCCCCGGCCAAGAGGGTTGTTACACCCACTTCATCAGGCCCATCTCAAAGCGGCGGCACAACAGCGGATGGGTCGGGTAGACACGCAGCTTGTAGGCCATCAGGCCGGAATGATCCAGCGTTACCGCATCCTCGTAGATCGCCTCGGCGCCATCGGTCCCTGCGCACTTGAGCACGTGGTGCACACGCGTCGCAAAATCACCGTTGGCATCGCTGGACCCCACCAGGCATTCCACCGCCACGTCCTCGGTCCGCAATCCATTCAGGTTCACGGCGAGACGGATCTGCATTGGCTCACCGTGCCGGATGGATCGCACCGGGTCACCGGGAAAACGCAAAGACACGCCGGGCCAGCAGGCGCGCACATGGCGTTTCCACGCGGCGAGCGTCTTTGCCCCGGCGCCGCCCTGGGCGAGCAGTTCATGGAGGGTCTTCAGCGACGGCAGGTACATCTGGTTGATGTAATCCATGACCATGCGCTGGGCGCTGAAATTCGGTATCACCGATTGCATGGATTCCTTGGCCATGTTCACCCAGCCCTCGGAATGGCCGCGGTCGCGGTCGAAATACAGCGGGATGACCTTGTGCTCGAGCGTGTCCAGCAATTCGCGCGCCTCGATTCGGCGCCGCGCCAGGTTGTCCGCCTCGTGAATGTGGGGCTGCAGGGCCCAGCCATTGCGGCCGTTGAAGCCCTCCGCCCACCAGCCGTCCATGATGCTCAGGTTGATGGCGCCATTGACCGCCGCCTTCATGCCGGAGGTGCCGCTCGCCTCAAGCGGGTATTCAGGGACATTCACCCACAGGTCCGCTCCCGCCACCAGTTTCCGCGCCAGCGCCAGGTCATACCCTTCCAGCAGTAATACCTTGCCCAGGAATCCCGGCTGTTTGGCATATTCGTTGATATGCCGGATGAGATCCTGGCCCGGTCCGTCGGCCGGGTGGGCACGGCCCGCGAACAGCAGCAACACCGGCCGCTCCGGATTGTTGAGCAGCCGCTGCAACCGCTCCGGATCCTCGAACCAGAGCGTGGCGCGCTTGTACCCGGCAAAACGGCGCGCGAACCCGATGATCAGCATGTCCTCGGTGGAGCGCAGCAACGCGGTGCAGCGGTCGGTTTGCTGCTGGCTGTAACCATGGCGCCGGCAGCGCTGCTCCACCACGCGCCGGCATTCGGTCAGCAGGATCGCCTTCAGCGCGAGGCGCACGCTCCAGAACGTGGCGTTGGGTATGGCGCCGATGCGCTGCCAGTATTCCGGGTTCAGGAACTCATTGTGCCAGCCCGGATCGTCCAGCACGCTGAACCAGTTGCGCGCGAGGAACGTGGGCACGTGGACGCCGTTGGTCACGTAGCAGAACGGGTTTTCCGCGATGGGAATCTCGGGCCAGATGGGCTTTTCCAGCGCCGCCGCCACACCCCGGTGGATGCGGCTGACGCCGTTGAAAAACCGCGAACAGCGCAACGCAAATGTCGTCAGGTTGAACGTGGATGTATTGCCGTGGGTGCCGAGCGCGAGAAATTCATCCTCCGACACGCCCAGGTCCCGGATCAACGGAAACAGGTACGCGCGCACCAGGTCGAATTCGTAGACCTCGTGGCCCGCAGCCACCGGCGTGTGCGTGGTGAAAATCGTGCTTGCCGCCACCGCCTCCAGTGCCGAGAAGAAGTCGAGGCCGTTCAACTGCAGTTCACGGCACCGCTCCAGCACCATCAGGCTGGGATGCCCCTCGTTGATGTGCCAGATGGAGGGGTTCAGTCCCATGGCGCGCAACGCGCGCACGCCACCGATGCCCATGACGATTTCCTGGCGCAGACGCGCCCCCTTGTCGGCCGGGTAAATCTGGAAGGTAATCTGCCGGTCCGTGGCGTTGTTGCCTTCCACGTCGGTATCGAGCAGGAACAGGTTGGTGTGGCCCGCCTGCACATGCCAGACACGCACCTGGACCGTGGACTGGGGTAACTCGACGCTGACGATGACTTCCTTGCCGTCGGGATCCAGTGCGGGCCGCACCGGTAGATCCGCCGGCGCGGGATTTTCGCTGCTGGCGTGCTGGTTGCCCTGGTCGTCAATGGTCTGGATCAGGTTTCCGCCGTGGTAGAACAATCCCACCGCCACGAACGGCACGGACAGGTCACTGGCGGCCTTGCATACGTCCCCGGCCAGGATCCCCAAGCCGCCGGAGTAAATGGGCAGGCTTTCGTGCAGGCCGAATTCCGCGCAGAAATATGCCACCAGGTCCGATCCCAGCGCATGCAGGTGCGCGCCCTTGCCGCCGGCCTGGTGGTAAATGTCGTAATTGGCGAGCGTGCGCCTGAATTCCTCCATGAAGGCGCGGTCGGACACTGCTTCTTCGAGCCGCTTTTGCGACACGCGGCGCAGGAACACCTTCGGATTGTGGCGGCACGCTTCCCACAGGGCGGAGTCCAGGTAATAAAAGAGCCCGCGCGTGTAGCGGTCCCAGCTGAAGTAAAGATTTCCCGCCAGTTCCTCGAGGCGCGACAATTCCGGCGGTATGCGGGGCTGGATTTCAAGCTCGAAACAGGTGCCGATCATGTTTCACCAGGCGGGGATTGCATCAGGATTGGATGTATCGGTGGATATTCGTCCAGTCACCTCCCGCCATTCTAATGGGTTTGCAGGGCAAGTTTTACCGCGTTTGCAACCGGCTACTTGCGCCTGATGGTAATCGTGCCGCTGACCACGGAGGCATCCACGTCGGCACCGCCCTGCCCGAGCCGCATGTCAAGGCTTTCCGCACCGGTGTAACGCTCCCGATTCGGCCGCACATCCGACAATTCATTTTCAATATCACCGCCCGGCCCGGTCTCCAGGTTGAAGCGCACATTCAGTTCGCCGCGCAATTCCAGATCCACGTCACCGCTGACGCTCTCCAGGTCTGCTTCCGCCTCCGGCGCCAGCGCGGTCAGGATGACCAGGTCGCCGGACACGGTGGACGCATCCAGGCGCTGCAATACCCCTTCGTTTTCCACCTCCAGGTTGCCGGAAACGGATTCCGCCTGCAGGCGTTCCGCATTGATGACTGCCTTGATATCGCCACTGACACTGTCCAGGCGTACTTCCCCGGCGCCCCCATTCAGCGTGATGTTGCCGCTGACACTGGCAAGATTGGCGCTGCGTCCGGAACCCGCGGCGTTGATGTCGCCGCTGACGGAATCCAGCCGCAGCACGCCGTTGACGCCGCGCACCTCCTGGTTCGCGGACACGGTCTCCATTTCCACGGAACTGTTGTGCGGCACCTGGATGGTGAGACGCGTGCCGTCCTCGTCGCTGCCGCTACCGCGGGACTTCAGTTCATCGGAAATGCGGATGAGCTTGCCCTCGCGCGCAAAGATGAATTCCTCCGACTTCTCGTCCCGCTGGCCTTTTACATGCACCACGGCCTTGTCCCAGCCCACCACCGTGACCGATCCGCGCACGACGTCAATGCTGACCTCACCGGCCGGATCGGCATCCAGTTGCATGTCTACGGCCTCTCCGCAAAGTGCCATGGCCGACATGCACGATCCCGCCACCGCCATCATCAGTCTGTTCATGTTTCACTCCCTGCCGCGGCATCCGCCGCGCGCAAATTTGAATTGATTACCTGTTGCTTAAGACGTCGTTTGCCGGAAAAAGGTTTAACCAGCCGTCAAATGGGGGGGCGTCCGGCTGCCACAGCACGCTGGTACACGTCCACCTCCTGGGCCATGGTCTGGCGCAACAACTGCCGCAGCACCGGGCTGTCGGGCTGGCGCTCCAGCGCCCGTGCCAGTTCGGCATTGGCCTTGTGGATGATCTCCAGGTTGCGCTCCACGACGGTCACCGTTTCCGGGTCCAGTTGTGTGCGCAGCATCGGCCATTGCGCCTCGTAGTCCGCGCGCACCGAGACGTAGGGCTGCCGGAGTTCCTGCAACAACTGCTGCGCGGCGAGCAATGTGGCGGCATCACGGCGCTGCTGTTCGAATACGTGCCACGTGAACCAGGTGGCGGTCACGCTGATCAGCACGCTTGCGGCCACCGCCGCCGGCATCCAGCGCCAGTGTCCCGGCCGTTCCAGGCGCCGGGCAATGTTCGGCCACAGGTCCCGCGCCGGCGGGATCTCTCCAGGCAACGACTTCAGGTGCGGCCGGAGCCAGTCCGGCGTGTCATTTTGCTGGTTCATGTGAGCATGCCTCGCAGTAATTCCCGGGCACGAAACAATTGCGACTTGCTCGTGCCCACATTGATACCCAGTAATCCGGCCGCCTCCTCGTGGGTATGGCCCTCCACGTCCAGCAGCACAAACACCTGCCGGGCGCGCATCGGCAGCCTGGCAATGGCTGCGTCCAGGTCCCGCGTTACGCCCGGGGATTCCTCCACCGGTTGTTCCGGGACCTCGCCGCGGTCGCTGCGCAACCAGCGCAGCCACGGGCCATGCCTGCGTTGCCACGACAACACGGTATTCACGGCCACGCGGTGCAGCCAGGTGCCAAAGCGCGCCTCACCGCGGAAACTGTGCAACTGCTGCCATGCCTGCACGAAGGCGTCCTGGGTCAACTCCTCCGCCAGGCCGACATCGCCGATCATGCGCCGGCACAGGGCGTGCACCCGCGCCACGTGACTGCGATACAGCAGAGCAAAGGCGGTCTTGTCCCCGGCCTGGGCGCGCGCCACCAGCAGCGGGGTATCATCCTGGACATCAGATTCAGATAGCGTCAGTTCAGCCACGGCAGCCGGCATGGTTTCTTTTCACTTTGAACGTTCCTCTGGCTGGGACGCAAGCACTGGCAAAAAGGTTGGAATTGCCGCGCAACGGCTTCAGGGCAAAGACAATCGGGGCCTGAATCCCCGATAATGGCCGGGTGAAAAAGTACTCTGTCTTCAACCTGTTGCGTCACGCCTGGACCGGCAACAGGAACTGGCCCGCGGCGTGGCGCGAACCGGCTCCCAGGGCCGCCTACCAGGCCATCATCATCGGCGGCGGCGGGCATGGACTGGCCACCGCCTACTACCTGGCCCGAAACCACGGTATCACCGACGTGGCGGTGCTGGAAAAGGGCTGGATTGGCGGCGGCAACACCGGCCGCAACACCACCATCGTCCGCTCCAATTACCTGCTCGAGGAAAATTCGCGCCTGTACGAATTCTCGCTGCAGTTGTGGGCGGGCCTGAGCGCGGAATTGAATTTCAATGTCATGTACAGCCCGCGCGGGAATCTCTGGCTCGGTCACAGCGACGGCCACATGAACAGCCTGGCCCGGCTTGGCAACGCCATGGGCGTGCGCGGCATTGATGCTGAACTGCTGTCGCGCAAGGAGGTACAGGAATTCGTCCCCATCCTGAATTGCGGCGCGGGGACACGTTTCCCGGTGCAGGGTGGCCTGTTGCAACGGCGCGGCGGCACCGTGCGCCATGATGCCGTGGCCTGGGGCTATGCCCGCGCCGCGGACACCCTGGGCGTCGACATCCTGCAGAACTGCGAAGTCACCGGCATGCAGATCGAGCAGGGCAAGATCCGCGGCGTGGTCACATCGCGCGGCGTGATCCGCGCCAACCAGGTGGCCATTGTCACCGCGGGGCACAGCAGTCACCTGGCCGCCATGGCGGGAATCAAGTTGCCCGTTGAATCCCACCTGCTGCAGGCCATGGTGTCGGAACCGGTCAAGCCGGTGCTGCATACCGTGGTGATGGCCAATGCCTTCGACTGCTACGTCAGCCAGACCGACAAGGGCGAGATCATCATGGGTGCGGACCTCGATTTCTACCCGAGCTACAGCCAACGCGGGAACCTGCCGCGCATCGAGGACATTGCGCGTTACACGCTGACGATGTTCCCCTGCTTCAGCCGACTGCGCCTGATGCGCACCTGGGGCGGCATCAACGACATGACCATGGATGGTTCGCCGATCATCGGTCCGACCGCGATCCAGGGACTCTATATCAATGGCGGCTGGTGCTATGGCGGTTTCAAGGCCACGCCGGGTTCCGGCTGGCTGTTCGCGGAGATGCTGGCGCGGGATACCGTTCCGGAGATCCTGGCGCCGTTCAACCCGGCGCGGTTCCAGGCCGGCGCCACCATTGACGAACGCGGCACCGGACCCTGGCCACACCGGCACTGACGCCATGCAATTGATCCCCTGCCCCTGGTGCGGGCCACGCGCCCACATCGAGTTCCGTTATCACTGCGACGCCGGCGGCGTGCCGCAGCGCGGCCATGTTGAAACCGACACGGAATGGCAGGACCGCACATGGCTGCGCGCCAATCACATCGGCTGGCACCACGAAATCTGGCAGCATACCGATGGTTGCCGCGGCTGGATCGTGGTAACCCGGAACAACCTGACCCACGCCGTGGCGAAATCCGTTCCCGTGGGACCGGCCGGGCTGGAACCGGCGCCATGACCCAACCATTCCGGACTTCCAGTGGCGGGTTGGTGGAGCGCGACGGTATCTGCCGCTTCACGTTCAACGGCCGTGACTTTGCCGGCCTGCGCGGTGACACGCTGGCGTCCGCGCTGCTTGCCAACGGCGTGCGGATGGTGGGACGCAGTTTCAAGTATCACCGCCCGCGCGGTGTCTTCTCCATCGGCAGCGACGAACCCAGTGCACTTCTGCAAACCGGCAGCGGCCCGTGGACCGAGCCCAACACGCGCGCCACGCAAACCGAGTTACATGAAGGATTGCTGGCAGCGAGCCAGAATCACTGGCCGTCCCTGCGCTGGGACCTGCTGGGGATCAATGGCCGGCTCGGGCCGCTGCTGGCCGCGGGCTTTTATTACAAGACCTTCATGTGGCC
>Ga0315910_10005092_pt1 | contig 10833 bp, 5 predicted proteins | sample EdamamesoilMG_FD_204470 | JGI IMG/M metagenome (GOLD analysis project Ga0315910, IMG submission 204470) | Garden soil microbial communities collected in Santa Monica, California, United States - Edamame soil | ecosystem: Environmental > Terrestrial > Soil > Garden | place: USA: California...
AATGGCCTGGGCGGCACGTCGCTCATCAACGCCAACATCGCGATCGCACCCGAACCAGCCGTGTTCGCGAGCGCGCGCTGGCCCCTCGGGATCCAGCGCGAAGCCGGCGCCGGCTCGCTCGACCGATTCACGGAACGCGCGCGTGAGATGCTGAAGGTCACCGACGCCGCGCCGCCGGGGGGCTGGCCGCTGAAGGTGCAGGCCCTGAGCAAATGCAGCCAAGCGGTCGGTGGCACGCATGGCTCCCTCCCGCTCGCCGTGAACTACGACACCTACGACGGCGTGCCGAACCACGTGGGCGTGACGCAGTACCGCTGCACCCAGTGCGGCGACTGCGTCACCGGTTGCAACGTCGGCGCCAAGAACACGCTCCCCATGAATTACCTGCCGCTCGCGAAACAGCACGGGGCGCACATTCACTGCGGCGTCGAAGTCGAGTTCGTGCTCCAAGCGGGCGAGAGCGGTTACTTCGTTCACGTCCGCCAGCACGCAGCGGAGGGTGCGGCGCGGGTGCTGCACGCTAGGAAGGTAGTCCTCGGTGCCGGCGCGCTCGGCAGCACGGGCATTTTGCTGCGTTCGCGCGAGCGAGGCCTAACGCTCTCGCCTCGCCTCGGCCACTTCTTCAGCGGCAACGCTGACGTGATCGGCATCGGTTACAACACCGACCAGCCCACGAACGTCCTGGGTTTCGGCGATCACGCCGATCGAGCCTGGTTCCATGTCGGGCCCACGATCCTGTCGCGCATCGACTTCAGATCCGCGGAGCGTCCGCTGTCCGAACGCTTCATCATCGAAGAAGCCGCGGTGCCCCGTGCCCTGGTTCATCTCATGCGCACAGCGGGCGCCAAGCTCTCGGTGTTGACGGGCAAAGACAGCGACGCCGATTTCGTGGACAAGGCTCAGGAAGTCAGCCGCATGGTGCGCGACCAGGTGGGCTACGACCCGAAGGGCGCCGCGAACCATTCGATGCTGTATCTCGGCATCGGTCATGATGGCGCCAACGGACAGATCGTGCTCGACCACCTGGGCAATCCCCGCGTGGTCTGGGGTGAAGCCGGCGAATTGCTCGTCAACACCCGCATCAATAGCCAGATGTACGAGCTCACGGCCGCGCTCGGCGGAACCCACATCGATAATCCCCGGTGGAGCTCCGTGCTCGGGGACAACACGGTGACGGTCCACCCACTGGGAGGCTGCGCCATGGCCGACGCCGCGAGTGACGGCGTCGTCAACGAGTACGGGCAGGTGTTCAGCGACGTGGGGCTTCACCCCGGCTTGTTCGTCGCCGATGGTTCCATCGTCCCGACGTCGTTGGGCGTGAATCCGCTCCTCTGCATCTGCACGCTCGCGGAACGCCTCGCCGAACATTTGGTGGCGAACGAGCCAGCCAAGATCGAGCCGCTCAGAGTGCGTCCGCCGCTGCCGGTCGTGCCGGCGCTGCCGTTGGGTATGGAAATGACCGAAGAATTGCGCGGTCACTACACGTCCGAGATTCGTGACGCCAAGACCCCGGCCGAGTTCTTGGCCGCAGAGAAGTTGGGGAAGGCGGGCGCGACAGAGCTCAACTTTCGCGTGACCATCATCATCGACGACGTGAAGCGTTTCGTCGAAACATCCGAGCACGCCGCGCCCTGCTTCGGCTACGTGGAGTGTCCGCTGTTCGGGGGGCGACGCCGCGTCGAGGATGGCGTGTTCAACTTGTTCGTCGAAGACGCGTTGAACCACACGAAGCAGCTCTACTACCGGCTCAAGTTTTACGGCGCGGACGGGCAAGCTTACCTGCTCGACGGACTGAAAGAGATCCGTGACGACGTCGGGTTCGACGTGGTGAGCGACATGACGACTTTGTACACGTCGATCCGCAAAGGTTGGACCCTCGACGCACCCATCGTGGGGCAGGGCATCGTGCGGGTCACCTTCAAAGGGTTACTCGAACAAATCGGCAGCCTGCGCGCGCGGAACCATCCGAATACGGCTGCGGGCGCGCGGGCACTCGGGCGCTTCGGGCGCTTCATGTTCGGAGAGCTCTGGGAAACCTTCGTGCTCGGCCAAGTCCCCGGGTTGCCCCCGAGCTAACCTCTCCGCGCTTCATCGCATCGCCTCGGCTGTGGTAAGCTCCCTCGCGGGAAGCGTGGGTAGGAATTTTCGGCAGATTCGCGTTGGGTGGTTCGCTCTCGGCTGTGTCGCTTGCGGCAGATCCGAGCTCGACGGGTGGTCGTTCGCAGAGGCTTCGGGCGTCGACAGCACTACGGGGACCAGTACTACTGGGCAGCTCATCGACGTCGGAGGCACGGGAGGTACGGGAGGTGCGACCACTGGGGGCGCAGGCCTGGGCGGCTTGGCGAACCTGGTGAGCACCGCGACCGGAGGTAGTGGTGGTGGGACGCCGGTCGAGTTCTTCCTGTGGGCCAGCAATCGCAGCGAAGAAGTCTACTTGTATTGGTCACTTCGATTTACGGAGCCGGTGCGCTTCGTGATCGAGCGTGACGGGGTCGAACTCGTCGAGCTGCCGGCGGCTGCGCACAACTACGAGGATGTCAGTGCCGTCGCCGGTACCTGGTCCGCGCCGACGGACCTGGTGGCCTCCGAGGGCACGCGCGCGGACGCTGTGGACCTTGCCTGGCAGATGCCGGTCCCCGTCCTCGACGCCCATCGCTATCAGGTGTTCGTCGAGTCGAGCGACGGCAATCGCTATCAGAGCAACACCGCGGACGGCTGGCGCCCCGCGCCCGGGCTCGTCGACTATGAACTGAGCCGCGATGACGGGCAAAGTTGGCAGAGCGTCGGACTGCAGACATTCGCGAGCGATACCGCCGCGCCGCTCGGCTCGCTGACGGCTCCGACCGAGGCGCTGCCGCGCGTCGAGCGCGACTACGTGAGGCTCAGCGTCACGGCCGAGCCCGTGTTCGAGCCCAGTACGGCTAGCTATCGCGTGCGGGCAATCAGTACAGTCGCGGCGAGCCCGCCCAGCAACGCGGCCGAGGGCTACCGCGCCATGGGCGACCGCATCGAGTATCAGTGGGAACGTTCGGGCGCGGACTCGGACGCGGACTACGCTGTGCTCGCAGGCGTCACCGGCGCGATCTGGTTCGCTCCTGCACCGATCGGGCAGGGGCGCTTCTATCGAGCAGCGCTGAGCGCCACGGGCGCGGTAGGGTTCAGTGAGCCGGTGCGCGCGGAGCTCGAGCCTTACCTTGCCCTGAGCGCCGGAGCGTTCCAGACCTGCGCGCTACGGCCTGACCGTTTGGCGACGTGTTGGGGGGGCGGCTCCTACGAAGGGGTGCCACCTGAGACGCCCTTCGCCAGCATTGATGCAGGGCCGAGTGGCGGCTGCGGCATTCGCGACGACGGAAAACGCGTGTGCTGGGGCTACAGCAGCTGGGGCGCTGAGGTGTTCCCCCACGAGCCTTCGGAGCAGACCTTCACCGCGGTGAGCGCCGGCCTCATGATGAGCTGCGGCATCCTCGCCGGGGGCGAGCTCACGTGCTGGGGGGACCCGGGATTGACAGATGTTCCTGCGGGCACCTTCAAGAGCGTGAGCGTGGGCGGAATGCACGCATGTGCCATCGACAGCGATGATCGCGTGCACTGTTGGGGCTACGACGGCGACGGGCAGGCGTCGCCTGATCCCTCGAATGACCGATTCAAACAAGTTTCGGCCAGCTGGGAGGCACACTCGTGCGGAGTTCGGTTCGACGACAAGGTCGTGTGTTGGGGCAGAAACGATCGCGGTCAAGCGCCTACGGAAGCGACGACGGACTCATTTCTGAGTGTGTCAGCTGGCGTCGGGGCGAGCTGTGGGCTCAGGAGCGATCACAAGCTCGTGTGCTGGGGCGACGAAAGCTCCGGTCAAGCTCCCGTGGGCGTGTCGTCGGAGGAATACAGCGACGTGGCGTTGGGCTACCACCACACCTGTGCGCTGCGCCCCGATGGCGGCGTGCGCTGTTGGGGCAGCTCGGAACATGGCCAGGTGCCGTACGTGCCGCACAGCGAAACCTTCGCGAGCGTCTCGATCGGTGACTACTCGGATGTGAGCGGTCACCCGCACGCCTGCGGCATCACGACCGAGGGCAAGCTGGTCTGCTGGGGCAACAACGAGATGGGGCAAGCTCCACCGGGCCCCTCGGACGCGACTTACACGAAGGTGGCCGCTGGATGGTGGCACACCTGCGCGATCGGAGCCGATGGCAAGCTCTCGTGCTGGGGCTACGATCCGGAAGGCAGGGCACCGCCTGGTCCTTCCACCGAGACCTACTCGGAAGTCAGCGCCGAGAGTCAGTCGACGTGCGCGCTCGGCAGCGACGCGAGCATCACTTGCTTCGGAGCTGCAGCCGCCGCAGTGGCTTGGGGCACGGAGCCCAAGGCGGCGCTCGCGGTGAGCGTGGATCGCCAAGCCTGCGCGCTCGATCCTGAGGGTGAGCTCGAGTGTTGGGGCTGGCACGACGATTCGCTCGGCCTCGCGCCCGTTTCGGAACCGGGACCGTTTCGAGCGCTGAGCACTGCAGCCACCCATACCTGCGCCCTTGCGGAGGGCGGCTCGCTCACATGCTGGGGCGATCTCAATCCTTACGACGACCTCGAGCCGAACTGGCCGAACGGGCGCTTTTCCAGCATCGACGCGGGCGAGGGGACTTTGTGCGCGATCCGCGACGACCAGCGGCTCGTGTGCAGCACCGCGGAGGGCGGCTGGTTCGACACGCCCTCGCTAGACAGGTTCCTCAGCGTCAGCGCCGGCACGCGCCACTTTTGCGCCGTGCGGGCCGACCACAACTTGCTCTGCCTCGGTGAGTTCTCGGGGCTTTAGCTCAGCGCTTCGGATGCGCGAAGCGCAGGTACGGCAACTTGATGTCGAGCGCGCCGAACCTTTCCTTGGCTTGCTCGTCGTTGAGGCTGAGCGCCACGATCACGTCCTGCCCGGGAACCCAGTTGGCGGGCGTGGCCAGCGGCACGCCATCCGTCGTCTGCACGGCGTCGAGCGCGCGCAAGATCTCCGCGAAGTTGCGGCCTACCGTCATCGGGTACGTCATCATCAAGCGCACCTTTTTATCGGGTCCGATGATGAACACCGTACGCACGGTGGCGCTGTGTGCGGGGGTGCGACCGTCGGGCAGGTACGCCTCGGCAGGCAGCATGTCGTAGAGCTTGGCGACCTTGAGAGAGACGTCGTCGATGATGGGGAAATTCGCGGGAGCGCCGGCGACCTTCTCGATGTCGGCTTTCCATTTCTGGTGATCCGCGACGCTGTCCACCGAAACACCGATGACCTTGGTGTTGCGATTCTCGAACTCGCTCGCGAGCTGGGCTACGGCTCCGAATTCGGTCGTGCACACCGGGGTGAAGTCTTTCGGATGGGAGAACAGGATGGCGTAGCTGTTGCCTAGCCATTCATGGAAATTGATCTTACCCGTCGTGGTGTCAGCCGTGAAATCGGGTGCCGTGTCGTTGATGCGAAGTGCCATGGGTCTGTCCCTTCCCTGGTCGTTGGACCGAGTTCCCCGTTGAGGGGGTAGCTAGCGTAGGGCGCCATCTCGCAAATGACAAACGGGCCGCACGCCCGGCGGCCGCGGGCGCGAAATCCGTTCGTTCTTCCAGGGCTAGAGCCCTAGAACGCGAGCGCCACGTACCAGCGGTGCTGCGACTCTTGTGACGAAGTCACTCCGATTTGATAGGCGTAGTTGAAGCGCAGCGCCCCGATCTGAGGCGTGATGCCGAGCATCGGCATCCAGCTCCAGTCGGTATCTCGCCGCACCTGCTTTTCGATTTCTGGGCCCTGATCGATGACACTCAGGCGGGTGTCGTAGATGCGGTCGTAGAACAAGCCTGCGCCGACCTGGACACTCAGTTGAAACAGCGAATCGAACAGGAAATAGCCCAACTCTAGCTCACTCGAGAAGCGTTTGAGCTCACGCTCGGTAACCTGCGCCTCGGGCGGGACGAAGCTACCGTCGAGGAAGGCGAAGCGCAGTCGGAGCGGGAAGTCGAGCCAGAGTCGCACCCCGGCGCCGAACACGAAGCCCGTCACCTCGCCGTCTTCGACGTGATTGGTGGCCCAGCCCAGCTCGACGGAGTCGGGGCTGAGCGGGCTGATGGGCGGCGGTGGCATCCCGATCTTCTGGGTCAAGTCGGTCAAATGCTGGATTCTGGTGACGAGTCCGATGCCGTCCGCTTCTGCGACCCTTGCGCTGATCACGCCGAGCACGCTGCCGTCGGGGGCCAGCAGTGGTCCGCCCGAGTTGCCAGGGTTGACCGGCGCGTCCGTTTGGATCCACGACTCAGAGACAGCGCCGACGATGCCCTGAGTGAGGCTCCAGTTCAACAGGCCCTCGAGCTGCGGTAGCACTCGCGACAGGTCCGAGTACGGGTGGCCGAGCACTGCGACCTTCATGCCCACGTTCACCGTGCCTTGGTGCGGCGTGAGCAGCGGTCGCTCGGGAAGTGCGCCAGCCACCTGCAGGATGGCGAGGTCGAAGTTCGTGTCCCAGGCGACCACGCGCGCGGGCTGACGCACGCGTTCGTCGATGGCAATTTCGATGGTGCGCGCGTCCTGGATCACGTGGAATGCGGTGGCGACGTAGCCGGGTGCGAAGAAAAAGAAGCCCGTGCCCACGCCGATGTCCGTCTCGATGCGCACGACCGATTGGCGCGCGCGCGCGTACATCACTGCGAGCCAATCCTCACTGGGCATGCTGGGGGCTGCCGGTGCGGTCGCAGCCGGCGGCGCAGGTGCCGTCGCTGGCGCTGCCGGCTCCGCTGCGGCCGCCGGCACCGCATCGGGGCCCGGCGCTCGAGCGTGTGCTGGGCGCGCCCCGCACAGAACAACGAGCGTGATCGCGAACAGAGTCCTCCGGCACAGGGCGCGGAGTGGTATTGGGTTTGATGCAGTCAAGAGGTTACTCTAACGTTTCTCGAGGCGGCGCGTCACCAGCAACGGCGCATTGCGGGTCCGGTCGCGCCGTCGACGGGCCTCGCAGTTGACCTCGCCGCATGCGTCGGCTAGCAACATTGGGGGAACGAGCTGCCGCGTCATGACGGACCAACCCATCGACTCCGCAAACTACCAACGCTGCGTTCCGAAGGGCCTCGAGCTGTGCGGAGTCGACAAGCTCTTCCTGCAGATCCACGATGCGAGCTTTCCCGCGTTTGCCGGAGAGGACACTCGGCGGGGGAGCCCCTATTCGGCAGGCGCAGCGCGATTTCTCGCACAACTGCGGCGGCTTGGGTTCAACGGTGTGCAACTGGGACCCCAGGGAGCTACTTCGGCCACGAACCCGTCGCCCTACGACGGTACCATCTTCTCCCGAAACCCGCTCTCGCTGGCGCTGAGCCCGCTCGTCGATCAAGGGTTCCTCGAGCAGGCGCAGCTCGAAGCCTTGCTCGCCGAACGGCCCGGCAAGCGTGATCGCGTGAGCTATGCGTTTGCTCACGGGGTAGCAGAGCGTGCACTCGCGCTCGTGCACCAGAATTTCGTGCGCGGGCTGCCCTGCTTCGCGGGGGTCGCCGAGCGCGTGAGCGAGTTTCGCCGGCGCCACGCTCACTGGCTCGATCGCGATCTGGCGTACGCCGTTTTGTTCGAGCGGCACGCTGAGGTCAGCTGGGGTGGCTGGCGTTCCACGAGTGGTGCCCCGCATCCCGATCAGGCGCTGTTCGCCGGGGCGTTCGAGGCCGAAGAACCGGAGCGCGTGGCCGGCGTCCTTGCGTCCGCCCCGGAGCTGGTCCAGCGCGAGGCGCTCGGGCAATGGCTCATCCACGAACAGCACGCTGAGCTGCGTCGTTATTGCCGTTCGCTCGGGCTCAAGCTTTATGCTGACCTGCAGATCGGCGTCTCCGACCAAGACGCGTGGGCGTATCAGGCCCTGTTTTTGCAGAACTACCGCATGGGCGCGCCCCCCAGCCGCACCAATCCGGAAGGGCAGCCTTGGGGTTTTCGTGTGCTCGATCCGAGCGCCTATCGGGATGCCGACGACGAGCCTGGGCCGGTGATCCGCTTCGTCGAGCGGCGCCTCAGGAAGATCTACTCCGAGTACGACGGGGTGCGCGTCGATCACCCGCACGGCTGGGTGTGCCCCTGGGTGTATCGAGCCGATCTACCCGATCCGTTCCGGGCGGTGCGCGGCGGCGCGCGACTGTTCGCGTCGCCGAACCTTCCGGATCATCCAGAGCTGGCACGCTACTCGATCGTCACTGCCGATCAGGTGAACCCCACCGTGTCGCGGCATGCCGACGACTGGGTGACCGAGCTCTCGCCCGATCAGATCGACCGTTATCAGCGCGTGTTCACGCGCCTGGTGAGCCCCGACGGTGCGTCGCGGCAACAGCTCGATCTGGTGTGCGAGGTGCTGAGCACGCTGCCTTATCCGTTGAAATGCGTGCTCGATCGCTTCGGCCTCGGGCGCTTTCGCGTGCTGCAAAAGGTCAGGCCGGAAAATCCGCTCGACGTGTATCGGAGCGAGAACGCGGAGCCCGTCGATTGGATCATGCTCGGCAACCACGATACCCCCACCATCTGGCAGCTGGCGGAGCAGTGGGTAGCCACCGGTGAGTCGAAAGCGCGCGCGGGAGATCTGAGCCTCCGGCTCGCGCCCAGCCCGGGCAACCCGGAATGGGTCGAACGCCACGCTTCCGATCCAGGCCGCCTCGTGCACGCCCTGTTCGCCGATCTCTTGATCAGCCCGGCGCGCAGCATCATGGTGTTCTTCGCCGACGTGCTCGGCCTCACCGAGCAGTACAACGTGCCCGGCACCGTCAACGACGTGAACTGGACCATGCGGGTACCCGCGAGCTACGGCCGCGCCTACGTGAAGAAGCTAGCGCACGATCGGGCGCTGAGCCTGCCGTACGCGCTCGGGATTGCGCTGCGCTCGCCGCGCATGCCCGAAGTGAGCGCCGAGCTGGTTCACAGCATCGACGTCGAAGCCAGCCGCCTGCGGGCCGTCGGCGCCGCCTACGCCCAGAACCCCTAGTCTAGAACGTGGCGAAGGCGCGTGGAGCCGTCGCCACGTGTTTCGGCGCTTGGCCGGGGTCGAGCACTTCGCCTGGGTAGAAGTTCACGGTGAAGTAGAAACGCGCGTCAGGGCTGTAGAACATGCTGCGACGCTGGCCGTCCGCGCCGATCTGATTCGCGATGTTGATGTAGCCGAGTGTGAAGCTCACCGAGTCGAACGCGTAGGCCTCGAATTCGGTCGCGAATACGGTGACGACCTCGAACGTCTCGGGGGTGCTGGTGCCGTCGACCTCGGTACAGCCGGTGGGCAGCCCGCAGATCTCCGCGTCGTGATCGACGTCGTAGTTCCAGGTCGGACGCCATTGAAAGTCGGTGGCCCACAGCAGCTTGTCGTGGATGGCGAGCTCCGTCCCGAAACCGAAGCGCGTCTCGTGTTTGGCAAAGGGTGACGCGCTGAGCTGGTCCGAGATCACGGCGCCGCCGTCGAGGTCCGTGCCGTCCTGATCGATGTCGTCGTTGGTGGGGACCTCGGCGTTGGTGAAGTAGTGGTGATAGCGCGCCAGGCCCGAGATACTGAGACTCGAGAGCCACGCACCTTGCATCAGTGGCACGGCTTGGGACGGAACCAGGCCTGCGCCGAGGCCGAGGATGCGCCCGTTGTTCCGACTGGCTTTCGAGGTCGGTATGGTGATTTCGGGCAGGCCCAGACCGATGCGTGTCAGGTAGCCAGAATCTTCGTACAAGGTACGATCGTAGCGGAGCTGAAGAATCGTGTCGTTCGTGCCAACGTCGAACTCGCGTGTCTGCGTAGTGCTGTCGCTGTTGGTCAACTCTTGCGTGATGCCGAAGATCGCACGCACGCTGTAGGACCAGTTGTCACGATCGAGGAAGTAGTAGCGAGGCCGGAACCAGAGTGTCCAGTCGTAGGTGTCGTTGTCGCTCTGGTAGTCGTCGCCGATACCCAAGGTCTGGGCCGTTACCGAATTTTCGAAGGCGATGCGCGACGCGCGCCAGCGACTGAGCTTCGGCTTCTGTTCGGCTGCGTCACTTGGGGGCGCTTCGACGCCGGTGTCTGTCGGCGTTGCTGGTTCGGTGCCCCAGCTGGGCGCGGGCTCAGGCGCTGGTTTTGCAGCCGGTGGCTCAGCTGGTGCGGGTGTGGCCGCTGCGGGCGCGGCAGCCGCTGCTGCACTCGGGGAAGTATCCGCAGGAGGCTGCGGAGCGGGCGCTGGGGTTTCAGCGGGCGCGGCTTCGGCGGGTGCGGTTTCAGCGGGCGCTGCTTCGGCGGGCGCGGCTTCGGCGGGCGTCGCTTCGGCAGGAGCTTCCGGGGTGGGCGAGGGGGCAGGCTCAGCAGGTGCCGCCTGAGCCGGTGCCTGAGCTAGCGCCCCCTGCGAAACCCCGAGAAGCGCCAGGCAGCCCAACCACGAAAACGACCGAGTGCGACGTCGCTGCATCACGAATGGGCTCAAGCGTACAACAGGCGGCGCTGTAGCGCATCCAATGCCAGTCCAGCCGCTCGGGATCGAAGCAGTCGAAGGCGCTGGTGTGGGTGACGCTGTTTCCAGTGCGCTCAGCAATTTGTCGCGCTTCTACAGAGTGTGCTCTACTCCCGGCCGGAATCATGGGCTTGAAGCTGAATTGGCGGGTGCTGACGTGGGCGACGAGCGCCGAGACCACGGGGGTCTGGGCGTGAAACGTGCTGCGCTGCTGACGCTGGGCGTTACCCTGGCTACGGCTCTCACCGTCGTGCCCGCGACTGCAGAGCCGCGCCTCACGTGGAGCGGCGACTGGCGCCGGGTGGGCGCGACCGAATATGCCATCATCGGCAGCCTCGGTGTGGGCATCGCCACGGTAATGCTCTGGATCCCGCCCGCTGAGGAGCCCGCCTGGAAAAG
>Ga0315910_10005093_pt1 | contig 10833 bp, 6 predicted proteins | sample EdamamesoilMG_FD_204470 | JGI IMG/M metagenome (GOLD analysis project Ga0315910, IMG submission 204470) | Garden soil microbial communities collected in Santa Monica, California, United States - Edamame soil | ecosystem: Environmental > Terrestrial > Soil > Garden | place: USA: California...
CGCTCCAAGACCGCATGGAGGTGATCCAGCTCTCGAGCTACACCGAGTTCGAGAAGATGAACATCGCGCTGAAGTACCTGGTGCCGCGCCAGCGCAAAGAGTGCGGGCTCGAAGACGTCGAGCTCGAAGTGACGGAAAACGCCGTGCGCACCGTGATCCATCACTACACGAAAGAAGCGGGCGTTCGCTCGCTCGAGCGCGAGATCGCGAGCGTGTGCCGCAAAGCCGCGCTGCGTGTGGTGAAAGAGGGCAAAGATCAGAAGATCGAGATCAAGGGCACGGATATCCCGAAGTTTCTCGGCGTGCCCAAGTATCACCTCGGTCGCAAAGAAGACCACGATCAGGTGGGCTTGACGCACGGCCTGGCGGTAACGTCGGTGGGCGGCGAAATCCTCGATTGTGAAGTGAGCGTCGTCCCCGGCAAGGGCAAGCTCGTGATCACTGGCTTGCTCGAGAAGGGCATGGAAGAGAGCGCCCAAGCGGCGATGAGCTACATCCGCTCACGTTCCGACGTGCTCAAGCTCGACGCCGAGTTCTACCAGAAGATCGACGTGCACGTGCATTTCCCGGACTTTTTCAAGAAGGACGGACCCAGCGCCGGCGTTACCATGGCAACGACCGTGGCCAGCGCGGTGACGAAGATCCCCGTGCGCAGCAACATCGCCATGACGGGCGAAATCACGCTGCGCGGACGCGTGATGCCGATCGGAGGCTTGAAAGAAAAGCTGCTCGCTGCGCACCGCAACAACGTCGATACGGTGCTGATCCCGAAGGACAACCGCAAAGACCTGCGGGAAGTTCCGCGGCGGGTACTGCGCGCGCTTCGCATCGTGCTCGTCGAGCACATGGACGACGTGCTCCGCGAAGCACTGGTACTCGAGAACCCGGACCAAATGTTCGGGCCCCGCTCGCCACTCATCGAGTATCGACAGGGCGAGCTGTTCGAGCCCGGGGCCCACGCCGACACCGGAAGCGACGATCCTCCGCCCCGTCCGCCACCGCCGACCGAGCCTGCAGGCGAGCCGGCAGGCGCCGGGATGAGTCCGAAGCCGACGACCTGAGGCCGCTCGGGCTTGATGTGCTCCTGATTTGGAGCTAACAAGGAACCGCCAGGCGGGTAGCTCAGTTGGTAGAGCGCTAGCCTTACAAGCTGGATGTCGCAGGTTCGAGCCCTGTCCCGCCTACTCCTTTTGCCCTGGCCGCCGGACCCCGGAGCGTCGCAGTTTCGGCCAGCTTGGCCCTGAGTCTGGCTCGAACTCTGGCTCGCGCCGAGGGACGTGTCACAGTGAGCCCGTGGCGGGTGTGGCACGGAGGTAGCTGGAGGATGGGCAGACGGCGGTGGGGAAGCGGGCGAGGGGTGAGTGGAAGGCTCGAAGGCGAGCGCCTCAAGGGCGTCTGCGCGTGCGTCCTGGCGGGACTCGCGTGGGGTGCCTGCAACGATACCGTGGACACTGGGGGCTCGAGCGGAGGGTTCGTCTCCGTCGTAGGTGTGGGCGGTGGGTTCTTCTGCGGGCCAGACCTTGCTGACGCCGATGGCGATGGCATCGCCGACCTGACCGAAGGGCTCGACGACGCCGACGGCGACACCCTCCCGAACTACCGCGACCCCGACGCCGATGGCGATGGTCTCGCCGATCGCGTCGAGGTGGGCGATCCTTGCAGTCCCAACACGTGCGGAAGCCAGTTCACCTTTCTCAGCGCCGACTCGGACGAAGACGGCACTCCTGACAAGGAAGAGATCGGCGTCTGCACGCCAGTCGAACTTGAGACGTCGAGCACGACAGCGCAGACTGCGGTGACTACCAGCACGCAGACTTCCACCGCGAGCGCGACGGGAATGTCTCAAACGACGACGACAACGTCGACGGGAACCAGCGGGCAAATCGGAAACGATTCGACGGGAACCACTGGAAGTTCAGGGGAGGGTGGCACCAACCCCGGCGCAGGCGGCACAAGTGCTGGTGAAGGTGGCGAAGCCGGAGCCAGCGACGAAAACGATTCGGGAGGCGCTGCAGGCGCTGCATCGGACTGAACGAAGTCGTATGTCCATGTGCGGTTGCGGTTTCTTGCAGGGCTTTGTCTTGAGCGAGAACCACATGCGCGCTAAAGTGCCTACACTGACGTAGCGTGCGCGGAGCACTAGAACGCCCAAGCACGAGTCGCGCAACGCGAGAGTCGTCGCGCAAACACCCGAGTCGCCTCAACACAAAGTCGTCTCAACACAAGTAGCTAGGAGAAACTAGATGAGTAAGCCGTTTTTCGCCGGCATAGAGCCTGTCAAGTATCGCGGTCCCGACGCAGATCCATTGTCGTATCGGTACTACGACAAAGACCGCCTCGTGCTCGGCAAACGCATGGAAGATCATTTGCGGGCGGCTGTTTGCTACTGGCACAGCTTCGCTTGGCCCGGCAGCGACGTGTTCGGGGCCGGCACTTTCGATCGCCCCTGGTTCTCGGGTGCGCCGCTCGAGGCCGCCTTGGTGAAGCTGGATGCAGCTTTCGAGTTCTTCGAGAAGCTGGGGCTGCCGTTCTTCACGTTCCACGATCGCGATGTCGCCCCCGAGGGCGCAAACGCAGCGGAGACGGCGGCGAATCTCGATCGCGTGATCGATGCCATGGAGCAAAAGATGTCGGCCACCGGCGTCAAGCTGTTGTGGGGTACGGCAAACCTGTTCTCGCATCCGCGCTACATGAGCGGTGCTGCCACCAATCCGGATCCGGAGGTGTACGCTTTCGCTGCCGCACAGGTGAAGAAGGCGATGGACGTTACCCTACGGCTCGACGGCGCCAACTACGTGCTTTGGGGTGGTCGCGAAGGTTACGAGACGTTGCTCAACACGGATCTAAAGCGCGAGATGGATCAGCTGGGGCGCTTCCTGAACTTGGTGGCCGACTACAAGCACAAGATCGGGTTCAAAGGCCTGCTGCTCATCGAGCCGAAGCCCAAAGAGCCGACGAAGCACCAGTACGACTTCGACACTGCGACGGTGTATGGCTTCTTGCAGCGCTACGGGCTGGAGAAGGAATACAAGGTCAACATCGAGGCCAACCACGCGATCCTGTCGGGGCACAGCTTCCAGCATGAAGTGATGGTTGCTCTGGCCACCGGCACCTTCGGCAGCATCGACATGAACCGTGGCGACTACCTGCTCGGCTGGGACACGGACCAATTCCACAACGACGCCAACGAGCTCGCATTGGTGCTGGCGACCATCATTCAGGGCGGCGGCTTCACCAGTGGCGGTATGAACTTCGATGCGAAGCTCCGCCGGCAAAGCATCGATCCTGCGGACCTGTTCCACGGGCACATTGGTGGCATGGACACCATGGCGCGCGGCTTGCTCTACGCCGAGAAGCTGATCAACGACAAGACCATCGAGTCGCACATTCAGAAGCGCTACGCGGGCTGGGAGACCCCGCTTGGTAAGGACATCCTCGCGGGCCGTCGCTCGCTCGAGGACCTCGCCGCCCTCGTCGCCGAAAAGAAGATCGATCCGAAGCCGCGCTCGGGCCAGCAAGAGCTGCTCGAGAACCTGATCAACCGCTCGTTCTGAAGATCGCTGCTTCGCGGCAGGCCACGGGTGCCCCGCACGCGCGTGCCTGCCGCGGCAGAGTCGTCGAACAGAGCGACGGCTCGTTCGTGGCCCGCCCCCGCAACGGGCAGCGGGTGCAACTGCAACCGAGAGCAACGGGCTCGTCGTGGCAAACGCCATCGACGGGCCCGTCGCGTTTGGGCGGTCGACGTGTGGCGCTCGGCAGTTGATGTGGAAGCGAGCAGCCGCTGGCCACCTGGCCAGCACATCGCCCGCAAAAGAAACACGATCGTCGGCGAAGGTTCAATTAGGTGTTGAGAGGCGCGGCGTCTGTGCTATTACCCCGGCCTCTCGCGATTAGCGGCGGTAGTTAAGTTGGTTATAACGCCGGCCTGTCACGCCGGAGGCCGCGGGTTCGAGTCCCGTCCGCCGCGCTAATTGCTTTGATCTTGTGCTTGTTGTGGGAGCACGCGAGGCCACCCGGCCATCGCGTGCCGCAACCATTCGCTTGCGGCAGTCTGGCTGCCGCAAGCGAGCCATCGCCCGGGGGGGATAATAGTGGGTGAGAGGCGAGTCGAGCGCACGCTCGCGCGGCGTGCATGCGTTTACCGCGTAGGTCATCCTGCGACGCCCAGCGTAGCCCCCGATCGGCGCAGAGAAACGAGAGGACCTCACGGCTCCTCGGAGCAAGAGCCGCGAGGTTCTCCCGCTAAGGACGTGAGGTGCGCCTACCAGTACCTGAGGGCGATGCTTTGGCTACTCAAGCCCTTCAGCTTGATGAACAGCGTGCACGCATCGCTGAGACCGGGCAGGTATTGGTTGTCGTAGTGGAAGTCGAACTGGCCGGTGCCTTTAGCTCCAGTGCACGTTTGCTTGTACTCCATCGGCACGGGATAGGCGGTAGCGGTGGGGTTCTGGAGTTGCATGGTCCGGTTGGGACCGTACTTCCAGTTCGGTTTCGCGAACTTGGTGACCTTCACACAAGCGTTGCCGGGGACGGTGATCGGGGAGCCGCCAAACGGTCCGAGATCGATTGAGTTCGATTCGGTACACCCACTCAGCGGCTCCCTAGGGGCTAAAAAATCGGCAGAGGATGCGACCACGTCGAGTGATAGGCATTCCTTGGTTACAGGGTCTACGTACACCGTAATGTAGTTGCTATCGGTGAGGTTTCCTGCGGCCGTGAGCATCATGTGCTGGCGCAGCTCGAACTCGCCAGGCTCGAACTGCAACGTGCAGTCGAGCGTGACCTGATTGATGTCACGAGCGGCGCATTTGACGAATTGGCCGTCATCGGGGTTGGTGGTGATCTGACATCCAATGTACTCTTTAGTCACAGGAAAGTCGCGTCGCGCACGGCCCAGGTTGCCGGACATTATGTCCCCAAAAGGCGTGCCCTTCACGATGTGAACCTCGCCCACGGCGGATTGATTCGATCCCCCCAGGTCGAAGACTTGCCGCCACCAGGGGTCGTCCCCTGGCGGGGATTGCGCTGCGACGGTGCCGGCGCCCAGGGCCAAAGCCCCAACAGCGCCGACGGTCGCGATGCGCGCCCATCGTTTGGATAACCTCATGTTAGCTCCTCCTCTGAATCGCGTCGGTAAGGTATGGGCCGACGGATTCTCTCAGTGTGCAAACATTCAAACCATACGTGAACCACGATTGCAAGTACTACTAGGTGATCTACACCCACGCTCGTCGAGATGGTGCCGCTGTTCCTTCACTGCTTCTTCTTCGAGCGCTCGCGCTGCTAGTGCTCCTTGTTTTAGAGGCGTTGTTTGCCTGATGTTGGTTCGATGTTCGTGCGGTGTGCGCTTTGCTCGTACGCTTAGGCGGGCGCGTATTGCGCGGGGCTGCTTCGCGCACACATGCGTGGTGTATACGGGTGTTGTACGTCAGATGCGGATGCCCCCCGTCACTGTATTTCTGTGTATTTCACCGTTGACCCTCAGCATCGTCGCTGGCGCATTCGGGGTGTAGCTGCTCTTAGGCCGGTTTTGTGCCGAGTTTAGCCCTAATTTTTGGAGCTTCTTGGGGCGTCGCTGTTGCTGTTAGCTTGTAATGAGAGGCCGGGTGATTGCGCTCACGTTGTGGTACAACGGCTAGGCTCCAGTGCGGCTCGAGAGTCGGATGTCGCACTATGTGCTCTGCCGAGCGCGCGCCAGGTTGCCGGTTGCGGTGTGGCGGTACTGGCGGCTGCAGTGACCGTGCGCTGGGGCGAGTGGCTCCAGTCTCACGCCGGTTGGGCTTCTCACGCTGCTTGCGCTGCCACCTTGCGCGCGCTCCCGCTTCCTGGATTCACTCCCCCGCTGTTGGGTCACGCGTGTTAGACGCTGCGTTCGAGAACAAGTCTGCCCGCTCACGTAAGATTCACGCGAGAAGTGTGCGCACTTGTAAGTGGTACCGAAGCGCGGCAACGCTCGGACTGGAAGCGTACTGCCCAACGCCGGCGTGGATCGCTGGCTAGCTGCGCTGGGGCCAGTGCGGTCCGGGCTTCAACAGGCAGCTGTGGAGCTTGCGCAGACTTGGCTACATCGAGGGGGTCGCGGGTTGCGCGGGCGGCAAACGCTGGATGCACCGAAGCCGGCGCTCGAGGCTGCCTGGCAGAGCGCGCAGGTGAGAACAGCTGCCTTTCGTAACTATTGGAATCACACCGGTAAAAAGGAATTGTTTCCAGAGTGGAACCTGGCTAACGCTCGGAGCGAGTCACGGCCCCGCAGTGGTGGTCGCGGACCTGCTCTGGAGGTTTCCATGAAGAATCATGTTCAGAACGCGATCACTGTGCTCGTGCTTGGGGTTGGTCTCGCGGGGTGCGAAGAAGAGAAGAAGCCGGAACCCACCGCGGCGCCCGCAGTGTCCGCGCTAGAACCCGCCGCGCCGGCGCCGAGCGCCGCAGAGCCGGCTGAACCAGAGAAGCCGTCGCGACCCGAAACCATCGAGATGGACTTGACCGACGAGCGGCGCGCGAAGCTGACCAAGGCGTACGCCGACGCTCAAGGTTTCGTGGCGGCGAAAGATCTGGAAGCGCAACTGAAAGAGAACAAGACGCTGAAGGACGAGGCGAAAGCCATCAAGGCGTTCGACGCCAAGGCGAAGGGCAAGTGGGTGCTGTTCACCGGCACCATGGTGAACCTCACCAAAGACGGCTTCGACATCGCCATCGTCTACACGCCCCAGTTGCCGAACGATCCCATGGGTATGAGTCGGCAGTTCTTCACCGTCACCTTCTCGAACGTGGAAGGCTACGATGACACCAAGTTCAAGGTCGGCAGCGCCGGCGTCGTGCTCGCCAAATACAATGGCAGCAAGAAGGCTTCCCCCGGCTACGAGGTCGTCGAAGCCGGCCACTGGCAGTGATATTGACGGTGCGTCGATGCCTCCCAGGGCACTCCATCTCGAAGCGCCCTGGTGAGAAGCGCGTCAAGTTGCGGTCTGGACGGAAATCGCGAGGTCTACGCCCTGACAGTGATGTCAGACCACCGCGAGCGGAATAGCTAATTTTCCAGCAACTTGCGTGCCTGGCACGCCTGTAGCTTACTTCGGATGAACCCGAGGACATGTCCCACCCAGCTCGCAATCCGATCTGCAAGTCGGCGCTGATCGCCGGGATCCTGGCGTTGTCTGGCACGCCCGGCTGTACCGCTGTGCGCTCGCTGGAAGACACGGGGCAGGAGCAATCGGTCAATCAATGCGAAGCGAGCTCGGACTGTCGGGGTGGACGCTGCGTCGATGGGCGCTGCGTCGCGCTGCAGGGTGAGATCGAGAAGCTCCTGCTCGAGGTCGTGCCCCCCATGTTGGCGAGCGATCGTCCCGGCGACGGCGCCTCGATCTCGAGCGTCCGCTATCTGGTGGAGCAAGAGCTGCCCGAGAATACCGGCGAGCCCCTGCAGCTCGACCTCCGGCCGATCGTGCACGTGACCGGATCCGTCGACTTCTCGTACGTCGAAGAGCAGGGGTGCCGGCTCGACGCCGTCGACTCGGTGGTGCTCGAAGCGCAGTTCACGCCGTCCGAGCTGCTCTTGGGGTTGGCTGCTACTACGTACACGACCAGCGTGGAGCTCGACGTCGACGCGCTGGAGGGACCGGTCGAGTTCTCGATCAACGTACCGCCCGGCTACTACGATATCTACCTGAAGAGCGTGCTGGGCGGTGTCGCTTCCAGCTGCCAACCGACGCCGCGCTTCATCCGGCGCAAACCCATCGGCGTCGCCGACGAAGCCAACGCGCCGCCCGGCGATCAGCCCGTAGGGGACGTTCACATTCCATTCACGCTGGCGCACGCCGCGACGTTGAACGTCGCGATCGAGTGGCCAGAAGACGACGATGCACTCGCGGGTTGGACGGTGGCGATGGTCGACAGCTACACCGGGCTGTTGATCTCCGGTGAGGAGTTGATTCAGGGCTACGACAACAAGCAGTACAACGTTCCCAGCCTTCGCTACACACCGGTCGAGTATGCGAGCGGAGCGCCGCCAGAACTACCCGCCGCTGAAACCGAATTGGTGCGTCTGGCACCCCCCAACGATGCAAACGGCAAAGTGGTGGCCCCCACCTTGTACGTCGCTCGGATCGGGCTCGAGCTCATCGAGCCGGGCGGCGACGCGATCAAGCTCATGCGGCTGCCCAAGGTGGTGAGCGTCGTGGGGCAGGTCCGTTTGGGCGAGCCGACCGGCATGGCGTGTGATGCAACTGCCGAAGGGGTAGCCCCCGACGCGCAGAATGCGTGTGCGGTGCCTTTCACCGTCCAGATCGTTTCGACGAGCAACGACAACCAACCCTCCACGTTCAACGACAGCTTCCCCCAAGGCTACTCCGCCAGCTATCAGACGTCGGTCGAGACCGAAGCAGATCTCAGGTTCCTGGTGGACCTTCCCGTCGGCGAGTACCGCGCCATCGCCATCCCTGCTGCCGATGACGACCGCCCCTGGGCGATCGGCGAGGACACTTGGATTTTGGGGGACGCAGATCCCGAAGTGCACGGAAAAACGGTGAGCGTGTCGCCGCGCACTCGCGTCACCGGAAGGGTGCTTGGGGCGGGCTCGGGGAGCGTGGGCGGCTTTACGGTGAATTGGGCTGCTTCCCCCACGGAGCTCCCCACGACGATTTTGGAAGCGACCCGGCGCGACGCGCCCGTGCCGCGTGCCACGTCGGTGTCACTCGACGAACAAGGTCACTTCATCGTGGCCGCGGATGCCGGCGTCTTCAACATGACGGTCAAGCCCGAGCCTGAAAGCGGGTTCGCCTGGTTGGTTAGACCGAACATCAGCGTGCTTCCGTTCTCACTCGATCGCCCGTCGCAAGCTCTGAGCGACATGCGGCTGCCGTTGCCGGTCCGCTACCATGGTTCCGTGAACTCTCTCGCGCTCGGGGGCGTGGTACCCGACGCTTTGATTCGCGCCTACGTGTACCTGGACGAGAAGGGGGCGCTGACCTCCGATGCAGCGGATGCCAGTGCGGTGATCCAAGTCGGTGAAGCTCGGGCTGACGCCGACGGCAAGTACCAGTTGCTGCTGCCCTCCGATCTCGCACTCGACCCCTGAACCGCCGCACGGGATCGTTGCCAGCGAGTTAGCCCTCGGGGCGGCGAGCGGCGCAGAGTCCGCGACGAGGACATTGCTGCCCCTCCAGGGCAAACCGCACGAGGTAGCGCGCGCGGCCAAACTGCGAGGCTAGCGCGATTGCAGGGTGGAAACGCACGAGTAACAGTCACCCCGTTTGCATTTCTTGCCTGTGTTCGACTTTCCCCCGATCTTTGAAATACAAGGGCGGGGCACCCAAAATTTCCGCTTTTTGCGGGGAATTGTCGGGTTCGGGTGAACTTTCCAGTCACTCGGTGCGTCGCCAAGCGGGGCGCGGGAGTTTTGATCAGCCGGATGGTTACCGGGAATCATTCTGCCAAGCGCGCTCGAAAATAACGCAAAACTGACCCGTTTCAGGGACCCGAAACCACTCTCTAGTTGAGCGCTCTGAAAAAGACCCGACTTGACTCCGACCTTGGTTGAGCGCCTGTGTGAGTGACTGTGACCCAGTGCGTGTGTGCACGGGAAGCGCTCGACCGAACGGTTAACGTTAGCTGAGACAAAGAATGCAGGACAGTGTGCAACAACGCGGCCGAGTTCATTCGGCCCCGCACCTTCGCCTCCTCACGTGGGAGGGCAGCTCTTCGGAGCTGCTCGAACTCGTCTCCATGCGGGACGAGGGGGCTGCGGCACGCTTCCACGACCGCTTCAGCAACAGAGTGCACGCGCTCGTACGGGCGCTGATTGGCCCCGATGCGGCACATGCCCGCTTGGTCGAGAAGAGTCTGCTCGTGGCTTATGCCGGGTTGTTCCGCAGCCGCGTCAGCCCGAGCCGGCTTTCCGCCTGGGTGGACGGTCACGTCGTTCGTGTCGTTCGCTCCTATCTCCGCCGCCAACGCTTTTGGATCAAGCTAGGGGCTCGGCGCGTGCGGCTCGAACCCAGCGCATCGGACGAGGCGTTGCTGTTCTACGAACGACTGGGCAATCTCGAGTCCGAAGTGCGCATCGCGTTCTGCCTCCGCTACGTAGCGGGGCGCGCGCTCAGCGATACAGCGGTGCTGTGCGGTGCTTCAGTACCTCAGGTCCGGGGGCGTCTCGTGCAGGCCGAGGCGTATCTGCGGTCCGTCGCGGACCTCGGCTTCGACGCTGATCCACCCGAACTCGGCTGGGAGAGCTGAGCCGGGACACCTAGCCGGGGACAGCGTGAGCGAATTCGAGCGTGTGGGAGAGCGAATCGCCGAGGGACTCGGCGGCATCTCCGACGCGCGCTACGATGCGGTGCGAATCGCCTTTCTGAAGCAGGCGCCCCCGCTCACGCGGCGCCGGCGTGGGCGCAAGGTTCTCGCCGTGCTGGCCAGCGTGCTGTTCGCGGGTTCGACTGCCGTCGGCATCTGGTACCTTTCGCAGCGCTCGAGCGGCAGCCCGAATTCTGCCCAAGCCGAAGACCTCTGGCTCGAAGGTCCAAAGTACGGCGCGCCGACCCGTGTGGAACTGGGCGCCGGCGCGCACATCGACCTGGTGGTGGGCACACGCGCCCGCGTCTATCGCAGCGGTGGCGGCCGCACGCGAGTAACCCTCGAAGGCGGAGTCATCGAAGTGGCGGTCGGGACCGAATCTGGCAACCACTGGTCGTTCCTGGCAGGTCCCTATCTCGCACAAACCTCTGCGGGCGAGTTCTTCCTCACGTATCAGCCGGGCGCAGGCACGCTCGAGGCCGGCGTCACTTCGGGCACGCTGCGGGTGAGCGGAGGCCAGCTCGCCACCGACTCCGTGCAGCTGCA
>Ga0315910_10005094_pt1 | contig 10832 bp, 12 predicted proteins | sample EdamamesoilMG_FD_204470 | JGI IMG/M metagenome (GOLD analysis project Ga0315910, IMG submission 204470) | Garden soil microbial communities collected in Santa Monica, California, United States - Edamame soil | ecosystem: Environmental > Terrestrial > Soil > Garden | place: USA: California...
CCATCAAGAAGATGGCAGGCTACCACCAGTTCCACGCCGTGCAGCGCGCCGTGGAGACGACGGTCGCGGCCTCGCGCCCGAAGGGGAACCGCCAGGCCGGAGTCGTCTGGCACACCCAGGGGTCGGGGAAGAGCCTGACGATGGCCTTCTACGCGGGGCGGATCATCACCGAGCCCGCGATGGAGAACCCGACCATCGTCGTCCTGACCGACCGGCTCGACCTCGACGACCAGTTGTTCGGGACGTTCTCCCGGTGCAAGGAACTCCTGCGCCAGGTTCCCGTGCCGACCTAGGACCGCGCCGCACTGCGCACGAACCTCAAGGTCGCCTCGGGCGGCGTCGTGTTCACGACCATCCAGAAGTTCTTGCCCGACGAGAAGGGTGACCGCCACCCCCTGCTCTCCGACCGGCGGAACGTCATCGTGATCGCCGACGAGGCGCATCGGAGCCAGTACGACTTCATCGACGGCTTCGCGCGTCACATGCGCGACGCGCTCCCGAACGCGACCTTCATCGGGTTCACCGGGACGCCGATCTCGCTGACCGACAAGAACACCCGCGCCGTCTTCGGGAACTACATCAGCGTCTACGACATCCAGCAGGCGGTGCGGGACAGGGCGACGGTTCCGATCTACTACGAGAGCCGGCTCGCGCGGCTCGAGCTGGACCCGAGCGAGCGACCGCGCCTCGACGAGGAGTTCGACGAGGCGACCGAGGGCGAAGAGGTCGAGCGCAAGGAGAAGCTCAAGACCAAGTGGGCGGCCCTGGAGGCCATCGTCGGCAGCGAGAAGCGCGTGCGCCTGATCGCGCGCGACCTGATCGAGCACTTCGAGAAGCGGACCGAGGCGCTAGCGGGCAAGGCGCTGGTCGTGTGCATGAGCCGTCGGATCTGCGTCGAGTTGTACCAGGAACTCGTGCGCCTGCGGCCGAAGTGGCACGCGAAGGGAGACGATGCCGGTGCGCTCAAGGTCGTGATGACGGGCAGCGCGTCCGACCCGCTCCCCTGGCAAGATCACATCCGCTCGAAGTCCCGTCGTGAGGACCTGGCCGACCGGTTCAAGGATCCCGAGGACCCGCTCCAAATCGTGATCGTGCGGGACATGTGGCTGACCGGGTTCGACGTCCCGTGCCTGCACACCATGTACGTGGACAAGCCCATGCGGGGGCACGGGCTGATGCAGGCCATCGCCCGCGTGAACCGGGTGTTCAAGGACAAGCCGGGCGGGCTGGTCGTGGACTACCTCGGGCTCGCCGACCAGCTCAAGCGCGCGCTCGCGGACTACACGGAGAGCGGGGGCAAGGGCGAGACGGCCATCGACCAGGAGGAGGCCGTGGCGGTGCTCCAGGAGAAGCACGAGGTGTGCGCGGGCTTCTTCCACGGGTTCGACTGGTCGAATTGGAGGAGCCCGAAGGCGACCGAGAAGATGACCGTCCTCCCGGGCGCCCAGGAGCACGTCCTGGCGCAGGAGAAGGGGAAGGAGCGCTTCCTGGAGGCCGTGGCCGCGCTCTCGAAGGCCTTTGCCCTCGCCGTGCCCCACCCGGACGCGCTCGCGGTCCAGGACGACGTGGCGTTCTTCCAGACGGTACGCGGTGCCCTGGCGAAGCGCGCCGATCGCGGCCAGCGCCGGGAGGAAGACCTCGACCATGCCATCCGCCAGATCGTCTCGAAGGCGATCTCTTCCGACGAGGTCGTGGACATCTTCCGCGCCGCCGGCCTGGAGAGGCCCGACATCTCGATCCTCTCGGACGAGTTCCTGGCCGAGGTGCGCGGCATGCCGCACCGGAACCTGGCCGTCGAGCTGCTGCGGAAGCTCCTATCGGGGGAGATCAAGACCCGCTCGAAGCGCCACCTGGTCGAGGGCAAGCGCTTCTCCGAGCTGCTGGAACGCTCGATCCACGCCTACCAGAACCGGGCCATCGAGGCCGCCCAGGTGATCGAGGAGCTGATCCAGCTCGCGAAGGAGATGCGCGCAGCCGAGCGCAAGGGCGAGGCCCTCGGGCTCACCGATGACGAGGTTGCCCTTTACGAGGCCCTGGAGGTCAACGACAGCGCCGTGAAGGTGCTCGGCGACGAGACCCTGCGCACGATCGCCCGCGAGCTGGTGGACACCGTGCGCAAGAACGTCTCGATCGACTGGACGGTCAAGGAGAGCGTCCGGGCGAAGCTCCGGGTGATGGTCAAGCGCATCCTGCGGAAGTACGGCTACCCGCCGGACAAGCAAGAGAAGGCGACGGCCACGGTGCTCGAGCAGGCGGAGCTGATCTGCGAGGGGTGGGGGTAGTCCTTCTCCGAATTCCGGCAGGAAGAACACATGGGCTCAGTTCGCGATGCGGCGTCCAATGCGGAATCGATCATCGAACTCTATAGAGAATTTCACCGGATCGCCGGTGTCTGCAATTCTCGCTGGGGAGGAGTAGCAGTACGCTGGTACTTCCGCGGTGCGGACAAGGCCACGTATAGCCTTGATCCTGGCCTGCTTAGGTGGCCGAGCCTGGGGAAAGACATGGAGGCCCTCGAATACAACAAGGCAGCGGACTTCATCGCCCGCGGATGGCCACACATTCCAAAAGACGCAAGGACTGCGTGGGAGCTCATGTTTCTCATGCAGCATCACGGCGTTGCTACACGACTGCTCGACTGGACGGAGAGTCTCGCTTGTGCCGGATATTTTGCAACCCGCGACATTCGCGAGGAGAGCGATGGCGCTGTGTGGATGCTGGTGACGCCATTCCTGGTAGAAAGAGCACTCGGGCACACAGGCACACACCTCGGCGCGGACCATCCGCACTTGGGTGCTTTCAAGCTTGCAAGCCATGAATCTGGGAGGCGTGACCTGGTAGCCTTCAACGCCAAATGCCCGCTTCCACTAATGCCACAGCACGTGACTTCCCGCATCATTGCGCAGCGTGGCCGCTTCACGGTGCACACTTTTGAGGTGGGCGCGTTGGAGAAGTTGGGCGAGGAGGATCGTGCGGCTCACGGAGAGGCATGCTTCCTTCACCAAATAATCATTCCGGGAAGAGCAAAGGGCGTGCTGCGACAGCAGGTGCGGATAATGGGTGGTGCTTGTGAAGAGGATCTCTTTCCTGATCTGGACGGGCTCGCACGAAGCATGAGGTGGGAAGAGGAGGAAACTGCCATCGACGCTGGGCATGTACGCCCGTGACCTGAACGCCCGCGCGGCCCCCGCCGCCGGAGCGTACAGGTCGATGCCAGGGCTGGCCCCTACGCCGCCTCGCCCTTCCTCCGCCTCCCCCCGCGGCGCGGCCCCGAGCCCGACGATCGCCGGGGCCAGGGCGGCCCGGGACGCGTCAAGGGCTTTGCGTTACGGCTTTGCCGACCTCGGCGTTCCCGACCTCGCCAGCGACCCGGGCTGCCTTGTCCAGGGCGCGCAGGGCGACGATCAGGAGGCCGCCCAGCCCCGTCGCGCGTACGATGCGCCCCAGCCCGCCATGCAGATCGTCCTCGACACGACCTCGATCCACGGGGACTTCTTCCTGGAGCGTCCCGCCACCGTCGAGTTCCTACAGGGACTGCACAAGATCCCTGCCAACCTGCTCGTGCCCGAGGTCGTGTTGGACGAGATGGTTCGCCACTATCGGCGCGCCCTGGAGAAAGCACTGGGAGCACTCACCGATGCCGGGCAGGACCTCTCGAAGCTCCGGGCCGCCACCATCCCTCCGGCACCTTCGCTCCGTGTCGAGGAACGCGCGGACAAGTACCGCCAGGCACTGCTCGCCCGGATCGCGGAGTTCGGCGGAGAGGTGATCCCGTACCCGAAGATCGGTCACAAGGAACTCGTCGCGCGCGACCTTGCCGGGATAAAGCCATTTGACGAAAACGGCAGAGGCTATCGCGACGCGCTCATTTGGGAGTCTGTGCGGTCAAGGACGTGGGGTGGCCATGAGCGCGTCATCTTCGTTTCCAACAACTCGACAGACTTTGGGAAGGCGCCAGCGTTGCACGACGGTCTCCGCATGGAGAGCCTGAATCCCGATCGTGTGTCTCTCGCCAGCTCGCTCCACGAGGTGAACGCGAAGTGGATCGTGCCGAAGACGGAGATGTTGGAGGACATGCGGCGCGCTCTCGAAGCGCACGCGTCCGGGGAGATCGACTTGCTCGCCTGGGCGAAGGCTGAACTCGTCGAGATCCTGTGGCGCGAGGACGAGACCTTCACGAGCCTCGTGCCGTGGTCACCGGCGAACCGGATCAGCGCCCACCCGAGCGAACTCGTCGAGCTGAAGGAGCTTCGAGTGCATGCTGTCCGACCGTTGGCGGGCGACGAAGTGCTCGTCCGCCTGGAGGTCCGCGCCGACATCCAAGTTTCGGTGTCCTGGAACGACTACGGTTACCGAGGCGGAGGCGAAGGCGACTCGAGCACGACGCTCCTCCAGGAGTTCTCGGTTGGGCTGGACCTCGTGCTCGATCGGGCGCGCGGTGAAGTGGTGTCGGAAGAGGTCGTCATGCTCGGGACGCCCTACGCGACAGTGGACTACGGCTCGTGGAAGGAGCCAGGCGTTTCGCCCGCCGCGACAGCGTCAGCGACGCCCGGATGAGGGAGCCCGAGGTCGCGTCACGCACCTTGGGTCGCGCGACCATCCCCCTCGGAAGATCCCGCGCGTTTCCACCAACCGAGCAACACGCCACGCGTGATGTGCTCGAAGACGTGAAGGAGCATCGGCGTCTCCTTGTTGTCCCACATCGCGCTGCCCGTTCCGGCCGCGAGACCGAACGGACGCTCGGCGATTGCACCCTTGGTCGCTCCCGCGTAGCCGATCGGGCTCTCGCCCTGGATGATCGGCGCGTCGCACATTGGCGCGGGGAACGGCGTGCCGCCGTGAAGCGCCTTCGATCTCCAGTCGTAGACGAGCTGCACCGCCTTCTTCAGCTTCGACCAATCGACCGGGATCAGTCTGTCGCCCGGCGGAGGACCGGGATCGAACGCGAGGATGAAGTCGGTGAACTTGCGGGTCGCCCCGGTGATGTTCGCTACCTCCGCCGCGACCTCGGCGACGAGTTCATCCCCACCGCTCTTGCGCAACATCTCGACCAATTTGGGCTTCACCTCCGTGAGATGCTCGACCGGCGTTCTTTTCTCGTGGCGCCAGTGATCGGCGGCGGTCTCAACGGCCGAGACAAGGAACAGCCAAGCTAGGTGCGGCTCTCCTTCCGCAAGCCACAGTGCGTCCTGGTAGAGCCGAGCGGACTTCACGAGAGCGCTCGCCGTCGGGGGATCGAGCGTAACAAAGCTACGCAGGCGATCAGCGAAGTCGCCCTCACTGAGCGTCACGGGGTTGTTCATCGAGCGAACCGTCCTCGGCAGTCGCGCTCGGCGATCGGGCAGAACCCAGTCCACGTGACCGCCGAACCCCATCGGATCACCGAGCGGGTCTCCGTCAGCGGCGAACCGCCGCATCCATCCGCCAGCCTTCAACCGCGCGCCGGTACATAGTGAGAGGAGCGCGGCGATTTCCTCAGGCGGGTGACCACCGTGGTAGGCGTCGCGGCTGTTCTCGTCGCTGCGGTCCTTCGTGCAGAGACCGCCCCGAAGGACGAGCGCTGCCCGTGCGTGTCCATGCGGCGCGAGAGCGACTGCGTTCAAGACGGAGTAGGGACCGAGGCCGCGAAGCTCGCCCGTGAACCAAGCGTCGGAGAAAAGCGGCCACTCGTGCGTCTCGCTGGGCTGCTCACCCGCGTCGAATGCTTGCCAGTTCCGATGGGAGTAGGGAGCGGGCTGACTCGTCCTCGCCTTCGCTTTCGGTACGGCGTCCTGAACCATCACGCCAGCGTACGAGGACCGTTGGCCGAGATCACGCCGCCTCGACTCCCCCTTGCGCCCCGACCACGCCGGGGGCGATACGCTTCGGCGTGGGCTTCCTCTGCATGTATTGCGACGAGTTCCAGGCCGTCGGTCCAGCCGGGACCTGCGACCACTGCGAGCCCATGCCGGACGCGCCGAGGGACCAGCGCGTGCCGGAGCCGGAGGGCGAGCCCGCGCCGACGATCGTGTACCGGATCGTCCACGTCCCGACGGGGCGAGTGAGCGTGGCCGTCGTAGTGGACCCCGTCGAGGGCGTGATCCTCCGCGCCCCGCTGGACCTCGAGCCCGCCCGCATCGACTCCCTGGTGCGCCGCAAGGGCGCCTGGATCGTGCAGCAGCTCCGCAGCTTCGAGGACCTCCTGCCGGCGCCCACGCCGCGGGAGTTCGTCAGCGGGGAGTCGTTCTGGTACCTGGGCGGCAGCTACGGCTCGCGGTCGAGGTCCGGGTGGAGGCCGCGCCGGCCGTGGCCATGGAGGGCCGCCGCCTGCTGGTGCGGGTGCCTGCCCGGGGCGAGGTCCGGGCGGCGCTGGGGGCCTGGTACCGTCGCCGGGCTGCCGTCTACCTGCCGCATCGCCTGCGCCACTGTCCAGGCGCCTCGGGACCGACCCGCCCCCGCTCCTGATCCGCGAGCCCAGGAAGCGCTGGGGCTCCTGCGACTCCGCCGGCCGCGTCCGGATCAACTGGCGCGTCGTGCAGGTCGCCCCTAGGCTCGTGGACTACGTCGTGGCGCACGAGCTGGTCCACCTGGAGCACCCCAAGCACGACGCCGACTTCTGGGCGCGGCTGGGGGTGGTGATGCCGGATGCGGAGGTGCGGCGGGGTCAATTGAGAAAGCAAGGGGTGAGGGTGGCGTGGTAGATGGGGAGCCGGACAGGAACTCGGGGACCTCTTACCTGATCAATGCAGAGCAGCTTGGCTCATCTGTCAAGCGACTATTCTCGAAGGTGGCTACATCCCCAGCCTTCGAGCAAGCCATCGTCTTTGGCATGATGTTCCGATGCATTCGGCTATTCGAGGCCGTCATCGCGCTTTTGCGTGCAGGCTTCCTCGAAGAGAGCGTCTTTCTCTGGCGCTCGCTCTTCGAAGAAGGGTTACGCCTCCGGGACTTGGCCACCAATCCTAAGACGCGCAACGAGACATTGCTCGGATGGTTCAGAAGCTCTATACGCCAGAGAAAGGGCCTATTTCTGACAGCAAAGCACATTGGGCTAGACCAAGACATCGGTCAACAGTTGGAGGCGATTAAAATGGAGACTCAACAGCTCGAAGAACGCAAAAAACAGCTTGGGATCACCCGCGATCGCCAGTTCCTCTCAGTCAAGGATTTAGCGATCAGGCACGACAAAAAGGACGAGTATTGGGACTACGAGCTGGCTCACGAAATGGTTCACGGCAGCGATAGTGCCTGGATCTTTAGTCGCCAGCGCCAAAGTGACGGTACGCTTGCTTTTCACTCACGGACGCCTGATCGCGGGCTCGTGAGTGCGTTCTGCGCGCATGCGGCGGTGTCCCTGGTAGAGGCCCAAGAGGCGACATTCTCCATACTGGAGCGGGCTCCAGCGCCGGCGGCTATAAGGCAGCTCCTCAAGCAGATTCAGCTCCAAGCGAACGAGGATCCGAGTGCGCAGTCAGATAGCGGCAAATCATGAGCTCGTGCAGCTAACCGCGCGCAGTTCGAGCGCATGCTCGCGACAGGAGAGGTCCCTCTGAGCCGCGATGTGGCATGACTTGTTCAATCGACCTGATTGGAAGATGGAATAATGAGGATGAGGGCCGCCCTGTGGAGCGCCTTCCGTACAGAATGGGGCTTCCCGCCATTCACGAGTGCATGGTGAGGATCTTCCTCTGTCGGGTCACGGACAAGCTCCTGGGCGTGGCGCCTGCACTCACCAGCAGAAACCGACGCGAGGCCAAAACCGGGGAACCGATCGATCACGAAGGCCGGTGTGACCCCAGCGGCCTGTGCATCGCGACCGAGCGTGACAGACATTCCTGTTCCGTCCTTGCTGTTCTCAAACGCCGCTGAACTCAGGCGCCGTCCGCCGCTACCGTCGGGCACGTACCAGCTCGGATGGATGCGCCGCCATAGGGGGTCCTCGTTCTGAATCGTGAGGTCGTCAGGCACGAATTGCGGCTTCGTCGCTACCTTGTGGCCACGCTGCCGAGGCGACGCATCCAGTCATCGATCGCAGGATGGCCTGGAACTACCCATCGTTCCTCGGTCCTGCCTGTTCTCGAGTCATCTGCTGAGAGGCGCGCAGCGCCAGAGGGAAGACATGCGACCTCGATGTCAATTCCTCCTCCATGCCACTCGAGCTGCACACCGCCATTCGAGGTGGGCACGACGCTGGGCCTCCTGCTCGGCGTCGCCGAGGCCAGGAGCTGCATTGCATGTTCGGCCGCAACAGGAGAGATAGACGGAGCACCATAGGAGTCCCAACCAGTTTCCAGCCTGAGTATCGACTCAAGCTGGCTCCGCACGGCCGCTCGCCACTCGGTGTGGAGCCTCTGAGACCTCATCGATTCTTGGTCAGAGGTGCCGAACACAAGGACAGTGCTGACCGGAACGCCAGAGCCTGCGGCCTCTGTGCGGATCCACTCCTGTGCAGAGATGCCGGCCGGCGCTTCGCTCTCGGCAGGGGCACATGCGGAGGCTTCTATCGCGGGACTCATCGTTGCCTACCCCATGCAACGTGCATCGACGGAGTTGTTAGGGCGGCGAACTTGTTCACCACCCATTGGTGCCCGAGGTCAAGGAACCGGAATGCTCCAGCCAGATCGCTACCAATGGGAGCGCCTCGGGCGGTGAGTGTCATTGCGTACATCGGCTTTCGTGTCTCCGCGAAGAAGCCCGAGACTACAGATGCATGCAGCCGTCCGCATGGCGCACCCTCATCATCCTTCATAGGGAAAGCGGTGTCGAAGCGCACGTGTTCCGGGTGCTCCGACATCATCGCTCCCCCAGCGTCCGCAAGGAGGCGAAACAACTTTCCTGCCTCCCGATGCTCGGACCAGTTCTGGTCGGTCGCAATATGGTTGATGTAAGTCACCTCGCACTGATTCGGCGTTAGCTCTCCGATTTTCTCTCGCGCAATGAACTCGTGGAGAGCAGAAATCTCTGTCTCAAACTTGCTCCGGAGGTTGGCGTAGCGAGGGTAGTTCGGCTGCGACTCGACCTTCCTCCAGTTGTGCAAGAAACGATCGGGCTGAAGCTGGAGCACTTCGTCGCCGATTTTGTTGATGAACCAGCACCTTGGCAGAGGGGGGCGCGCGCCCAGCTCCAGGTTCAATTGAACGGAGCCTTTCTCGCGTGGCGCATCGAACTTCTCGAAAGTTGATGCAAGGGGGTGGCGGTCCTCGGTCTTCGGGAACTCGTTGCGGAAGATCCCCCAGACTGCTCCAAGGTGGGCTGCCGCCATCTCCACCACAGGGTCGAACTGGATGCCGAGGACGACCTCTGCGACAGGCGGACGCTCGAACTCGGGGAGGCCGGCGTCGGGGACGCGCTCCTTCTTCTTGCTGGATGCCATCTGGGCGGTTGGTCGAGGCCGAACGCGGAGGTGGCCCTACGGGGTGATCATAGGCTTGGAGGATGCCCGATCCCTACGACAATCAAGCGCCGGAAGTTGACGCGCCGCGGTGCATTTCTGGACGGGTACGGCCGCCATCGGCGTTCGAGCCGCGCCTGAGGCCCTACGCCGCCTCGCCCTTCCTCCGCCGCCCGCCGCGGCGGGCCTTCTCCGCGATCCTGATCCCGAGCCCGACGATGGCCGGCGCCAAGGCCGCGCGGGCGGACTCGACCGCCGCGGCCACGTCCTTGTTCCCCGCCTCGACGGCCACCCTGCCGGCCTTGTCCAGCGCGCGCACGGCCAGGACGAACGCCTGGCCCTCGGGGCCAGACAGCAGACCAGGCCTCGAAAGGTGCTCATGCCTGATGGGGTGCTGGCCGAAGCAGGGATGTCCCCCTCCTAGGAGTTCCCATGCACATGACCGAAGGTCGCGTTCGCAACGCTCTCGTGCCGTTCCTCAATCGCCTCGGCTACCACATGACTAAGGTCCGCGGACGGGGACAGCCCGGCGTCGACATCAAGGCTCGCAACGCCAAGTTCGCCCGGTACTTCGAGATCGAAGTCAAGGGAGAGCCCGGACGAGCAGCGAAGAGTCAACAGTCCGGCCGCGAGGTGCGATTCCTGGCGGGACTTGGCCAGATTCTCACGCGCATCCGGCCCGAGCGTGAGTACCTGTACGCCATCGCGTATCCCGCGAGCTACAAGGCCATGGTGTGTAGGCGCGTCGCCCCGACGACGATGAAGTGCCTACGACTCTCCTTCTTCTTCGTCTCGTCCAATGGGCACGTTGAGCACGTCACCTGGAGAGAGATGGCGAGGTTGGAGGCCGCCGCATAGCGGGGAGCCCTCGTCATGGCTGATTGGCTGCAAGCATCCTGCGGACCGCCTCCTCCGCGGATTCCACGCGTGCGTCCTTCAGCCATGTGGTGGTCTCGCCACCTCGGCGCCTGACTACGAAGCAGCCATGGGCACCTGAGTGCCCGGTCAGGTGGAACTCGTGGACGAAGCCTATCCAAGGGCCAGACGGCGTCGGGACGTTGACCCAATGGTTGGCCGTCAACTCCGCGTCGTATCCGATCAGGTCGCGGAGCGCGCCTGCGACTCCCTCGTCGGAGAACTCGGCGGGCAGCGGTTGCTTCACTAGAATGCTCATGATTATGGGGCTCCTGTAGAAGGGGGAGAGCAGAATGAGAGCGTCCCGGAGGCTGGGTGGCTACAAAGTCTGGAGCCGTGAGCACCGGCCGGTTGCCCGGGGCAACGGCTTCCGCCGCCCGGGCATTCCAGTCAGGTTGACCTGGCCTTACGCCGCCTCCCCCTTCCTCCGCCGTCCGCCGCGTCGGGGCTTCTCCGCGATCCGGATCCCGAGCCCGACGATGGCCGGCGCCAGGGCCGCCCGGGCGGACTCGATCGCCGCGGCCACGTCCTTGGTCCCGGCCTCGAC
>Ga0315910_10005095_pt1 | contig 10832 bp, 15 predicted proteins | sample EdamamesoilMG_FD_204470 | JGI IMG/M metagenome (GOLD analysis project Ga0315910, IMG submission 204470) | Garden soil microbial communities collected in Santa Monica, California, United States - Edamame soil | ecosystem: Environmental > Terrestrial > Soil > Garden | place: USA: California...
CGATCGCACGCAGGCACAGAAGCTGGTCCTCAAGTACCGCACTGTGGCGGCCGCGGATGCGCTGCGCGAGGTGCGCGAGCGCTGGAATGCGCTTCTGGACAAGGTGCGCATCCGTACGCCGGACCGCGCGCTGGATCTGCTCTTCAATCGCTGGCTGCTGTACCAGACCACGGCCTGCCGACTGTGGGGAAGGGCCGGGTTCTACCAGGCCGGCGGCGCCTACGGATTCCGCGACCAGCTGCAGGACGTGATGGCGCTGATGGTGAGTTCTCCGGACCAGGCAAGGGCACAGCTGCTGCGCGCGGCCGCCCGACAGTTCCTGGAAGGCGATGTGCAGCACTGGTGGCATCCCCCCAGCGGCCGCGGCGTGCGCACCCACATCTCTGATGACCTGCTGTTCCTGCCCTACGTGGCCAGCCACTATGTGCAGGTCACCGGCGACCGCTCGGTCCTCGATGAGAGCATCAGCTTCATCGAAGGACCGCCGCTGACCGCGGAACAGGAAGACTCGCACTATGTGCCGCAGGTCTCTGAAGTGCACGCAAGCCTGTACGAGCACTGCGTGCGCGCGCTGGAACGCAGCCTTCCCGTCGGCGCCCACGGGCTGCCGCTGATGGGCGGCGGCGACTGGAATGACGGCATGAACCGCGTGGGCCACGAGGGCCGGGGCGAAAGTGTCTGGCTGGCCTGGTTCCTCATCGCGACGATGCGCGAATTCGAGCCCATTGCCCGGGAACGTGGCGATGAGGAGCGGGCAAACCGGTGGGAACGGCATTGCACCGCCCTTGCCGAGGCCTGCGAACGTGAGGCCTGGGATGGTGCCTGGTATCGCCGCGCCTTCTTCGACGACGGCACTCCACTGGGATCGGCAACGAACCAGGAATGCCGCATCGATTCCCTGGGGCAGAGCTGGGCGGTGCTATCGGGCGCGGCCGATCCAGAGCGCGCCGCGATGGCGATGACGGCGGTGGAGCAATACCTGGTCCAGGGTGAGCACGGACTGGTGCTGCTGTTCACGCCGCCCTTCGATACGGCGCCGGTGGATCCAGGCTACATCAAGGGTTACGTGCCCGGACTGCGGGAGAATGGCGGCCAGTACACCCACGCATCGGTGTGGGTGCTGATGGCCCAGGCCATGCGTGGCAATGCCGCCGAGGTTTCGCGCCTGCTGCGCATGCTCAATCCGGCCAATCGTTCCGCATCCACGGACGGTGCAGGCCGCTATCGGGTCGAGCCCTACGTGCTCGCTGCCGACATCTATTCGGGCGAGGGCATTGCCGGACGCGGTGGCTGGACCTGGTACACCGGTGCCGCCGGCTGGATGTACCGCGCCATACTGGAGTCAGTGCTGGGCGTGCGCGTGCGCGGCGAGGAACTGTGGCTGGATCCCTGCCTGCCCGATCACTGGCCGGGATTCGAGGTGGAGCTGGATCTGCCCGGCACGTTCTATCTGGTGAGAGTCGAGCGCGGCAAGGCGCAACGACTACTCGACGGACAGCCTGTCGCAGGTCCGGCGGTGCCCCTGCTGCGCGATGGCAGGCGACACACGGTGGAACTCTTTCTCCACTAGGCAGGTGCTCGCGGCCAGTTCGGTGTTGTCGGCGATTGCGCGTTGCACCGGCACCAGCGCAGCTCTCGCCAGCACCATGCTGCCCACCAGCATGGGCACTCCAAGAAGCCATATCAGTAGAAGTCGCATCAGCAGATCATCCTTGCGTGAATGACGGTATTCCATCAGCCGGGGGAGATTTCTCGCGGCACGTATTCCTTCCTCCCTGTAGGAACGTGCCTACGCCGGTTGTGGTATCAATCAATGTCGCCGGCTTGCGCCATTGCCGGGACACAGGCCTTGCTGCACTATTGGCGGCAACAGGCGGCCCGAGCGCGTGAGGCGATTTCCTGTTCTCGTCCAGGGAGTCGGACGTGGGATCGGCCCGGGCGGGCCCAGACGGAGATGCCAATCCCGCCATGCACAAGCGACTGATCAAGGAAGGGTTCAATCGCCGCTTCGTGCTGGTCCCCCTTCTGTTGTCCGTTGGGCTGGTGGTGCTCGGCTTCGCCATCACCGAGGCAAGGCGCGCCCAGACCCGCCAGCTCGATGACGTGCTGAGCGATCGTCAGGAGGTCCTCCGCCTGATCAGCGAGACCATCAGCAGCACACTCGAGGCGGAGAGCGCGCAGCGCGGCTTCCTTCTGACGGGCGAGTCCCAGTACCTGGCGCCCATGGATACCGGACTGGCCGAAGCCCAGCGCTACCTCGAAGAACTGATCCTGCTGTACCGCGGCCTGGATCCGTCAGCCATCCCTGTTCTGGAAGGTGTCCGTCGAGATCTGGACCGCAAGATGCAGGAGATGCAGCAGACGGTGACCCTGCTGAAGCTGGGCCAGGCGCGACAGTCACTGGACCTGGTCAAGTTCGACGTGGGACTGCAGATGATGCAGTCCATCAGCGACGCGCTCGGGGCCCGGCGGGCCCGCGAGCGCGACAAGGTACTGGCCGGCCTCAGCAAGTGGGATTCGGCCATGCGGCTGAACACCATGATCAGCCTGGGCAGCATGGTGTTCACGATACTGGTACTGATGACGCTGGGCCTTCTGGCCACGCGGGACATCCGGCGACGCGAGAGCTTCGCCACCGACCTGGCCTCGCAGATCGATGAACGCACGACCGAACTGCGCGACCTGAGCCGGCACATGAGCCGGGTGGCCGAAGCCGAGAAGTACGCGCTGGCCCGCGAGCTGCACGACGAACTGGGCGGCGTACTGGTTGCGATGCGCATGGACATCTCGCAGATCCGCAAGCGCCTCGGCAACGAACACCCGGAACTGAAGACACACTGGGAGCGCGTGGAACAGGCGCTGGCCTCGGGCCTGGAACTCAAGCGGCGCGTCATCGAGGAACTGCGGCCCACGCTGCTGGACAACATGGGGCTGTTCACCGCGCTGCGCTGGCTGGCGACCCAGCGCAGCGAACAGGCCCAGATCAAGCTGGAGCTGTTCGGACTGGAAGAGGACATCGACCTGCCTCCCGAAACGGCCATCGCCGTCTTCCGCACCGTGCAGGAAGCCATCGCCAACACGCTCAAGCATGCGGGCGCCACGCGCCTCAGCGTGCACGCGGAGGTGAGCGCCGAGCACCTCTCGGTCAGCGTCGCGGACAACGGCCGCGGCCTGCCGCCGGATGCCGAGCGGCGCAGCGGCGCCCATGGTCTCAAGCAGATGCGCTTCCGGATGGAGTCCGTGGGCGGCACGTTGCGCTTCACGTCCTACGAATCGCGCGGCACCACGATCGAGCTGACCGTGCCGCTGATGGCGGCCGCACCCGCCGCCTAGCTGAAGGGAGCCTCCATGGATTTCGCGGAGCGCAGGCGCGCCACGATCTCGGGCAGGCGCTCGAAATCCATCGCCTTGTTCAGGAAATGCTCCACGCCGAGCTGCCGCGCGCGCTCGCGGTACTGGGGCAGCGCGTAGTTCGTCATCACGATGGTGGTGGGACGATGGCCACCGAGCGATTCGAGCACGCCGAATCCCGTCCCTAACTTGAGCTGCAGGTCGAGGATGAGAAGGTCCACCGGCTCGTCATGCAGGGCCCGCAGGGCGGTGGTCTCGTCCTCCACCGTGGGCAGGACCCTCACGCCCTCCTCCTGCACCAGCAGCTCGCGCACGCGTTCGGCGATGCGCGGCGAATCCTCCACCAGCAGCACGCAAAGCTCTCTCTCTGCGCATTCGACCATCAGCTCATCAACCCGTTGCGCAGCGCATAGGAGGTGATATCCGCATTGGACTTGAACGACATCTTTTCGAGCACGCGCGTGCGATAAGTGCTGACGGTCTTCACGCTCAGCGACAGCTCGCTTGCGATCTCCGAAACGGACTGTCCGGACGCAAGCTTGCAGAAGATCTGGAACTCGCGTTCCGAAAGCCCGGCGTGCAGCGGCTTGTCGTGGTCGGAGTCGAGCTCCGACACCAGCAGTTCGGCCAGGCTGCTGCTGACATAACGCTTGCCAGCCATGACCTGGCTGACCGCCTTCATCAGCTCGTCGGGCGCACTCTCCTTCGAGAGATAGCCGCTGGCTCCGGCCTTCAACACGTTCACCGCGTATTGCCTCTCCGGATAGGCACTGAGCACCAGCACCCGGGTTTCCGGATACGAAGCGCGGACATGTTTGAGGATGTCCAGTCCGCCGCGATCCGGCATGTTGATGTCGAGGATGAGCAGGTCAAACCGTGCCCCCCGCAGCATGTCCAGCGCCTGGGAGCCGCTCGAAGCTTCCGCGATCGAAGCGAAGCGGCCGTTCTGCTGCAGGTACTGCCGCAACCCTGCCCGCACCAGTGCGTGGTCATCCGCAATCAGGACCCTGGTCATAGTTGGCTTACTCCCATGCTTGCCCACCCCCAAGAAGGGGAGATGACGCGGAATTCTTGCCGACACCGCAGCTTCGGCAACGCGGATGCCAACGGCAGCACGTGTGGGACGAATCCTACACCATCGACGCTGCCGCAGTTTCCTACGCGCCCTGGCGCGCTCCTCCCACAGTCCCGCCTGACCGCGTGAACGACACTGTCCCCGAGGAATATGGAGGATCACGGAATGAAAAGACACTGGAATACGGCTGTAATTCTTGCGGCGGCGAGCTTGCTCACGCTGGGACTCACCGCCTGCGAGAAGAAGGGACCCGTGGAGCAGACGGCCGAGGAAATTGACGAAGCCGTGGATACCGTCAAACGTGGTGAGGAGTCCACCGCCAACAAGGTGGATGACGCCGTGGACGAGTTGCGGGATTAGCGATCAGGCCCTGCGGCGGGCTCATCGCCCGCCGACGTTGCCCAGCAGGGTCATGAGCGTGCCGGCGAGGCCACGGGCCTTGCCCTGCGATCTCCCCGACCTGCGCCCTTTCTTCAGACGTCGGCCAACGAACATGGAGAACAGCCCCCCCAGCAGCATGGTGGCGGTTCCGCGCTTCTGCCCATCGAGCAGGAAGCGCATCGTTGCACTGCGCGGGAATACATCGGCGTGGCCCGTGGCACTTTCACCCGGGACCATCATGGAACGCAGCCTTTCGCGACTGCGCTGCAGGTCCTGCGCTACGGCCTGTGGGTCCATTGGCGGAACAGTTCCTGGTCCTTGCGCAGCTCATCCCGCAGGACGGTGGACGCGGGTCCGTACTGGCGATCCGCGAAGGCTACGTAGAGTGCGATTGCCGTGAGCACCAGCAGTGCCAGCGCGCTGGCCACCACATAGATGAGGCGCCAGCGTGTATCCCAGAAGGCCACAAGGCCAATCATCCAGGTGGCCATCAGGCCAACGATGGATGACGCCAGGGCTACGGCCGCCCATGCCAGGCGGCGCGCCCAGGCGCCGCGGTACTCGGAGGCTGCCGCAACACCAAGTTCCGCATAGGAACCCAGATGATGCACCAGCGCTTCGAGCACCGCCATCGCACGCAGCGCTATCGCCTGCATAGAATCGCGCCCGCCACCAGGCCCGCGGCCGCAGACACTCCGATCGCCGTCCAGGGATTGTCGTGAACGTACTCATCTGTCGCCCGTGCAGCGCGCCGGGTGCCTTCCATCGCCTGCTCGACGCTGTAGCGGGTTGCGCTCTTCACACGCTCGATGGAACCCTCGACCTTGCGACGCAGGCGTGCGATGTCCGCGTCATTCACGTTGGAGACCTTGCGCAGGAGTTCTTCCACGTCATCGAAGAACTTCTGCAGCTCCGAGGCCCTGCGACGCAGGGATTCTTCCGCATGGTCCCCCGCGTCCCCGGCAAGGTCGGCCAGATGTTCAGCAGCGTTAGCCATTCTCAGATCCTCCTATTCCGCCCCAGCAGGAATGTGGCAAGTGCAATGACGAGAAATACCACGAACAGGATCTTCGCGATGCCCGCGGCACCCGCTGCGATGCCGGAAAAGCCCAGCAGGGCAGCGATCAGCGCGATCACGAAGAAGACTACGGCATAGTGAAGCATGTTGAACACCTCATGACGGCCTGCGGCCGGACAGAGTCAATGGTCACCAGTAACGCTGTGGCGCGTTAGTCAGGACCGCATCCGAAGACCTGTAGGAGAGCCCTGATCTCCGTGTAAGTACGGAGATACCCGGATGCGGGAACACGGTGCGGTGGCATCGGTGGAAACCCTCATTCACCCGCCACCACCAGCCGGCTGCTCACGCGCTGCACGCCTTCGACGCCACGCGCCACCTGCTCGGCGGCTGCACGGCTTTCCTTCGAAGGAACCAGCCCATGCAGTCCGATGACATCCTCTGCATCGATGCTCACGACCACGCCAAGATTCCTGGTACGTGAATCCGCGCGCAGCGCCGCTTCGACTACGCGTACCAGTTCCGGCACCTGCGTCGGTTCCGGGCGGGAACCGGTGACGGTGAGATGGCTGGCGACGCGCACTCCCTGCGAGTTCTGCTCGGCCACGGCCAGTGCACGGGCGGCCTGAGATTCGGTGGATACCTCGCCGGTCAGCACGATGGTGTCCGCATGAACCACGGCGGTGACGGCACCCGCAGGCACTTCCTTCGAACCACGCAGCGCGAGCCGCACATCCTCGAGGACCATGCGCGGATCCACCTTCTCACTGCCCTGGGCCGCGGGGAACGCGTCCTCCGCCACCGCGGCTGGATATGTGGTGACGGAACTGCAGGTCGCAGCAAGGAAGGCAGCCAGTATCGCAGCGGGTGCTCTCATGCCGGGAACCTCGACTACGTGAGTTCGCGAAACCACCCCGTCGTTCGGGAAGTCTCGGCACTCCCGCATCGCCGCGACAATCGTCTGTGGGCAGATACAGGGGTAGGACATCGCTGACCCGTGCGCAGCGGACGGGTTTAGGACGGACCCTATGGATGCATTCGTGCTGCACCTACAGCCGCCAAGCGGCCCTGGATACAGCATTGCGCCATCCGCACCATCTGCGGCCATTGGCAAGGAGAAATGTGATGAGCAAACCGATACTTCCCGTACTGGCCGCATGCGCCTCACTCGCGTTGGCGCTGTCGGCCTGCAATCGCGCGGAATCGCCTGCGGATGTCGCCGCGGACGTCAGCGACGCCCAGTCCGACCGCACCGAATCCGTCGCTGACGCACGCATGGACCAGGCCGAAGTACTTTCCGACACGGCGGCAGCGGCCTCCTCCACCGATCCGGATGACCGCGGCGATGCGATCGAGGATCGCGCGGAGGCGCGCTACAACACGGCCATCGCCGAAGCCAAGGGCGACCTGGATGTAGCCAAGGAAGGCTGCGAATCGCTCAGCGGCACGGCGCAGGCGGACTGCAAGAAGAGCGCGGAAGGCGCTTACGACGCGGCACGCCAGAGCGCGGAGCAGGCCCTGGAAGCCGAGCGGTCGCGCAGCGGTGCCACGCAGAAGCTCGACAACTGAGGAGCATTCATGAACCGCGACATCATCGAAGGCAACTGGAAACAGGTCAAAGGCCGGTTCAAGGCCCGTTGGGGCAAGCTGACCGATGACGAACTGGATGAGGCAGAGGGCAATTACGAAGCCCTGTGCGGCAAGATACAGAAGGCTTACGGCCTCTCGCGTGAGGAGGTCGAACAGGAACTCGAGCGCCTGAACTGACGCGATCCGGTGCCCGACCAGTGGCACCGCAAATGGAAAGGGCCCCGGGATGACCCGGGGCCCTCTTCACTTCAGTGAACATGACGCTTACTTCTTGACCTGCAGGTCGTTGTTCACGGTCTTCACGCCTTCCACCGAGCGGGCGATCTCGCTGGCAGTGCGGACCTCGGCCGCGGAACTGGCCCAGCCGGAAAGCTTCACGACGCCATTGGTCGCATCGACATTGACGTCCAGGCCGTCGACGCGCTCGTCATCGAGGAGCTTGGCCTTCACCTTGCTCGTGATCGTCACGTCGTCGACATACTGGCCTGCAGTGGACTCCCCACGGAACACATTGCAGCCCGAAACTGCAATTCCCGCGGCGACCGCCGCGACCGCGGCCCTGGTGATGATGTTCATTGCATCTCCTTCGGCTTGGTGCTGTACCGCACATGCGGTGACACCAGAATGCGCATGGCTCCAGTCCTGAGCCAGCAGCAGGCTGCGCGCGATGCTGTAGGAACCGGTGCCTGCGAAAGTCAGCGCGGGGCTCAAAGCCATTTCCTACAGCACTTGGGCGGCTTCACCGGCAGTGCCTCCCTGACCATCCCCCGATGCTGCACTCGAACATGCGAGTGATCTCCACCGGAGGAAGGACATGCAGATGGCTGCCGATACGCAACAGCCCGCGACTTTCCGCGACACGCCCCTGGGTTTTCTCCCCGGCCTCCGCGCCGTGCGGACGCGAACCAGCGCGCAACTCGCGGGGCGCGTGGCGGATGACGGTGCGAAGGTGGAAAAGGGCCTCGTGGTCTGCCTGCTCAACGAGGCCCTGGCCACCGAGATCGCCTGCATGCTGCGCTACCGCCGGCATTACTTCCTGATGCGGGAGTCCCTGAGCGAGGCCGAGAAGGGAGAACTGCTCGACCGCGCCAACGAGGAGCAGCTTCATGCCGACATGCTGGCCGAACGCATCGTGCAGCTGGGCGGCGTGCCGGACCTGAGCCCGCTGAGCATCTGCGACATGGAACTCGCCGGCCTCGTCGACAGCGAAACACCCCGGGACATGCTGCGCGAGGAGCTTGCCGCCGAGCGGATGGCGGTCGAGGTGTATGCCGGGATCATCCAGTACGTGGGCGAGGAGGATGCGATCACGCGATGCCTGCTCGAAGAAATCCTCGCCAACGAGAAGGAACATGCCGGAGAGCTCACCAGGATGCTGGATGGGTTCGAGGGCGACCACGCCTGAACAAGGCCAATAAAGAAGAGGAGAACACGCATGAGCAAACCGGTCATTTCAGCCTGTGCGCTGATGGCACTCGCGGCATCGGGAATGTCTGCCCCGGCCACGGCAGTGGAAGGCTTCTATGCAGGCGCTTCGGGAATGCAGTCGCGGTTCGATGCCGATGACTTCGAGGTGGAGGATGTGGATGACGAGGACACCGGCTGGAAAATCATCGCCGGGTATCGCGCCTCGCCCAATTTCGGCGTCGAAGCCGCGTTCACCCAGTTCGGGAAGGCCGAGGCGCCCGCGGTGGGCCTGGAAGGTCCATTCGAGGCCAAGGCCCAGGCATTCTCTGTGTTCGGCGTCGCACTGGCTCCGTTGGGGCCGGTGAACCTGTTCGCGAAGGTCGGGGCGGCGCGCATCGATGCCGAAGGCACTGTGGGCGCCGTGTTCTTCGAGGACAAGGAGATCGAACTGGCCTACGGCGCCGGTGCGCAGATGGATATCGGCCGCATCGGACTGCGCGTCGAGTACGAGAAATTCGATACCGACGTGATAGGAGACCTGGACGTGATCTCGGCCGGCATCACGTTCTCGTTCGGTCCAGCTGGCTAACCTGCCCCCTGGTGCGCGGATCGAGGTCGCGGGTGGTTGCCCCTGGAACCACCCGCACCTCCCCGCGCGCGTGCGCGATGGTCAGCTAGTCGCGATTCTCAGGTGCCGCGTCCGGCGCATCTCATCCACCCCTGGCCTGCCGGATCAGGGTCACCATTTCCTCGCCGACCAGGTTCTCGCGACCGCCCGCCTTGTTTTCCAGCGCGTCCAGCACGGTCTTGCCGGCCGCATCGGTGATGTCCAGCCTCGCACCTTGCTCGATGAGGTAGCGGACCACACGCGTCCAGTTCTGGCTGATGGCGCCGAACAGCGCGGTCTGCCCCTGCCGGTCGGTCATCGAACTGGGCCGCGCGATGATGGCCGTGTGGCTGCTGGTGTCGCTGATGCGCGCGTTCACATCGGCTCCTGCGGCGATCAGCATGCCGATGACGGCGATCGCATTGGTCTGCGGGTCCGACCCTGCGATCGGTCCCTGGCCGCCCGTCTGCAGTCCCCGCGCGGCACCGATGGCCGAGGCCGCCATCAGCGGCGTCACTCCCATCACATTGGGCAGGTCGGCGATCGCGCCATGCTCGAGCAGCAGTTGCACCGCCTCCTGATCGACCGACAGCGCGGCGCGCAGCAGGGGTGTGCAACCCGTGGTGATCAGGTCATCAGTGAACCGGCCGCGGAAGGGCCGGTGCATGTCGAGCTGGGTGTTGGGATCCACGCCCATCTCCAGCAGGCGCCGCATCACCTGCAGTGCGCTGTTGACGGGCGGCGCGCCCGGAGCCTCGGTGAACGCCACACCCGCAGGTCCACCGGGCCCGGATTCGCCGCTTCCCTGGGCGCCGGGTGCGGAAGCGGCGGCTCCTGCGCCTCGCGCGCCACCACGTGTACGCATGTCGGCCGTGAGGTACAGCGCCGTGCGGCCCCACCAGTCGAACAGGTGAGGATTCGCACCCTTGTCCAGCAGCAGGTTCGCGATTGCATAGTTGTTGTTGTCGATGGCGTTCATCAGCGGCGTGACGCCTTCGGGCGTCGGCCGGTCGATGGCCGCACCCGCTTCCAGAAGCGACTTCGCACACTGCAGGCAGCCAAACCGCGTGGCGAACAGCAGCGGTGTGAGGCCGCCGGCATTGCGGTACTGCGCGCGCGGCTCGGAGGTGATCTGGTTGCCCCAGTCATTGGCCGCGGCGCGGACATCGACCTCGGCCTTCTGCTGGATCAGGTAATCGACGACCTCGGGACTGTTGGCAGAAATCGCCCACATCAGTGCCGTCTGGTTCCGGTAATGCTCGCGCTCGTTGACGCGCGCACCTGCCTTCACGAGGGCCTGGACGATGGGCAGCGAGCCATTGCGCGCCGCTACCATCAGCGGCGTCTGGTTGTCGTCGTTGCCGAGATTGGCGTCGGCGCCCGCCTGCAGCAGCAGCCCCACC
>Ga0315910_10005097_pt1 | contig 10827 bp, 14 predicted proteins | sample EdamamesoilMG_FD_204470 | JGI IMG/M metagenome (GOLD analysis project Ga0315910, IMG submission 204470) | Garden soil microbial communities collected in Santa Monica, California, United States - Edamame soil | ecosystem: Environmental > Terrestrial > Soil > Garden | place: USA: California...
GGATGGATCTCGTGGAAGCGCGCGAACAGCGGGGGCAGCACCGAGTTCGAAAACGTCTCCGAGGCCGTCACGCGCAATACGCCGGAGAGCTGCTGGTCCCGGCCGCTGATTTCCCGATCGAGCGCCAGCAGCTCGGTCTCGACGCGTTCGGCCGTATCGGCGGCGCGAATGCCCGCGGCCGTGAGCTGGTAGCCGCGCGCCGAACGGTCGAACAGGCGCACCCGCAGGCGCTTTTCCAGCGCGTTCAAGCGGCGGAACACCGTGGAAAGGTCGATCTCGAGCGCTTCAGCGGCGCCGGCCAGCGTTTTCTGGCGCGATAGCGCCAGGATCAGCGGAAGATCTGCGACATCGAGCTTCTCGGCGGTGTTTGCAGCCATGCAAACGAGATTTGCCATATGACCGATGTGTTTGCAACGGCGCAGACCTACATTTCTCCCCAGCGCAATCCTGCGTACCCATTCTTACGGGAGATCGTCATGTCTGCATTGATAGAGAAGGGAGACGCCACGGGCGCCGCGGTTCTGCGCGTATCGCTCGGCGTCATGTTCCTGGCGCATAGCGTCGTTCTGAAGCTGTTCACGTTCGGGCTGGCCGGAACGGCCGGCTATTTCGCATCACTCGGACTGCCGGCGAGCTTCGCGTACCTGGTGTTTGCCGCCGAAGCCATCGGTGGCGCGCTCCTGATCGCGAACGTGGCCACGGGCTGGGTGTCACTGGCGCTGATTCCGGTGCTCGCGGGCGCCTTCTGGGTGCATGCCGGTAACGGCTGGGTGTTCAGCGCGGCGGGTGGCGGCTGGGAATACCCGCTGTTCCTGATCATCGTGTCGGCGGTGGTAGCGCTGCAGGCTTTCGCGGCGAATGCCCGGACGGTCGGCAAGCCCGCGGCGCTTGGGAACGCGGTCCATCAGGCGTAACAATGGCGGCATGTCGAATGCCGAATTGTTTGCAACGGTAGCGCGCGAGTACGCGAACTTCAGGCCCGGCTATCCACCGGAACTGTTCGAGTGGCTCGCGCGCATTTCTCCGGCTCGCGATTCGGTCTGGGATTGCGGCTGCGGCAGTGGACAGGCGAGTGTCGCGCTCGCCGAGCACTTCGAAGTGGTTCACGCCACCGATGTGGCACCCGAGCAGATAGCCGCCGCGAAACCTCATCCCCGCGTGCGTTATTCCGTGGCCTCCGCCGAACATTCGCACCTTGCTGCGCAGTCCGTGGACCTGGTGACCGTGGCGCAGGCGCTGCACTGGTTCGATGTGGGCGCCTTCTACAGGGAAGCGCGCCGCGTGGCGCGGGCCAACGCCGTGATAGCGGTGTGGAATTACCCCCGTCCGCGGTTCGACGATGCGGAGCTCGATAAACGCTTCTTCGCGTTCTATTCAGAAGTGGTTGGGCCGTACTGGCCGCCGGAACGCCGCCACATCGAAGCTCGATATCACACGCTGCCGTTCCCGTTCGAGGAGATCCGCGCGCCGGAATTCGGCCTCGATCTCTCGTGGAATCTCGAGCAGGTGTTGGGCTACGTGAGCAGCTGGTCGGCGACTGCGCGGTATCGCAAGGCACTGGGAACAGACCCGGTGCCGCTGCTGCGTGAGTCGCTGGGGGCCGCCTGGCCGGTGGCCGGCGCCAGCGTCCCGATGCGCATGCCCATTGGTTTACGAGCCGGGGGCATGCGCGTCGGAAAGCTGGCGGGACGTAGTTAGATCAATTCGCGGACGCCGTCGCGCTCTTCGCGCAGTTCCTTGTCCGTGGCTTCCATGCGCTTGCGCGAAAACTCATCCACGGTGAGGCCCTGGACGATCTTGTAGTCGCCGTTGGCGCAGGTCACCGGGTACGAATACACCACGCCTTCCGGAATGCCGTAGCTGCCGTCCGAAGGCACGGACATGCTGATGAAGTTGTCGCCCGCGGTGCCGAGGTGCCAGTCGCGCATGTGATCGATGGCGGCCGACGCCGCCGAGGCGGCAGACGACGCGCCGCGCGCCTTGATGATGGCGGCGCCGCGCTGCTGAACGGTGGGGATGAAGGTGTCTTCGTACCACTTGCGTTCAACGAGTGTGTGGGCCGGCTTGCCGTCGACGGTGCAGTAGTTCAGATCCGGATACTGCGTCGAGGAGTGATTGCCCCAGATGAGCATCTTGCGGATGGACGTCACGTGGCTGCCCGTCTTCTCGGCGAGCTGCGACACGGCGCGGTTGTGATCGAGGCGCGTCATCGCGGTGAAGTTGCGCGGGTTCAGGTTCTTCGCGTTGGCGCGCGCGATCATCGCGTTGGTGTTCGCGGGGTTGCCGACGACGAGCACGCGGATGTTGCGATCTGCCACGTCGTTCATCGCCTTGCCCTGCGCGGAGAAGATCTGCGCGTTGGCCATCAGCAGGTCCTTGCGCTCCATGCCGGGGCCTCGCGGGCGGGCGCCGACGAGCAGCGCCGCATTGCAATCCTTGAACGCCACGCGTGCGTCGTCGGTGGCGACGATCTTGTTGAGTGTGGGAAACGCGCAGTCGTTGAGCTCCATCACCACGCCGGCGAGCTGCGGCAGGGCCGGAGTGACTTCGAGCAGGTGCAGATTCACCGGCGTGTCCGCGCCCAGCATCTGGCCGGAAGCAACGCGAAAGGCGAGGGCGTAACCAATCTGACCGGCGGCACCGGTAATCGCGACATTGACTGCGGGTTTCATCAGCACTCCGGACGGGCCCCAATGGATGGGGAAATAAACGGGGGGCGGATTCTAGCAGGCGAAGCCTGCCGCTTCAGCGGTCCGGGGAGGAGGCGTAGGCGCGCTGGGCGCGCTTGAATTCCGTGTATTCCGCCTCGGCGCGCGCGGTGTCCCCCGTGTCGCGCAGACGCTGGATTTCAGCCTGCCAGGTCTTGGGATCCCGGCGCCAGGCAGGGACTTCGCCCGCCGCAACCACGGGGGCCGTGGCCGCTTCCACGCGTACTGTTCCCGCCGCCTCTTCGGCCGTCGGCGAAGCGTCGCCGGCCGGTGCCTCGACGCGATCCGTGATGCTCTGTACGGTGACCTCGGCTTTCGGCGCCGTGTCCTGCGGCATCCCCGCCTTGAAAATGACTGCGAAGGCGATCAACAGCGTGGCCGCCAGCGCGAGCGGCATGGACCAACGCGGCGCACTGAATACGCGCATGGGTTCGGGCGGCTCGATGGCCTCCCGGGCCTGGCGGAGCACCACGCGATCGAGCTCAGCCGGCGGCTCGAACATATCGTCGTCAGGCCGGCGGAACACCGGCTTGCGGCGGTTGAGGAATTCCTCGAATTCGTCGTCGGGGCCGGTCATCAGGCCTCCGCGGCGGCCAGGGCCGTCTTGAGTTTGGACACCGCGTAACGCAGCCGGCTCTTTGCCGTCTCGGCGCCGACCCCGGTGATACGCGCGATTTCCTCGAGCGACAAATCCGACTCCTCGTGCAGTAGATAGACGTCGCGCTGTTCGGGTGGCAGCGTGGCCAGCGCGGCGCGGTAGCGGCGCGAGGTTTCGTCCCTCGACACTGCCGTATCCGGCTGCGTGTCCTCCGCGGCCGGCAGCAGGTCCGCGTCGTCGGCATCTTCGATGCGAAGACCCGTCGGCCGGGACTTCGTGCGGCGACAGTGATCGATGAAGCAGTTGTGCGCAAGCGTGAAGAGAAAAGTGCGGAATTTCGCGCGCGGTTCGTAACGCAGGCGATTGACGATCACGCGGCTCCAGACTTCCTGGAAAAGATCGTTCGCGATTTCGCCATCGCGCGCCTGGCGGGTGAGATAGCGATAGAGCGCGCCGCGATGGCGCGCGTACAGAGTTTCGAAAGCGCGTATCTCGCCGCGTGCATAAGCGAGCATCAGCTGCGCGTCTTCGTCGTCACTCACGACCTCGACTGTACGCGGGCGGCGGGGTCGCGCGAAGCGCACCGTGTTCTCCGAAGTAGTGAGGCCATCCATCGTGAAGGTCGCCGCGTTCACGGCTGCATCGACTCGTCGATGACTTCGATTTCCACGCGGGCCATCAACTCACGTGGAGGTTCGAAATAAGGCAGGTCTTCCTGAGTCTGGACGCATGTAGCGGTCGAAGTTCGCTGCTTCGGTGCGTCCTGGCGCACCCATCCGGCTGCCAACGCCCCATGTGCCACGATAATTCCCGCTATAAACAACAACTTAGGGCCCATGTGCGCTCCTGCCGCGGAACGTCCGCCTCTGTGACTTGCAACGCGGCAGAAATATTTTTCGGGTTAGGGCTTGTTTCTGAGTTGGTGTTGTAGTTATATATAACACCAACACGTAGGGCGAATCGCAAAGGGCGAGGCGCTCTGAAACGAAGAGATAACGCAGAGACAAGGAGACGATCATGAAGACCCTGAACCTCAAAGCCATCGCGAGCGCTTTCGCTGCCCTGGCCCTCACGTTTGTCCTGAGCTGGACGTTCGTCGACGCCACGAAGGTGGCGCGCGTTCACACTGAAGGCGGCGCGGCCTTCGTGGCCTCCATCAGTGCTCTGGTACGCTAGGTCACCGGAGCACTCTGATGGACCCGCAGTGGGACGACAGCCAGCCAATCTACAGGCAGCTGCGCGATCGAGTGGTGGCGATGATCCTCGAGGGCGTCCTCAAAGAGGGTGACCCGCTTCCCTCGGTCCGAGCTGTAGCGGCGGAATTTCGTCTCAACCCCCTCACCGTTCTCAAGGGATACCAGCAGCTCGTCGATGAGCAGCTGGTCGAGAAGAAGCGGGGCCGAGGCATGTTCGTCAATGAGGGGGCTCGCGCCTCGCTCATGAAAGACGAGCGTGTGTACTTCCTCGAGACGGAATGGCCGAAGATCTACGCGACGATCTCGCGCCTTGGCCTCACAACCGAAGAACTCATGAAACGTGGTGCGAAGGCGGCCCCGGCATCCCAGCCGTTCCCGACGCGCGCCTCAACGGATGACGAAGATGACAGCAATAATTGAAGCTCGCGGTCTCACGAAACGTTACGGCAGCACGCCGGTGGTTCGTGGTGTGGATCTCAACGTGGAAGCCGGCCGCATCGTCGGCCTGATCGGCCCGAACGGCGCCGGCAAGACCACCGTGATCAAGTCGATTCTCGGCCTCACCTCGTTCGATGGCGAGCTCAAGGTGCTTGGACTCGACCCGCGCACGCAGCGCGACGACCTCATGAAAGAGGTGTGCTTCATTGCCGACGTGGCGGTTCTGCCGAAGTGGCTGAAGGTTTCGCAGGCCGTCGACTTCGTCGCCGGCGTGCACCCGCGCTTCGATCGCAAGCGCGCCGAAGACTTCCTCGCCAGGACCGACATCAAGAAGGACAGCCGGGTGCGCCAGCTCTCCAAGGGCATGGTTACCCAGCTGCACCTCGCGCTGATCCTGGCCATCGACGCGAAGCTGCTGGTCCTGGACGAGCCGACGCTCGGTCTCGATCTGCTGTTCCGCCGGTCGTTCTACGACAACCTGCTGAACGACTACTTCAACAAGGAACGCACCATTCTCGTGACGACGCACCAGGTGGAGGAGATCGAAAACATCCTCACCGACGTGCTGTTCATCGAACACGGCAAGATCGTGCTCGACTCCCCGATGGAAAGCATCGCGGAAAGGTTCGCGCAGCTGGTTCCTTCGGCAGGAAACGTGGACCGCGCCCGCGCGCTGAAGCCGTTCTGGGAACGCGAGATCTTCGGTCGCGTCGCGATGCTCTTCGATGGTCACAACCAGGACGAGCTCGCTTCGCTTGGGGAAGTCCGCGCGCCCTCGGTGGCCGACCTGTTCGTCGCCATGATGCAGCCGGTAGGCACGGCGTCGCCGTCGAAGGAGGCCGCGTGAACAACATTCTCTGGTTGATCCGGCGGGAATTCTGGGAAAACCGCTCGCTGTGGATCGCTCCGCTCGCGATCGCGGGTGTCATCCTGGTGCTCACGGCTTTCGGTGGCGTGCACATCGGCCAGAACGAAACGTTCTGGTTCGGAACCGGCGCAAGCGACCTCGAAAACATGTCGGCTGCCGACCGGGAGCATGTGAAAAACGCTCTCAGTGAGGTATCCGACAAGGGACAGATGATCTACGCCTTCACGATGGCGATGCTGACCTTCGTCCAGCTCTTCGCGCTGACGTTCGTGATCTTCTTCTATCTACTGGACTCGTTGCTCGCGGAGCGCAAGGACCGCAGCATCCTCTTCTGGAAATCCCTGCCGGTCTCGGATGCCGAGGTGGTCGCGTCCAAGCTGCTCACGGCTGTCGTCGCCGCGCCCATCTTCGTGCTGCTCCTGAGCGCGGTGGTGCAGGTGCTGTTCCGGCTCATCGTGTGGGCGCGCTTCGGCGGTTCGATCGTGGGTGACGTGATGCCGCTCTTCGACGCCGCAGTGTGGCTGCAGGTGCAGGTGGCGGCATGGGCCATGACTTTCACGACCATCGTCTGGTACCTGCCGCTCGCCGGATACCTGATGCTGGTGTCGGTATGGGCCCGTCGAAACGCCTTCCTGTGGGCGATCCTGCCGCCGGTTGCGTTGTTGATCATCGAAGCGATGCTGGCGCAGTCCCACAAGTTCGCGGACTTCCTCGGCCGTCGTTTTGGCGGACACCTGGATCTCATGGACTTCGCCCGATTCGAGGGTAGCAACGACATGCCCGGGCTTGGCGAGCTCCTGTCGCACATTTCGCGCGTGTTCCAGAGCTACGAGACCTGGGTAGGGGTCGCGGTGGCCGCGGCGTTCATCATGGTGACCATCCGCATCCGCCGCATGCGCGACGATTCCTGATGCCACGTTGCAGGCGGCCCGCGGGTTACACTGCGGGCCGCCATGCACTTAACCCACCAGCGGGACGGCGCCAATCTAGAAGTCGAACTCGCCGGTAGCTGGCGCGGCGCTGAGCTGCCGGCCATCGATGCCGAACTCGCCGAGATCCCGCTGGCCGGCGTCCGCACCCTTAGAATCACTTCGCCCGAATCGCTCGACATCGACCTGGCAGGCGCGTGGACATTGCGCCGGTGGATGAAGACTGCCGAGGCGGGCGGGGCGAGCGTGGAATTCGAGAACGCGCCCCCGGGGCAGCTCGAACTCATCGAATCCACGCTGGCCGGCAAGGTGCATGCTCCGCCGCCCTCGTCTTCGGAACCCAGCTTCGAGCCCGTCAGCTCGCTGGGTCGGCACGTCACGCGGCGCTGGGCCAGCCTGAAAATGGCGCTCGACTTCATCGGCCGCTCGACCATGACCTTGTTTTCCGCCTGCACCAGCTGGCGGCGGCTGAGGCCCACATCGATCGCGCGACACGTCTACGAAACCGGCCTGACGGCCATCCCCATCGTCTCCCTGATCGCCTTCCTGATCACGGTCATCATTGCCTACATCGCCGCGCAGTACATGCGCACCTATGGCGCCGAGGTCTACGTCGTCGACCTCATCACCATCTCGGTGCTGCGCGAGCTCGCGGTGCTGCTGACCGCCATCATTGTTGCGGGACGCTCGGGCAGCGCCTTCGCCGCGGAAATCGGCGCGATGAAACTCAACGAGGAGGTCGATGCGCTGCATGCCATCGGCGTGAATCCGCACGAGGTGCTGGTGCTGCCGCGGGTCATCGGCCTCGTCATCGCGTTGCCGCTGCTCACCGTGGTCGCGGACCTGGTAGGCCTCACCGGCGGCGCGCTGCTCTGCAAGTGGCTGCTCGACATGCCGCTCATCATGTTCATCGAGCGCGCGCAGGATTCCATCGCGGCCACCACGTTCTGGGTGGGCATCATCAAGGCGCCGGTGTTTGCGCTTCTGATCGCGCTCACCGGCACTTATCGCGGCCTGCAGGTGCGCGATTCCTCCCGTGAGCTCGGCCGCCTCACTACCACGGCGGTCGTCCAGGCGATCTTCCTCGTGCTGCTCGCCGACGCGCTGTTCGCCGTGGCGTTCTGGCTGATGGATATCTGATGGAACCACTCATCGAAGTCCGCGGACTCGTGAACCGCTTCGGCGCGCAGATCGTCCACGACGGTCTCGACATGACCGTCCTGCAGGGCGAAGTCTTCGGCATCGTGGGCGGCTCGGGCTCCGGCAAATCCGTGCTGCTCAGGTCCATCCTCGGCTTGCAACGGCCCCAAAGTGGTGAAGTGCTCATGCAGGGTCGCGACCTCACGAAGGTCACCAGCGCCGAGCTCAACGAAATCAAGGCCACCTACGGCGTCACCTTCCAGCAGGGCGCGTTGTTCTCGTCGCTGACGGTTCTGCAGAACGTCCAGCTTCCGATGCTCGAACACCAGCGGCTGTCGCCCCAGGCTCTCGACGAACTCGCGCTGCTCAAGCTGCGTCTGGTCGGGTTGCCCGACGAAGCCGCGCAGAAATATCCGGCCCAGCTTTCGGGCGGCATGGTCAAGCGCGCGGCGCTGGCCCGCGCGCTGGCGCTCGACCCCCGGCTGCTGATGCTGGACGAACCCACCGCCGGCCTGGACCCGATCAGCGCGGCCGCTTTCGACGAGCTGCTCATGGACCTGCGCAAGCAGCTGGGCCTCACGGTGATCATGATCACGCACGACCTCGACACCATCTTCAGAACCTGCAATCGTGTCGGGGTGATCATCGACCGCAAGATGACGAGCGACACTCTCGAGGGCATCACGGCCAATCCGCATCCGTGGATCCAGGCCTATTTCCACGGGGAACGCGCCCTGCGGTTCGGGCAGGGACAGGAAAAATAATGGAACGGGAAGCTAACTACACGGCCGTGGGCGCGTTCGTGCTGCTCATCGTCACGATGGCCGGCCTGTTCGTGTACTGGTATGCGGGCAGCGGCGACAACCGCGACTATCGGCGCTACGAGATCTACTTCGAAGGCAGCGTCTCGGGCCTCAATCGCGGCAGCACGGTGCGTTACCTCGGCGTCGAGGTCGGGCGCGTCGTGGCCATCCGCATCGACAAGCGCGCAGCTGACCGCGTGCAGGTCATCGCCGACATCGATTCGCACACGCCGATTTCCGAGGCCACGCTCGCGTCGCTGTCCCTGCAGGGCGTCACGGGCCTCCTGTACATCGATCTCCTGGCCAACGCGGATCTGAAGCGGCGCATGGAGCCCGTTCCCAGCGAGCAGTACCCGGTCATCAACTCCGTGCGCTCGAACTTCGACCTCTTCCTCGCGAGCCTGCCCGATCTGGTCGGCCGCGCCGTGGAGGTCACCGATCGCGCCGCGCGCGTACTGTCGGACGAGAACATCGCGTCCTTCGCGAACACGATGAAGAGCATCGAGAAGGGCGCGGCCACGCTTCCGGACACCATGCGCCAGGCCAACCTCGTGGTGGCGGATCTCAAGGAGACGCTCGTCGACGTGCGTGCCGCCGCCGCCGGCGCGCGCCAGTTCCTCGAGTCCTCGGGGCCGGATCTCACGGCGGCTTCCGAGCGCATTCGCGTCATCTCCGAGAACCTCGCCCGCACCACGGCGAACCTGGACCGACTGATGACCGACCACCGCGAAGACCTCGGCCTGTTCCTGCGCGACAGCCTTCCGGAGATCGAGCGGTTGCTCCGGGACAGTCGAAGCGCGGCGCAGGAGTTTCGCGAGCTGTCGCGCAGCCTGAAGGCCGATCCCTCGCAACTCCTGTACGAGCCTAGCTACAAGGGCGTGGAGATACCGCGATGAAGCTGCGGACCTGGATTCTTCTCTCGGCCACGTTGCCGTTGACCGCGTGCAGCGGCGTGTTCGAGAGCGACCTCGCGGCGCCGCAGTCTTACGTGCTGCGCCTCCCGCCGGCAGCGCCCACGCCGGAGGTCGCCGGTAGTTCAGGCAGCATCCTCGTGCAGCGACCCGAAGCAGGCCCCGGACTCGAATCCGAACGCATCGCGCTCCTGCGCGGCGGGCAACGCTTCGATTACTACGCCGCCAGCCGTTGGGCGGCTCCGGCGCCGGATGTCGTCGAAAGCGTGCTGGTCGACGCGCTGCGTGCGACGGGCCTGTTCTCCGCGGTGTTCGACGACACCGCGCCGTTCTCGCCCCGGTACAACCTGCGATGCCACCTGCATCGTTTCGAGGCCGACTACACCCGTGGTGGCCGCGCTCCGACGGTTTTCGTGACGCTGGACTGCATGCTCGGCCGTCATCGCGACCGCGAATTGCTTGCCAGCTTCAGGGCGTCGGGTTCGGTGGCGGCGTCTGACGACCGCCTGGGCGCGGTCGTCGAGGCATTCGAGGCCGCGACTGCCGCGGCGATGGCCGAAGTCAGCCGTGGAGCCACCGCGGCGATCGCCGGCGAGAAGCCGGCCGGCGGCAAGCCCGCCGATCAGGAGCCGGTCAGAAAGTAGACAGGCCGGTCGCTTCCATCAGCCGATAGAGCCAGTAGCTGCCCTGGGAAGGATCGGCGTACGCGCCGAACTCCGCCGTGTATTCGAGCTCCGGCGGCCCGTGGTTCGTCCACAGGGAATCGAACCAGGCGGTGATCTGCGTGGCGACCTCGGCGTTCAGCGGCACGCTCGCGGCGACGTTGGCCTCGAGGTTGTAGTTCTCCAGATTGCGGCGCGTGAGATTCGCCGAGCCCAGCGTGAACCAGAACTCCGTGGCGGTGCGCATCGAGACGAGCTTGCTGTGAAACTGCTCGCCGTGCGTGCGGAACCAGCGGACCTTGATGGCGCCGTCGGAAGCCGCGGCCAGTTCGGTGGCGACGGAACGGTTCGGAATGCCGTTCTTCGTGCGGCCGAACGCATCCTTGTTGGGGTCGAGCAGTACGCGCACCGAAACTCCGCGCTTCGCTGCGGCGAGCAGTGACTGGATGACGTCGCGGTCCGAAAGATAGAACATCGCGATGTCGATGCTGTCACCGACACGCGCGCCCGCGAAGTTGCGCACGATGGCCGCGCCGATCTCGCTTTCGGTGAGCACTTGCACGCGCGCGGTGTT
>Ga0315910_10005098_pt1 | contig 10827 bp, 11 predicted proteins | sample EdamamesoilMG_FD_204470 | JGI IMG/M metagenome (GOLD analysis project Ga0315910, IMG submission 204470) | Garden soil microbial communities collected in Santa Monica, California, United States - Edamame soil | ecosystem: Environmental > Terrestrial > Soil > Garden | place: USA: California...
CACCAGCACAAAGCTGAACTTCAGCTGTTCACGGAGATATGCCAGTTCGCGATAGCGGACGAAGATTGCATCCACGTTTTCCGCCAGCACGTTGACCCGCTCGGAGAACGGGAACAGTGTCTGCACGAAGCGGCCTTCCGCTTCGACACCGGACTCCGGCATCACCACCACGGCGCGGATGGACAGGCCGGCGCCGGCAACCGAGTCCAGTCCGACGTAGTTGTTCCCCTGCTGCACCTGGAACAGGATGCGCTCTTCCAGCCGCGCCGGCATCAGGATGGCGGTGTCGCCGCTGCTGGACGCAATGAATGTCCCCTGGCGGCTCAGTACCGTGAGCTCCGCCGCGCCGCTGCGCGAACGGAATCCGTCTATCTCGAACGGGACCGCGGCGTTGGTAAACACGGACAATTCCTGCGCTATCTGCTGGGATTCGCGCAGGACCTCCTTCATGCGCAATTCCAGCGACAGCTGGCTCAATTCCAGGGAGTTGTCGAGCGCCTGTTCCACGCGGACGTCGAACCAGTTGTCAATGCCGCGATGGAGAAAATCCAGGGAGAAATAGTAGACAATCAACACCGGCGTCAACGCCAGGATCGAAAACAACGTCACCATGCGCACCGTCATGCGGCTGCCGGGCGTGCGCTTGCGGAATTGAATGACCAGGTTGCGCAGGTTGACGCCGATCAGTGCGATCAGGACCAGCAGGCCGATGGCGGTAAATACCAGCAGCGGGGCGTACAGGTCGCCAAAGCGCTCCGAATTCTGCATGGCGGAACCGAGCGCCAGCAGTGACGCCAGCATGAACAGGAACAGCAGGGTCCCGGCGATCAACATGCTGCGTTCGCCGCGGGTCATGGCGCGGTCAGGCTCCATTTCAGCCAGGCGCTTTCCGCGCGCCATTTGCGCGAAACATAGGCGACCGGCTGCAACGGCGCCGGCAGCGCATCAATGTCCAGGCGCGCCTTGATAAAGCCGTCGTAGTTCTCCCCCTGGGTGAGCAGCTCCGCGTTCAAAAGGTGGTAATTGCGGATTGTGCCGACAAACTGCAGCGCTTCGCGCGCGTCATGGAATTCGCGCCGCGTGCCCGCGATTGGCTCCGTCACCACATAGGCGCCAGTGAGCGGGTGATGCTGCAATATGAAGCCCAGTCGATGGCTGCTGATGACCGGATCCCAGAGCCATTTCCTCTGGCGCCGGATCTCCACCAGTACATCAATGTTCAGTTGCACGCCGTGCTCCAGCGCCACGAACAATTCGGCATCGAAAGCGAAACGGATCGAGGCGTCGAGGACGTGCCAGCCGTCGTAAACATTGCTGGTGGCGGAAAGCACTTCGACGGCGTCGTCGGATTCGGCCGCTGCCGCGCACGGCAACAGCAACATTCCGGCAGCCAGCGCGCGAATGCAAAAGCCTGAAATCGGACTAATGGCGTTCGAGCAGCGCATAGTAGAAGCCGTCGGTATCATCCACGGACGGCAGGGTCTGCCTGCCACAGTTGGTTGCGGTTCCCCATGTTGCATTGATGGGTAGCACGCGCACATCTTTATGTCTGCCCGAGAAATTTTCAATCTGCCGGTCATTCTCACGCTGCAGCAGGGAGCAGGTGACATACAGGAGCCTGCCGCCCGTTGCCAGCAGGGGCCAGAGTGCGTCCAGCAGCGCCGCCTGTAATTGCTCCAGTTTCGGCAGTTGCGCCGGCTGGCGCAAAACCTTTATGTCGGGGTGGCGCCGGATCACGCCGGTGGCACTGCATGGGGCGTCCAGCAAAATGCGATCAAATGAGCAGCCATCCCACCATTGCGCGGGGGTCCTGGCATCGCCGTCAACGATGGTGGCGGACAGTTGCAGGCGGCGCATGCTCGTTGCCAGCAATGCCACGCGATCGGCGCCATGGTCCACCGCCACCAGTTCGCTGATCCCGGGGCAGAACTCCAGCAGGTGAGTGGCCTTGCCGCCCGGGGCAGCGCAGGCATCCAGCACACGCTGTCCAGGTTGCGGGTTAAGCAAAGGCGCGGCCAGTTGCGCCGCCTGGTCCTGCACCGTGACCAGTCCACTCTCGAATCCGGGCAGGTCCTGCACGTTGACCGGGGTCGCCAGGCGCACGCCCGATTCCGTCAACGGCGAGGCATGGGAACCAATGCCGGCGGCGGCCAGTTCCTGCATGTATTGCGCGCGAGTGCGGTGGCCGGGATTCACACGGATGTCCATGGGTGGACGTTCATTGCCGGACAGCAGGATCTGTTCCCAATTCCCGGGCCAATCACGCTGTATCTCCTCCATCAACCACCGGGGTTGCGCAAGCCGGGCGGCGGGATCCAGCAGGACGTCAGCCAGCAATTGCGTGCGCTCCCTCTGGAAGCGGCGCAGCAGCGCATTCACCAGTCCCGAGGCCCACGGTTTTCCCAGCAGCCTCGTCCCCGCGACCGCCTCGGAGACAGCGGCATGGTCCGGCGTGCGCAGGTGCTCCATTTCATGCAGCGCAACGAGGAGCAGCACCTTCAAATCCAGATCGCCCGCGTTCATCGGACGATGCAGCAGGCGTTCCACCACGGGTAGAAAGCGGAAATACCAGCGCAACACGCCATAACCAAGTTCTTGCGCCAGTGCCCGGTCCCGCGCCGCCAGGCCGGTGGCGGCAACCGGCAGCGCCTCATCCAGCATTTTGCCGCGCTCGAGCACCGCGACGATGCTGTGAATGGCTGCGATGCGGGCAGTCATACATTATCTTGCGATCATGCCGGGTCGCAGCAGGTCGCGGTGGGCGTTGAAAAAGTCAGGTGCCATAACCGGTTTGCGCCCCGGCAATTGAATTTCCGTCAGCCGCAGCATCCCGGTTCCGGTTGCGACGTCCATGCCGGCCGGACCGAATGCGCAGAGCGTCCCCGGCGCGGTGCACCCCGCCGGCGCAGGCGCGGAAAGCGGTTGCGCGCGCAAGATGCGCAAGTGGATGTCACCCAGGACCGTGTGGCATACCGGCCAGGGATTGAATGCGCGAATCGTGCGCGCCAGTTGGAGCGCAGGGCTGCGCCAATCCATTTGCGCTTCGCGTTTTTCAATCTTGCGGGCCTGGCTCGCCAGCGCCGCATCCTGGGCTGTGGCGGTGATTTGCCCGGCCGCTTGCAGGTCAATGGCGCGCAATGCGCATTCCGCTCCCATTGGTGTCAACCGATCCTGCAATGACGCGGAGGTGTCGTCGGGGAGAATGGCGCAGGATTGCTGCAACAGGATTGGACCGGTATCCAGGCCGGCATCCATTTGCATGATGGTAATGCCGGTGTGTTCATCTCCAGCCTGGATGGCGCGCTGGATTGGCGCCGCACCACGCCAGCGTGGCAACAGCGACAGGTGAACATTGATGGCGCCATGGCGGGGTCGTTGCAGGATGCCGGCGGGCAGCAGCATCCCGTAGGCCACCACCAGCAGCAAATCAGCGGCGCCCAGCAACCCCCGTGGATCCATGTCGCCGGAACGAAGCGGCTGCTCCACGGCAATGCCGTGTTCCAGCGCCAGCTGCTTGACCGGACTTGACGTCAGGCGCCGGCCGCGGCCGGCCGGGCGATCCGGGCGGGTGAAGACCAGGGAAACAGCATGTCGCCGGGTGTCGAGGATATGCTGCAATACTGCCGCGGCGAGGTCGGGGGTTCCTGCAAATGCGATGCGAAGTCCGGTTTCGGAGACCATCGCCGGATTATTGTCCGCGCCGATTCGGCACGGAACGCAAACCCATGCTGTTCATTGACGCGCGCGCCAACGCCGCGATCACGTTCGTGGTTGCCTGGTATCGGCGCGACTCACCTGACTGGAAGGCGAATTTGTCACAGGACCGGCGCCGGCTCCCGTTCGGACTTTTCAAACTTCTTGCGTAGACGCTGACGCTTGAGCGGCGAAAGGTAATCAATGAAGAGTTTGCCGTTCAGGTGATCGATCTCATGTTGCAGGCAAATTGCCAGCAGTCCATCCGCCGTTGCGTTGACCTGGTTGCCATCCGGTTCCAGGTACCGGTATGTGACCCGCTCGGCGCGCGTGACTTTTTCGTAGTAATCCGGCACCGAAAGGCAGCCTTCCTGGCCTTCGCCCGCGCCTTCGCTGGAAAGAATTTCCGGGTTGATGAACACGCGCGGCTGATTCCGTTCCTCGGAGAGATCCATTACCACGACCCTGAGTTGAACGTTTACCTGCACGGCGGCGAGCCCGATTCCGCGCTCCGCATACATGGTTTCAAGCATGTCAGCCGCCAGGGTGCGGATGGAGTTGTCGATGGTGGTGACCGGCCTGGCCTGCTTTCGCAGTCGGGGATCCGGGAAATGCAATACGGTCAAAACGCTCATGATTCTCCTGCTGTAAAATCGGTAACCTACTGATAGTATAAAGGAAAAACCATTTTCAGGGGGATTTTGCTGTCGAAATCATCAGCACCATGACATTCGGTATGATTTTTTGCTAATCTACATTAAGGATTATCCGTAAGGTACCGGCCATGCTTAATAAAATTTCGTTGTCAATTGTGTTGCTGATCGCCTCGACGCCGACATTCGCCGATGAGGTGCAGATCAACCCGGACAGCCCGGACAAATACGTCGTCGTCAAGGGCGATACGCTGTGGGGAATCTCCGGGAAATTCCTCACCCAGCCCTGGCGCTGGCCGGAAATCTGGAAGGGCAACCCGCAGATTGCCGATCCCAATTTGATCTATCCCGGCGACGTGGTCAGCCTGACCTACGTGGATGGTTCACCGGTACTCAGTGTTTCCCGAGGTGATGGTTCGGGTGGTGGCGCTGCCGGCGGTACCCAGGGTCGCAACGTCAGAATGTCTCCGGAAGTCCGCACCGGGCCGCGTGATGATGCCATTCCCAGCATTCCCGTTGAAGCGATTCGAGAGTTCCTGTCCCGGCCATTGGTGATGAATGAGGGGGAGATGGAGTCGTGGCCGTACATTGTTTCCAGCTATGACCAGCACCTCGTCAATGGCACCGGCAGCCGGGTTTACGTCAAGGGACTTGCCGCTGGCACCGGCTCCGACCGGCACTACACGTTGTATCGCAAGGGCCCCGTCTATCGCAGCAATTCCGACGGGCGCATCCTGGGATACGAAGCGTTGTATGTCGGCGATGCAATCGTCGAGAAGTTCGGCGATCCGGCGACACTGACCGTCACCCATTCGGATCGCGAAGTCCTTGAAGGCGATCGCCTTGTGCCCCAATCCAAGGCGGAGATCGACTCGGACTTCATCCCGCGGGCGCCGTCAACAAATGTGGAAGGATCCATCATTTCCGTGATTGATGGCATGTCGCAAATCGGCCAGTACCAGGTCGTGGTTCTGGATATGGGAGCAAAGAATGGTATCGAAGTCGGCAACGTCCTGGGTGTCTATCAAAGCGGCAAGGTGGTGACGGATGACGCGGCGCTTCGCCAGGGCGAGCAGTCGGCGCTGAAGGAATGGCTGGCGTTGAACAAGCACCATGGCGAAGAAGTGACGCTGCCCGAGGAATATTCCGGCGTGATAATGGTGTTTCGCACCTTCCCCGAGATCAGTTATGCCCTGGTCATGCAGGTTACCAGCGCACTCAAATTGAGTGACGCGGTGCGCAATCTATAGGAGTGACATGACCGGCTTTGGCACGCCGGCCATCTGCGTTATGCTCTGATGCCCCGGTGCGTGAAGGCGCACCGGGGCATTTTTGTTTTCGTTACCCACGGAGAGCCGTCATGGATGACGCAATATCCGCCCACGAACTTTCCTGCTGGCTCGCGCTGGCGCACGCACCCGGCGTGCCGCCATCCATGCTTGCCGCACTGGCGGCCGCACCCGGAACAATCACGAGCTGGTTTGACAACCTCCGTGGCCCGGGTTTGGCCGGCATTGACCCGGGACTGAGCCGGTATCTCGCCGCGCCGGATTGGTCCGGCGTGGAATCGGATCTGCGCTGGCTGGACGCAGGTGGCGGCACAATCCTGACATTCGCTGATCCCCGGTTTCCCGAACTGTTGCGCAACATTCCGGATCCGCCACCGGTGCTGTATGTGCGTGGACGGGCCGAGGCGCTGGCTTCGCCGCAGGTCGCCGTGGTGGGCTCCAGGAATCCATCGCCTGATGGTGTACGCCAGGCGCGGCAGTTTGCCGGGGAACTTGCGCGCCTTGGCATCGGTGTAACCAGCGGCCTGGCGCTGGGTATTGACACGCAGGCGCACGTTGGCGCCATGGATGCAGGCGGAGTGACCATAGCAGTGCAGGGATGCGGTCCGGACCAGGTATATCCGCGCCGCAATACCGGGCTGGCAGAGCGAATCATCGAGCGCGGCGCGGTAGTCTCCGAGTTCGGCGCCGGCATGCCGCCGCTGTCGGCCAACTTCCCGCGCCGCAACCGGATCATAAGCGGGATGTCCCTGGGTACGCTGGTGGTCGAAGCGGCACGACGCAGCGGTTCGCTGATCACGGCCGGCTATGCCGCCACTCAAGGGCGGGAGGTGTTTGCCGTGCCCGGGTCAATAAAAAATCCGCTCGCGCAAGGTTGTCATCAATTGATTAAACAGGGGGCAAAACTCGTTGCCGGCATTGACGACATTCTTGAGGAGATTCGGGAACTTGGAGTCCGCGCTGCGGCTGAACCGGTAATGGCTTCACAAGGGCAATGTAAACGCGAAGGTCTTGACGAACGCTGCAGACTGCTGCTTGATAATATAGGATTCGGACCCGTTGCCATGGATGAACTTGTAGACCAGACGGGACTGGCTGCTGGAATCACGGCCTCCCTCCTGTCCAGTCTGGAACTCAGTGGACACATCGAAATCCTGCCTGGCGGCAGGGTTGTGCGGAGATAAACTCAAGAGTCTTCGATGAAGCAAACCGTTATGGATGTGCTTATGTACCTGTTTGACAGCCACGTCGACGACGAGGCGGACGTGGACACGAATGCAGACTCCGTTCGCATCGGCCTGCTTGAGGCCGGGTTTGAGGAGCGGCAGGTGACGCGCGCCCTGGAATGGCTTGACGGCCTGGCCTCGTTGCGGGAAAACGCGACCGGACATGAGCCTGCCGCCCCCGTGTCGCTGCGGGTGTTCAACGCCGAGGAAATGGAAAAGCTTGACGCGGAATGCCGGGGCTTTCTGCTGTTCCTGGAACAGGCCCAGGTGCTGTCGCCCAGCGAGCGCGAAATGGTCATGGACCGGGTCATGGCGTTGCAACTGGATGATGTGGACCTGCACCAGCTGAAGTGGATTGTCCTGATGGTGTTGCTGAATCTCCCGGGCCGGGAATCCAGCGTGGCATGGATGGAGGATCTGGTCATGGACGACATGCATAGCATGTTGCATTGAGCCGGCACGCGGTTTTTACGGCAGTTCACCCCCAACCCAAGGAAGCTTTATTGCATGACGGATTCATTGGTAATAGTCGAATCACCGGCCAAGGCCAAGACACTGAATCGTTATCTCGGTCCGGGCTACAAGGTCATGGCGTCGTACGGACATGTCCGTGATCTGCAACCGAAGTCCGGTGCCGTGGATCCGGACAACGGTTTTGACATGCGTTACGAGGTGATTGAGAAGAATGCCAAGTCAGTGGACGCCATTGCCAAGGCGATGCGAACTGCGGACGTGTTGTATCTCGCAACCGACCCGGATCGCGAAGGCGAGGCAATCTCCTGGCACCTGCATGAGATATTGAAGGAGCGTGGCGCCATTGACGGGAAGCCGGTGAAGCGCGTGGTGTTCCACGAAGTCACAAAGTCGGCAATCCTGGAAGCCATGGCGCATCCGCGCGAATTGTCCACGGAACTCATCAATGCCCAGCAGGCGCGCCGTGCGCTGGACTACCTGGTCGGTTTCAACCTGTCCCCGTTGTTATGGAAGAAGATCAAGCGCGGTTTGTCCGCCGGACGCGTTCAGAGTCCGGCGTTGCGGATGATCGCGGAACGCGAAGAGGAGATAGAACGCTTCAAGCGCCGCGAGTACTGGACGATTGAGGCGGATGTCGCCCACGCACAGACCCCGTTCGTGGGCCGCCTTACCCATCTGGCCGGGGAAAAGCAGACACAGTTCAGCATTGAGGATGGAAAGGCTGCGGAAGGGGCGCGCAAGGCACTGGTTACCGCTGCAAATGGAAAGCTCGTGGTCGCCGACGTGGAGAAAAAACAGCGCAAGCGCCAGCCCTCGCCGCCGTTCATCACGTCGACCCTGCAGCAGGAGGCGGTGCGCAAGCTGGGATTCACGGCGCAAAAGGCAATGCGGGTGGCGCAGCAACTGTACGAGGGGATAGATGTCGGAGAAGGAGCAGTGGGTCTGATTACCTACATGCGCACCGACTCGGTGACCCTGGCGAAGGACGCGTTGCACGAGATCCGGGAGTTCATTACCTCGGAGTACGGCAAGGACCTGTTGCCGGCCCATGCGCGCCAGTACAAGACCACCTCGAAGAATGCGCAGGAGGCACATGAAGCGATCCGCCCCACGTCGGCGTTCCGCAAGCCGCGGCAGTTGAAGGACAAGCTCAGTCCCGAGCAATTCCGGCTGTATGAATTGATCTGGAAGCGCACTGTCTCGTCGCAAATGAATCATGCCGTCATCGACACCGTCTCGGTGGACCTTGAGTGCGGCAAGGGAAATGTGTTCCGCGCCAGCGGGTCAACCGTGGCGGAACCGGGGTTCATGACCGTATACCAGGAAAGCGCTGATGAGAACGGCAAGGACGAAAGCGAGAACGAGGTAAAACTGCCCCCGCTGTCCAGGGGCGACGTGCTGGCACTGGATGAAGTCCGGGCCGAGCAACATTTCACGGAGCCGCCGCCCCGGTTTACCGAGGCCAGCCTGGTCAAGGCGCTGGAAGAGCGCGGTATCGGCCGGCCATCCACTTACGCATCGATCATTTCGACATTGCGACAGCGCGAGTACGTGGATTTCGACAAGAAGCGCTTTTCCCCGACGGAAGTGGGCAGGATCGTCAACCGGTTCCTTACCGCCCATTTCAGGGATTATGTGGATTACGACTTTACCGCCAAGCTGGAAGATGAACTGGATGCGGTCGCGCGGGGAGAAAAGGAATGGATCCCGCTGTTGGAAGCATTCTGGCGTCCGTTTTCCGCGACACTGAAAGAAAAGGAATTGAATGTCAGCCGCAGCGAAGTGACACAGGCCCGCGTTCTCGGCACGGATCCCAAATCCGGTCTCCAGGTGTCGGTACGGATGGGGCGTTACGGTCCGTTTACGCAGATAGGCACAAAAGATGATCCGGACAAGCCCCGGTTTGCCGGGCTGCGACCCGGACAGCGTATTGACACACTGACATTGCAGGAAGCCCTGGACCTGTTTCTGTTGCCGCGGGCACTGGGTACGACCGGCGACGGGCAGGAAATCGTTGTAAACGTCGGCCGGTTTGGTCCTTATGTCCGCTTCGGTAGCAAGTTCGTCTCCCTGAAAAAGGACGATGATCCTTACAAGGTGTCGCTGGACCGCGCACTGGAGTTGATCAGCGAGAAGAAGCGTTCCGACCTGGCCAAGCGGATCAAGCATTTCCAGGGCACCGAGATTGAGATCATCAATGGGCGCTTCGGGGCGTACATCACGGACGGCAAGCACAAGGCGCGCATACCCAAGGATCGCGAGCCGGCGGAAATTACCCAGGCGGAAGCGGAAGCCCTGCTGCTGGTAAGCGCCGAGGCAGCGGCGCCGAAGCGCAAGGCTGTGCCCCGGAAATCCGCAGGCAAACCACGCAAGACCGCCGCAAAATCAAAGTCGCCCCCGTTGGCCTAGCATTCACAGATGGCAAATACCTGGCATTTGCGCTGCGCTTGCCGGGCTTTGGCCGGAAGTGGAGTCATTATTTATCCCACCGAGGGTGTTTTTGGCCTGGGGTGTCGATTCGATGCTCCCGAAGCCGTAAACAGGGTGCTGCGCCTCAAGGGCAGGGGATATCGTAAGGGATTGATTATATTGATTAATTCCATAGCCCAGGTGGAAGAGTTGCTGGATCTGCACGGCATGGACCCGGATGCCTGGAACCGGACCTGGCCGGGACCGGTGACCTGGGTCCTGCCTGCTTCCCCGCACGCACCCCATTGGTTGACCGGGGGGCAACCGGGACTGGCGATCCGCCAAAGCGCCCACCCCCTGGTCAAATACTTGACCGGCCGCGTTGGACCATTGGTCTCCACCAGTGCAAACCCTGCCGGCCGACCTCCAGCCCGGACCCTGTTACATGCGCGGCGGTATTTCCCCGAAGGGGTGGACTATTTCCTTCCCGGCCGGCTGGGAGGCGCCCGCGGACCCACCGAAATTCGGGACGCCGTGTCCGGGCGCGTTTTGCGTAAAGGGGGCTGAAAAACAATAGCTTATTGTTGACAGTACACTACCCATCAATGAAAATGCTCGGCTTGCATTTTTGGAGGGGTACCCAAGCGGTCAACGGGGGCAGACTGTAAATCTGCTGGCCATGCCTTCGTAGGTTCGAATCCTACCCCCTCCACCGGTAGAAGAACCCGGCTTGCGCCGTACCAGCGAACTCGAGGCAGGGAACGCCCATGGCGGGTGTAGTTCAATGGTAGAACCTCAGCCTTCCAAGCTGATGACGTGGGTTCGATTCCCATCACCCGCTCCAGTAAGGCAGCCAGAAGCGACAAGTTACAAGCAACTGACGAATTCAAGGTGAAAGGCAATGGTATCGATGGTGTCACTGGTTGCTGATGGCTTGTCGCTTGTGGCTTTGTTTCCCGCCCATATAGCTCAGTCGGCAGAGCACTTCCTTGGTAAGGAAGAGGTCATCGGTTCGATTCCGATTATGGGCTCCAGACTGCAACTCAGCGCCAGGTAACCTGCAATCATCATTCTTATGCAACT